>ERZ857969.3769-NODE-3769-length-14380-cov-2.538709_pt1 | contig 14380 bp, 24 predicted proteins | sample MGYA00519864_ERZ857969 | MGnify/ENA primary metagenome ERZ857969 (study PRJEB31778, sample SAMEA3449382) | human gut metagenome | biome: human gut; feature: human-associated habitat; material: faeces | place: United Kingdom | collected 2010/2012 ... | reverse complement strand
CACATTCCCACACCACAAGAATATAACAATTTTATGCTTCAGGCTGCCGCAATCCAATCGGCCTTAGACGGTGGGAGCGCGGCAGCCTGATTTCAAAAAGAGGGGTTACATCAATCCCCGTACAGCGAGGTTACTCCCCCGTTTGAAGATGCGCCTCCCTCCGATTGAGGCTCCGACTGTATGGGCTGCAGATAGCCGTTGTCGCCAACCAAAGTGGGTGCATCCTGTGCGTACAGATTAGCGGCATAGTTAGACCGCAACATATCATAATAGCTTTCCCATAATGAGAGCGACAGAACATATCCAGTGGAAACGCGCCCCTCGAAGAAATAAGGGCGGCCGTCTTTTTGGTATGTGTTGTCTATGTATCCCATCAGTTCTTCCATGGTCATATTGGGCTGGTTGTAAAGCTGCTGGGGTGTATCGGGGTCATAATACGGCATGCGGCAGTTTTTATCCAGCACAAAGGTTAGATTTTCTTTGTATCCCTCCCCCACTTTGAACACATACTTAGTGTATGGAGTCCCGAAAGCATTTATTGCCTCAGTAGCCTCGTAATACTCATTGAGGATTCCAACATTTATGTATGTGTACCCATCCTTCTCGTACAGCTTGAATATATCGAAGTGCAGTTTGTCGGTCCGTTCGTCGATTCCCTCGGGTTTACCGTCTTTCGGCGGCTCCGTTGCAACAGAGGAAACCTCCTCGGGCTTAGTGGATGAAAGGGGCGTCGAAGGCAGCTCCGCTTCCCCGCTCGGAATCAGCATATCGGGCTGAGACTCTAACCCTCCTGTTCCAGAATCCTGAAGGACTTCTGCTGCCGGAGCAGGAGTAGACAGAGTTACAGAGCCTAACGAGGAATCAGAAGCGGGCTTCTTTCTACAGCCGACAGCTGTCGCGCCAAGCCCCAGAAGAAGGAGTGCAATAATAATGTGGGTGGTAACGCTTTTTCGCAACATATGAGCTATTCATCCTTTCCGTATGTCTTGAGTACGGCGAAATTGACAAGCGACGACATAGAGCAGTTCGCCGCCTCGCTCTCTTTTTCAAGCAGTTCCCATGCGGCAGGTGCGATAGAAAATGTTCTTTTCCTGCTATCGATAGACAATATAAAGGAATCCAATTCAAGTAAAACCTCATCTATCGTGTTGGGGGTAACACCCGCAGAGGGAACATGGATTCGTAACCACTCGATGGCGGATTCTCTTGTGAGCGGTATAATGCGTTGCTCTTCTGACTGTCCCTTTACTCCCGTACTCGTATAAAGAAAAATGACTTTGTTTCGCGTTCCTACGCACAAAGACTCTTCACGATACGAATGCTCATCCGGGTTCGCTCCGTTTGTCCAGCGGTACAATGTTTTAGCGGTTGCCGTGTTGTAACGCTTTGATTTTATTGTTTTTTTCACGGATATATAACTCCCCTCTTGCTGGGATTTAGGCTTTTCAAAAACACTTACAAATATATGATAGCACATACATTTTTGTATTACAAGAATTCGAGTCGCATAAGACAACTGTTTTCTTAACTTATTACCACCTAAAAAGAGCGCACCATCAGTGCGCTCTTATACCCTATGTTTTACGTCCTTGATTGGATGGTTTAAATATTACACCAGAAGTCATCTTCGGAAAAATTTGTTCCAGCATAATACTCAAACAACACCTCATCCGGGATAGTCTCCGCCGCTTCTGCCGAATCACTCCAATATGTGGGGGTTCCCGCGCCTTCGTTGACTTCACAAACATAATTTTGCTTGAGCTCATCTAACTCGCCGCGAGTTAAATATTGAACTGCACGCATCATTCCGCTTTCTCCTTTCTTTGCCGATTTGATTTGCCCCGCCCTTTATGGGCGGGGGATTAGCGATTAAATACAGAAGCCCAGCGCCACGCCACGCGAGTAATCGGCAATGTCAATGCTCGCGCTCCCAGACGTGTTGACCATACAGAAGACGCGGGAGCCGCCGGCACGCGCGGAGCGCAGCCAAACACAACAAGCGGAGCCGTCCTCGTCATCGGCAACCCTGTCCTTGTTTGTTGCAAACGCCTCATACCGCCTACCGTCCTCGGCAGGCGAATAAATGGCACTGCCAAACACTTCATTTTCAGAAAACACCCATAGTTTGCGATACATAACCTTAATACTACCAGCATACGTTACATATGCTTTCGACACTTCACGTACATAAGGCCATATTGATTCAGGAATCCAACTTCGAGGCGAATCTATGAGAAATTTATCCAGTTCAGAGGCGGCAAATCCATCGGGACAAGGACCGGGATTTATACGACTCTTTTTTAAGTGGTCTACCTGCCTTAGCGTAATAGTGTTATTGCGTCCAGTTAAAGCATCTATATCATGCCCAATGCCCACAATTTCAAATTTAATACCATCTACCACAATAGTGTCGTGTACATTGTAATAATCTTTTGCTTCTCCTGCCTTAGAAATACGGGACATTCTCGCTATTTCGCTCTCAACAGGTGTAATACCCAACTGCCGCATCTGTTCGTCAGTCAATTCCGTTTTCTTACCATTGATGCAAAGATAATTTTCAAACATAATTCAATTCCTTTCTGATTCCTTACAGATTTAATATTCACCCGGCCAAAGTTCACGAATGTTCGGGTTCCAAGGTTTGATTGCTTCATCCAAGGTGGCATATAGCATACTCTTTTTGTCCATGTAGTATTGCCCATATCTTTGCCGATTTGATTTACCCCTGCCCCTTGCGGGGCGGGGGATTAGCGATTAAAGATTAAATACAAAAGCCCAGCGCCACGCCATTCGAGGAACTGGTACCGTCAAGGTCCGCGTTCCCAGATGTGTTGACCATACAGAAGATGTTGGAGGTGTTGACATTCGCGGAGCGCAGCCAAACATCTCGCTTTCAGAAAACACCCATAGTTTGCGATACATAACCTTAATACTACCGTCATACGTTACATATTCTTTCGACACTTCACGCACATAAGGCAATATTGATTCAGGAATCCAACTTTGGGGCGACTCTATAAGAGATTGGTCTAATTCTGATGCTGCATAACCATCGGGACAAGGACCGGGATTTATACGACTCTTTTTTAGGTGGTCTACCTGTCTAAGCGTAATAGTGTTATTGCGTGCAGTTAAAGCGTCTATATCATGCCCAATTCCCACAATTTCAAAGGTGATACCATCTACTACCATGGTGTCGTGTACATTGTAGAAATCTTTTGCTTCACCCGCTTTAGAAATGCGAGACATTTTTGCTATTTCGCTTTCAATAGGGGTGATATCCAACTGCCGCGTCTGCTCTTCCTCGATTGATATTTTGAACTGCTTGCCTTCGCCAAGCGCAAGGTGAAGCACCCCCGCCTCTTTCTCATCAGGCCACGACGAGAATGCCTCGCAGTCCAACTGTTCGCCAAAACACTCGTGGAACCCAGTGACAAGGATACTATCTTCTGCCCAGAAACCCTCATACAGGCCATAGCTTATCGCGTCTTGAATGTGCTTAATCATAAAAATAAAGGCTCCTTTCCATGCATTTGATGCTCTTTTGTTTTGAAATAAAAATATTCTCGTTTTTCCGTGGCTTCTTGAACGACAACAGTGATGTGATGACCCAGGGACGCTGCAACTTCATTGCTCGTCTCCACAATGAGCCATGCCGAAGTAAGTAGCTGCCGTACATTGTCAAGGGGCATTTTCCAACCGGTTATGCCCCGTCGTCCCACTTGAATACAGTGTGCTTCCGGTTGCAAGAAACCACTGAAGTCTATCACGTCCTCCGCTTCCTGGGCGGTATATTGTGCCTGCCGCTTGTTCTTGAAGTGTTCGTTGAGCACTTCAAGAAGGCAGCAGTATTCTCCGCCGTGCAGACGATAGAGGTTTGTGGACTTACTCTTGGTGTAGTCACCGTCGTTGCGCATATAGTCACGATAAACGGTCAGGTAGTCGTCGATGGACCCTTTAAGCCCGTCACCGTACACTTTGCGGTTCCATTCCTGCAGTTCGGTTGCGTCATACTGGTCGTATAAATCTTTTGTTTTTGTTCTCATGAGTTTCTCCTTTCTATTGTTTTGTTTGACAGCGGTATTTTTTCTTAAATAACAGCGCGATAGGAGAGCGCTGTGCGTCCAGGCAAGGATGCTCTTTTTTATAACACGTGGGGCACAGGACAGAATCCTCTTCCCTACACATTTTATAAAACGTGGCCTCGCCTAATTCACGAAAGAAGCAGAGCGAGCAGTATGTATAGCCGCACACCTCGCATTCCCACAAATCTCCGTGTATGTCATCAGTAGCGTCCCACGCCTCCTCGAAACCGCAACTATCACATGAATATAAATCTTCGTTTATATAGCCCATTTTGATACTCCTTCCCTTTTTTCGGAGAACAAGCATTTGCACTCATGGGTTTCTCCTTTCTTTTGTTCTGATATCAGTTTTTATCCTTTTCAATTTTTTCTCTGGCCATAACAATTCTGGCAGGGTACTGCGGGCAGTTTTCTCTATACTCCTTCAACCGTTGCTGCGCTTCAGCTCTGGTGAACTCTGTCAGTTCGTGTTCCCAGCCGTGTCCATAGCCATAATTTACCATCAGCTTCCATACGTCACGAGTTTTTCTCTGATATGGCATCCTCTTATTTCTCCTTTCTTTTTGCAACCTCATCCCAGTACACATCGTACTGGAAAGCACAATCCAACATTAGCCGACCCGTAATCTGGTCTTTGAATTGTTTAACAAGTAATGTTCTATTGAGGCCGTGCTCCTTGTACCATCTGTCGACAATCCGTGCTGTTTTTGGCGTCCAAAAAATATACAAGTCTGAGCAATGGTGGTACATCTCCTCGCGTGGATAGCCGGCATCTATCAATGTTTCCATTAAGGTTTTGTTTTCGATTTTCATGACGAGTCCCTCCTTTCTATTAAATGCAAAAGCACCAAATTCAGTCGAGCGTTTCACACATTTCCCATAATCCTAAAATTCACCATCGGCGACAGCTTCGACATATCCATATATCAAGATATCATTCAGCACACCTACATCAAGCTTGCGGTTGTTGTAATCTTCACGAAAACGACTTGCCGCATCATTACCATTTGGGTTTTGCGCGACACCATAACCAAATGTACCGTCCTCAATTAACTGAGCGATAAGCTGTTTTAATTTTGCAACAGAAGTCGTTGCTGTAATTATGCGCATTGAATTGCGCATCTTCCAGATGTCACAAGAGCAAACAATGTAAATCATTTTTAATCCCTTCTTTCTCTTTAAATTTGTTATTTATGTAAAGACAAGAAAAAGGCACCCTTTTACTGGTGTCTTTTTCGTTATCGTATTTTCGGTTATCCCTCGAAGTTCGAGATAATAAGCTCTTGAAAAGAGCAAGGTAATAAAGCGAGACGGCTGAAAAAATAACTTTATATATAGATTGTACTAAAAAAAGCCATATAAAGCAAGAGCTGAGCGAAAAGAGCCGCCCGACAACAGCTGCCGAGCAGGTACCTTTTCCAGAAGCTTATAGTATACAAGGTATATGATACGGGCATCGGGCGCAGTGCGGCTCTTTTTCTGCAGCGAAGGTTCACTATGTGGAGAATTGTTCTTCCCAATTATCACATTGCAAGAGCTTGAGATGTTCAGCCAGTTCGGCCTCATCTTCATCTGCTTTTGCCCATTCGCCAAAGAAAAGTGCCTGCGTTATTGTCATATCACCCTTTTCTTCCAAAGAGTAACCCTCTACTGTTATTTCCATGTCGCAATAGTACCAAGCACCCGTTTCAACTCCAAGCTTGGTGCAAAAGTCCGCATCTGCCTTATCCACAAACAGGTAGCCTCTTCCTCTCACGCGGGAAACGGCGTTCTCGCGCCCTTCTTCCGTGGCATACACACAGTTCCAGCCCGTCGAAAAAGCTCCTTTCATTACCGCATCATACTCTCTTACGGTATCCTGTACGAACCTGGTATACTCATCGGTTGTGTAAAGCCGGCATACATAGTTCTTACCGCTTGTATAGCGGCTGTCATCATACAAGGCGGTATTTGTCATTGTTACATACCCCTGTATAGCCGCATCAAGCATAGTCCAGGGAAACAACAGCTCTCCAAACTCTTTCTGCATTTCAAAAAGATTTAAAACCCGCCCCGGTGTTTTTTCGGCGCCTATATACAGGGGATACGAGAGCGTTGCCTCCCTGGGCTCAGCCATGTATTCTACAGAATCGGCATACTCCAACTTACTGTGGTCAGTGGGGAACGGCGCCCAGAATTGTGCAGATACGCTGCCATTGTCAATCCACTCCGTTGGCACGTCTTTATAATACATATCCCTGCAGCGGAAATATCCATCGGCTATATCTTTATTATCTGATTCGGTAACTTCTGGTACGGCAACGGATTCCTCCCTTACCCCCGCTTCGTCGTCTACTACGGGAGAGTCATGGACCTTTAGCGCCTCCACGGACGTGTCTTCCTGCTCAAATGCAGGTGCGGCACATCCGGAGGCAAGAGTAAGAATAGTGGATATTATAAGAATAATGGTAATATACCTGTGAGTCCTTATGCTCATAACAATAACCTCCAATATCACAAATATCTGTAGCCTATCAGGTGCCCAATAAGAGGAAGCGGCGTATTCTTTTCGCTTAGTGCGGATAAAATGCCCAGAACTATGAATATGATAACCGCTGCTGTCAGCACTAATGAAACAGCCCCAGCAACCCAAACGATAAGTACGGAGCGCAGCGCTATGCCCACAGAGGATAATAATGACCCTGCAAGCCATGCCAGGACCTCGATAATGTGAACCAACGCACCTTGGCTCGCATGAAACCGGCAGGCATCGTCCTCCTTGTCAAAAATCAAGGGTATAAAGAAGATGATGTACGCACATGCGCAAGCCACACGATAACGGTCTCTGAGGCCGAACTTTTTCCCATCAGTTCTTTCTCCGGCCTCATCGACCTTAACAGAACTGTCGGCCTGAACCCTGTTCCATTCTTCTTCATCTTCTACTTCGTTCATGTAATCCTCCGCGTTGCCGGAAGCATACATATTTTTCTCGTATTCTTTTTCGCTTTCGTAAGTGTCGTCATTGGATTCCATGTCGTAAATCTCCTTTCAGTAGGGGTGTAGCGTCTCAGACATCCAACGCATTATATATTAAATTATAGCATCCCCATACTAACAAATAAAGGTAGCTATTACCGATTTTGTTCCGCTTGCCTGAATCGGTCCCTACATGCGGCCTCATACCTTTCTCTAAAGGTGCTGATGTTGAACGCAGATACCGTGTCTGACAATTTAAATACCAGCGTTTCCCACTCGCCTCTCATCAAGTTCATTCTTATCTGCGACTTCTCCTCTACCGCACTGCTTCGCACGTTAATCTGTCCACCCCCCACATTTTCCACGGGAGCGTACCCGTTGGTTATTGATAGCACGAACGGAGCTCTAAATACAGGGTCAAACGTGAGCAGAACGTTGTACACGAACGTTAATCCGTTCTTGTTGGTCGGCCTGCTGGTCAGCGGCTTGTATTCCTGCCCTCCCAATATCGTGAGCTGCGGCGACACGCTGCCGGATTCGTCAGCCGGCGCCGTTTCATCACTACCGGTTCGGGCGTGCTCAAACGCTGCGTCTATGGCGTCTATGAGAACATGATTGCGCGGATATGCCACTGAATTCCGAACAAGATACTCCCTCTGTTTTTCCAGTGCCGCCCGACCGCTGGCGCCCTCTTTCAGCACCTCGCCGGGGGACTTCCCTTTTAAAGGACCCATCTCAAAGCGGACGGTACGTACTGCCGAACGATTCAGGCTTTCTCCTGATGCATTATTTATGGCCGAAATGGTCTCGGCCAACAGGATGCGATGCGTCTTCCCCGTTGCCGGCGCCAGAGCATCTATCGGAACATTACAAAAAACCGACCTCGTTATACCGTTCTTTTTCTCTATAAGCGTGAAAACGAATCTCGAAAACGGCGAGTCGTCAAGGTACGAATATTTTGGCTGCAAGCGACCTGCTCCATCTGTCAAAGGCGGGAGACTCAGGTGTGCGTCAACGCCCAGCACCGTTATAGTTTCCCCAGCCTCTCTCTTTGACTTGTGGATTATAGACGCGATTTGCATAGGGTACGTTTTCCGTGCAACTGCCAGGTCGTCGGATTGATAGATTAAGGGACTAATGTAGCTCATTCAAGAATTCCTCCATCTCCCCACGGCTGAAACCGGAGGATTGTTGATTCAAACCAGTTTTTTAGCATCTTCTTTCTTCTCCTCGGCATCAAGAGCCTTTGTTAGAAGCCTCTCCACGGCCATGGTCATTGTTTGTCCCTTATCTTCCGCGTATGCTTGAAGGCGTTCATATACGCTTTTTTCAATGCGATAACAGATAGGAACGCTGTCCTTTTTTTGTCTTGGCATTATGACTCACTCCTCTCTAAAGGCAGGGGCTTTACGGCACGTTCCGGTAATTTGTTGGTTTTAATATACACTCAACTACAATAAAAAGCAATATTTATATTGCAGTTTCAATCTGTATTCTTGCTGCACAGCAAAGCCTCCCTCATCTGCATCCTTCCCGCCGCGCAATGGCGGCGCCCGTTGCGGCACAAAAAAGCACCTATCCGAAGATAGGTGCTCTTTATAGTGGTTTACCGTATCAATGCTATTTACATAACCTACTTAAGTCTTATTACAACGTCTCCTCGGTGAGCGATTTGTATCTGCATATAATCACATAGTTCTGGATTCGATGTTACCCATATATATGCCTCCGGCTTGCCGCACAAAAGGTCATCCCTACTTTGCAACCAGGAGCCCTTTTCTGGGCTCACATACAGAAACGCAAATCGCGTATCATTGCAGACAGAGTAAACACTCTGAAAGACCATGTATACGATATTACCGGTGGCTGCCTCCCATTGGGAGACTATATTACGTGTGGTCGAATCACATCGACACATAGATTTGCTCATCGACATGAATTTTTCATCCATCTGTTCAAAAGCGCTTACTAATGAGGGGTTTACCCGCAGCATCTTCAGGCGAAGTACTGCTTCCGCCTTCTGTGACAGTGGATAGGAAGGCATGTCCGTTCGTCTCTTTCCCATATAAAATTAGGCAAGGGTACGCTCCCCACTCTATAGGTGGGTGCGGGATTGCCCATCCTCCTTTCGTTGTTGATTTGTTTACCCAATCAGATAGTTGGTGCTCCTTGCATTCGTTTTTCTGATAGAGCACCTTTTTCTTTTTTCTGTGAGTTTTTTAAGATGCCAACCCATTCCTAATTCGTTCCTTGCCGGGACGAGACTCATCTACAAGCGCTTTTACGAAATCGACAGGAATGTCTACAGGAATTTGTTCCTTTATCCCTTCTACAAACGTTCCCTCGTCACAGCAGCGCGTGTCAAAAGACCCCTCGATTACTATAGCGTATGTTCCGGCGCGGAACTGTATTTGTCCGTAGCGTTCGTCCTTATTGCTTCCATATGTCGTGATACGAATACCATGTCGCGTGCGGAATGAACTGGCTCCGGCGTTGAGTCTGGCTGATGCAGATAATGAGACCTCTCCCTCAATGGGCAGCTCTGCTGTTTTTTGATATCGTAAAGGGGCATTTATGCTCCCAACCTTTACATACACGGCTCCCGTATTGTATCGGCACTGTATTGCAGCCTCTATCATCTTGCACGAGACAACGGAAGCGTGCCGCATTATTATGGCAAAATTGCCGCGCCCATTAGCTAATATATCCAGGAAGTAAGCACCTCTCTTGAGAGGCGTCCACCACTGCTGCCTTCTTTGCTCTTCACCACAGGAATACAAATGCAAGGACTGTAAGTCATTTGTGATAAAGCGTTCTCTGATATAATTCGTTTTCATAGTTTTTTCCTTTCTGATGTAGTTAAACAGGGCTTACATTTATTAACCACGAGTCTGCAGTTCTAAGCACGGTTTGTTGATTTAATGACTTTTAGTTGGAGACAGGATTTCATCTGCGATAAACCCTGAAACAAGGACGACCATGCCCCTAATTTCGTCTATCGTGGTAGAATCATTCAATCCCAGCTGCATTACCCAGCGGGAAAGAAATGCCCTGGCGACCTTTTCGGTGCAGCACGTCGGCTCATCCCATGGCATCTGTGGGGAATCGATGTAAACGAAAAACTTCGCTTCTGTATCGTATGGCTCACAGATAAAATAGGCGCAATGCATTTTCGGTTCGGTGAATATTCTCCCGCCTTTTTCTGCCATGTCTTTTTTTTCGTAGCTGTTTTGCTCGAATACGGCTTGACGTAAATATTCCTCAAAAGCCTCCTTCGTATACCTCTTTCTTAAGCGAGGTCGCAATTCCTCTGCTGCGATTCCAATGCTGCACGCAACATTACACTTTTCTGTCATATTTACCTCCTTCTTAGTATATAAACAAAAAGAGAGCACGACAAAACTCATACATGCCGACTCACTCTTTGATGATTTTAATGACTCGCAGGGATAAAACAAAGGAACGCCCATAGCGTTCAAAATAGAGATGTATAGTGATATAATGGCTGAAAAAATCTCTTTATGAATATAGTATATACTACCTTGCCGTTTTTTTCAAGCGGAGTAAAAAAGAGGGTTCGCACAGGAAATACGAACCCTCTTAAATTTTTTAATCTTCAATAATCGACTGTTTTATTTCTCAGTTTCTATTATGAGGGAACTTTCACTCGCTTTTCACAGAATAACGTCGCTTAAATGCCTCATAATCTTCCTTTTCAATTTGATAGTTTTCTTGTGTTTCATCTCGGCTGCGATATGTCCTATCGCTGTCAACAGACTTCAAAGCATCTGCAATAATACGTTCCAAATACTTCGCTTGACCATAATTGGCCATGACCAAAGCATCTCTAACGTACAGGGGGTTGTTCCGCAGGAGCTCAACATGAAATTCGATTCCTATAGTTCTTAAATAGTGCCACAGAAATGTTACGCACGTTCGGGTATTGCCCTCTCGAAACGGATGGATGCTCCACAAGCCTAATAAAAACTCTGTGACAAGGGTATCTCTCTGTTCCCATTGAATATCATCAAATCGCTCAAAGAGCTGCTTTAACTCATTTTCAATTTGAGTATAATCAGCATACGCCGCAGTGCCACCAGACAAAACCCTTTCGCTTTTATACAAATTCTCACTACGGAATTCGCCCGCCCATTCATAGATATCGCTAAATAGATATTCGTGAATGGCCTTTAAATGAGCGATAACCAACGTTGCGTGAATGCGCTCCGGCCTCACATCTAATCCGAGCAGCTTTATAGTGGTCTTTTGAACTTCCAGCTTCTCAAGCAGCTTCTTATCGTGGATATCATATTTATTAACGAGCACGTCGCTATTGGGGTAGCAATGTTTTCCTCCCCTCATAGATATTCCAACCTTTCTACTCTCGCTTCTATCTCCTTCAGCGTAATTTTTCCTGCGACATAAGAGTCCAAGACACCCATGAACGCTTCATCCGGACCGTTGGTAGCCGTTAGCATAATAGCCAAAGCTCTCTCGACGCTTTTCCTTCTTCGTTCGCACGCATCGATATAGTTTTCATCCATTATAAATCCCTGCATCTCCAAAATTTGGCGAATCATTCCACTGACATAAGAAGGCGGCACGCGCCGGCCCTGCTCCCAGTCCTGCAAGGTGTTTATAGGGATGCCAAACATATCAGCAAAGGCGCGTTGGCTCATGTTGGTTTGTAGTCTTATCTCCTTCACATTCATAAAACATCCTCCATTCTAATATTATTATACGGCATTGCCGTATATTGTTCAACCCTTCTTTTCGATGCATATACTCTCGTTTTTACTTTAAGACGAAACTGAATGGGGCAGCACCATCATCAGACAGCTCTTCCCACGCAGCCTTGATTTCGCTTATAGGGATATTGAAAATCCTTCTCAATATCGCGGCGTCGCCGGTTCTTTCCAGTGTGTCGATGGACACCAGAAATTCACACGCAGAAGGGTCGAGATATTTGGGATTAAGCATGACCGCGCCTTCCGCCAGCAGCATCCGAGCCCAGAGCTGATACTCCAGAGCCCAGCGCGACGTTTCCACGGGCAGGTCGCCGTACAATTCATCCAGCTTCTGAAGGATGTCTGCGACGGTGGTACGCCCCTCGGGCTGCTTGCAGTGTTCGCCCAGGTGCGGGAGCTTGGCAAAGAATAAAGGTGATGAGGAGTACTCATCATGCTCGTAACTGTAAAATGTCAGTTCGACACCAAGACAGTCATTAGGAGTAATATCGTTGATGTCGGACCTGACGAAATTCATGCCCTCCGCAATAAAGCGGAAACCGAACTTCTCCGTGTGTTCAGGGGTGAGATATTTCTTTGCCATGGCAGATATTCGCTCAGACCCAGAGAGTCGTCTGCAACTCTCGTCCTTAACGTGTCTCTCAAAAATGGAGCGAATCCCTCTGATGATGTCTTCGCTACTATTGAAAACACTTTCAAAAACAAGATTGCTTCCGCGCCAGTCTCCTTTCTTGACTACGGAAAGGTAGATGATATAGGGCGCAAAATCGGAGGGAAAGAGCTTTTTCGTGCGTCCGTTGTCGTCTGTAACGTTCACAGACCAGTTGGAGTCGTTCTTGCGCAGCGCATCTCTCTCTTCAGCAGCATCCTCGTCTGCAGTATAGTGGAACTCACTATCGCCGTCAAAAACGCTGAGCTTGTCGCCTTCGTGAATGTTTTTAAATGGTACATGGTCTTACGCCGGCGCCGATATGGCAAACCTAAACCTAATCCGTCAGATTCAGGTTCGGACCAGACGCGGCAGACGCGGCAGACCTTGACCAGTGTGTTCTTATCGCAGAAGGATGCGGCGGCTCTAATATAAGTATTCATATATATTTCCTTTCTTTTTAAGTTTAAAAGCAGAGGAGAGGCTACGCCTCTCCTTCAATCTTGGTGTTTAATTATCCATTCGACAACGTCTTAAAATCGCAATTTGCTGGCAGCAACATCCAGCACCATGCCCGACAATTCCTCCTGTGTATACGTGAGTTCAATCCCATTCAGTGATAAAAACAGGAGCATAATGTGTGCGCCGATACGCTTATTCCCATCAACAAAAGCATGATTGCAAATCAAACCATGCCCAAGGCGAGCGCCCTTTTGCTGCAATGATGGAAAAATGTCGACATCTCCAAACCCCTGAAACGGTGCATTCAATGCCGAGTCCAACAACCCATCGTCGCGCAGGCCATCAGAACCGCCGGTCTCACGAATCAATTCGCTGTGAATCATGAGAACCTGTTCTTTTGTTAGTTTCTTCATTTGGCAAGCACCTCATATGCCTGCCTATTTTTTGAAATCAGCCGTTTGGAAATCGACATGACATCTTCGTCTGCTGCCATTTGCTCTTTTTCCGCCTGCCCGAACTCAATAATGAGATAGCGCGGGACATTGTTTTTTAAAATGATGACAGCCCCATTCTCGTCTACGAGCCGGGCAACCTTGGAAAAGTTTTGATTCGCTTCCGTAATGGAAACGATATTGTTTGTGTTGATATTCAATGATGCCACCTCCAGTGCATATAAAGATTGATGTATTTTTTCCACACAACCTTGCTTCAGGTGATGGGCAGTTGACATCGCGAGTAGCCCGTCACTTAAAGAATACCCTGTTGGTAGGATAAATTCAACCTATTTTATTGTTGTTTTGGTGTTGCCCTAAGCGGAAAAAAGGATTATACAGAGGCTCGCACATTGCTATCGTACTGTTTTGAGCCCTCAAACTCGGACAGCTCATCGCACTCGAACCCGCAGGTCATACAGGTATAAGGCCCGTAAGGGTCTCCCACTTCGCAGATGTTTGCGCCAATGTCACCGCTGATATTTCCATCGAAGAACCCTGTCTCAATGTCCACCATCACATCTACATGAATGACCTGATGAGCAGAGAACTCCGTGCTGCTGCACATAGGGCAGCAGCGGGTTTTAGCTTTCTTAACGGTCTGATTGTTTCTCATAATTTTTCTCCTTTTTTATTGTTTCGTTTTTGTTACAGGAGGAGTGTATTTGAAGAGGGTCGCAACCTCGTCCGGTTCGTCGGGCAAGGGTTCTGTAACACGGTTCAGCCCGTTATAAGCACCGAGAGAGCCTTCCGGGTAGGTGGTGTCCACCTCGCCGGTTTCATAGCGGAAATGCAGCGCGATGGAGCCGCCCTCAGTGGTCTCGAAGCACGGCTCGACCGTGAGTGATTCCGCGTCGGTGAAGTCTGCCAGTCGGCAGCCATCCTCGTCGAAGGGGCTGTGAAGGGTAATGCTCACCTTAGAACCAAGACCGCAAGGGCCCAAGATATAAGGCTTCTTGCCCGTCATCTCCGCAAGATGCCCATATTCTT
>ERZ857969.3757-NODE-3757-length-14405-cov-8.329129_pt1 | contig 14405 bp, 12 predicted proteins | sample MGYA00519864_ERZ857969 | MGnify/ENA primary metagenome ERZ857969 (study PRJEB31778, sample SAMEA3449382) | human gut metagenome | biome: human gut; feature: human-associated habitat; material: faeces | place: United Kingdom | collected 2010/2012 ... | reverse complement strand
AAAAACCGGTGTGAAAAGCAAAAATGGGCAGGGTGTGCCAGCTTCTAGGAAAGCCTCCTCGTAAGGCTGTATGCCTTACGAGGAGGTGCAACACGCTGTTGCAGAGCGAAATTTCTGATGTGACGGCATGGACGCCGTCACATCAGAAATTTCGCTCGTTGACATACGAAGATGGTGCGCACTGCACATTTTCGCTCACATGAGGTTTTTAGAGATGACCTTATACCATATTCACTAAAAAATGCCAAGCTTTCGCTGGACTTTTTCGACAAGCTGAAACGGGCAGGCGCTGAGCCTGCCCGTCATTTTTTAATACGCCGCCAGTGGCGACACCGAAATTCCGAATTCTGAATTCATAATTCCGAATTACTTAAAAGCCTTCTCCGTGGACTTCCACGTCCACGATCCGCCTTGTCAGTTCATCGTAAGTCCTGCGGCTTTCCAGCCGGACTCGGTGTTTACCGCGTATATCGTGTTGTCCGCGGGATAGCTGTAGGTCTCGCCGCCGTAGTACACGTTGTGAACGTAGCTTACGCGCACCGCGAAGCAGTCGGCGGAGTACTGCGTTACGCGCCGCACCTGCTCCTCCGTGAAGTCGTAGCCGCTGTGGTAGGTGTAAAACTGACCCTCGTAGGTGCTGAGGTTGCTGTAAAGCTCGGTCCCCTGCGGGATATACCCCGATATCGACGAAAAGTACACGTCGTTCGCAATGTACTTCGAGTACAGCTCGGAGAACTCCAGCGCGAACTCCTTCGCCTGCTCAGCCGCGGCTGAATCGGTCACCGGAAGCCCGCAGCTATACGCACCGTTTTCGTCCCGGAGCGTCTCCAGCGGCTTCCCGGAGCCATCGGAGAACTCCACCTCCGGCGGGTACATCAGCCCGGTAACTACGTAGCTGTCCATCTGCGGGGCGCTCGCCAGGTAATCCCCGAACTCCGCCGCTTCCGGAATTTCAGCCGTTTCGTGCTCCGACCAGCTTGACAGCTCCACGCCGTTTATTTTCGCCGTGCAGCCCGTCGGAAGGCTCAGCCTTACGCTTTCGTTCTGCACCAGCTGAACGCCGTAGACCTCCTCCACGCCGTATATCTCGAAACCGTAAAGCTCGTCCGCGCCGGTCTGAGCAAGCCTTGCGAACGCCGCAGGCTCCCCGCCGCACAGCACCGTGTACACCGGGTTTTCCTTCGTGCTCTCCTTGATGTTCTTCTTCAGCGTGAACTCCCCGGTGAGCCGCTCGGAAAGCTGCCGCCGCGCCGCTCCCTCGCCCTCGTAGGGGGAGATATCGCCCTCAATACCGCTGTAAAGCAGGCCGAGGTTTCCGGAGTTCAGCTCCTCCGCCACCGCGTCGACGGTGTGGTAGATCTGGCACGCCTCGTAGTGCTGGAGGAACTCCCACAGCTTCCCCAGCCCCACAACTGCCGCCGACAGCGCCGCCGCAAGCAGCACAAAATAAATCGAGTAGAACACGACCGTTCCTGTGCTGCGCGTCCTCCCTGAGTAATGTTCGCCCTTCACTGCTGCTCACCGCCCTTCACGAGTATCGCGGTGCACATCTTGCGAAGTCCGATAAGGCTTGCGTTCTGGTTTATCATCTCGCCGTTATATATCATGCTGGTGGACGAGCCGCCGTCCAGGTTCGCGGCGTTGACCGCTCCGAAATCCAGCATAACGTCCCGGACGTCCGCCAGGCTTGCGCCGATGCTGTTGGACTGCCTTCCGTCTATCGTCAGCAGGAGCATCGCGCCGTCCGCCCGCTGACCTATCGCCGTGCGCGGATTCAGCCCGCTGCCGTCGCCTAGAGCCTCCACCGGTTCGCCGTTGACGATGAGGATAGGTCCGAATTTCACAGCGTCGCGCACGCCCATGTCGACCGCCTCCTGCACGGTCATCCTGCCGACTACGAGCTTGTTGTCGCAGGTTATGCCGATGGTGTCCCAGGTGTAGTACATCGGAGTTCCCCACAGCACCTCCCCCTGCGACATCACTATGCCCCAGGGTTCGCCGCCGGTCATGTGGCCGGGGCGGTCGTCGAAGCCGCCGCCGTTTATCGCGCCGACTATATTATCGTAGGAATCGTATATCTCCGGGAGAGTCTTGCCATGCTCCTCAAGCCCGAATTTCCCCGAAATGCCCACGAACACCCTGGAGGGGTCGTATACTACCATCATCTTGCCCTTGAACGTGGAGCCGCTGACGTCGATAATGTCTATCCCGTCGCCGTCGGGGTCGATGTCCGGGTCGGAGCTTGCGGCTTCCTTGATGTCAGCCGGGGCGGGTATCTTCACAAGACCCGGGTCGGTGATGTCGTCGGTCTCCTGGATAGCGTTCTGCGCCGCTATCAGCTCCACCTGCTCGTTTGACAGGAAGATGTTCGGCACCCACTTTATCGCGCTGGTCTCCCGGCAGGATATCACGAACAGGTTCCGCGCCGTTTCCGACGGACCCTTCTCCATGACGTACACCACGCCCAGCAGCGCCGCCAGCACCGCAAGTATCACGGTCAGCAGCACCAGCAGAATCCTACGGATAACGCAGGCGGCGCGGCTCTTCTTTTTCTTCTTGAACCGCGGCTTGCTGCGCGGTCTCTCCTCTGAAACTATGTTGTCGGTCAAGCGTAGGCTCCTTTCAGTCTGCATAGACCCAGTCGCGCTGTATTCCGAAGCTGACGAAGAACAGCGCTGTATCCACGATTATTTTTATAACGGTCTGCCATACGCTGGCTCCGCCGCCGAAAATCATCGCAATCCCGTTCACGCAGAGGTACGACGCGATGAGCTGGCACGCCGCAAGCGTGTAGTACCTCACGGCGGCGCGCCTGATGTTCTTCCCGGAGCGGAACACCCCGCTCCTGTTCACAAGGAAATTCACCAGGGAGGATACCACCCGGGCGCCCGCTGTGGCGGTGAGTATCCGCAGCTCCGTGCTGCTGAAAAGCGGAGCAGTCAGCAGATTTATCAGCGTGAACAGCCCGATGTCGATGAGCGAGCAAATCCCGGAGCTGAGCATAAACCGGAATATCACGGCGTATATCTTGATGGAATCCCTCAGCGGGTGGAAATGCGAACCGCTGTTCTTGTCGTTGTAGATAGTCTGAATCCTGACCTCGTCGAACGGAAGCCCCAGCCGCTTCATCTCAAGCAGCATGTTGGTCTCGTACTCGAACCGCTCGCCGCTGAGCTTCGCAAGCGCCGGAAGATAGCTTACGGGAAGCGCCCTCAGCCCGGTCTGGGTGTCGGTTATCCTGATTCCGCAGAGCGCCCGGAACACGAACCGCGTGCAGTTGTTTCCGAACCGGCTGCGGGGCGGGACGTCGTCCCCGGTGAAATCCCTGGCTCCCAGCACTGCCCTGCCGGACTGCTCCATTTTTTCGGCGCAGCGCAGAATGTCCTCCGGGGAGTGCTGACCGTCGTCGTCGGTGGTGACGACCCCGCAGCATTCCGGCATGTGCTCCAGGATATACGCGAATCCGGTCTTTAGTCCGCGGCCCTTTCCGCGGTTCACGTCATGGTGAAGCAGAGTACACTGCGGCATCTCCGCAAGAGCGGCAAATATCGAGGAGCACTCCGGACGGCTGCCGTCGTCGACGATTATCAGCCGTTCGAATCCGGCGGAGATAAGGCTCCGTACCACCTCGATTATACGCTCTGTCGGGTTGTATGTAGGTATCAGCACGGGAACATTCACGGCTATTTTCACCCCTTTTTCGAGAAAATCGTATATTTTCTGACAATTCTGTCAAACCTATTATAACACGCCTGACCGCCTTTGTAAACCCGTTTCACGGTATTGTAACCATTTTGTAACATTGCGAATGTCTCGCAAGCGGCTCGGCGAATTTTATCCTCTGCATATAAAACAACCGGAACCGAGAAAATGTTGCATTTTTAAATAAGGTCACCTCTAAAAAAAATTCCTCTATAACAGATAGTCATTGGTAACAGAGGAAAAGTTTCAGATGATTTAATTTGTTTTCTCATTTTCACGGCGCTGAGCCTCCTGCTTTGAGAACACGCAGCCGCAGTAGTTCTGGCGGTACAGCCCGTACTCCCTGGAAAGCTCGATGGAGCGCAGGTAGCCGCCCTTTTTCTTGAAGTCGGATGGCAGCAGCTTCACAGGGTATAGCTCAGAAAGCTCCGCGCCTATCTCGTTGAGCTTGGCGGCGTTTTTCATCGGGCTTATCGACAGCGTAGAGCAGAAGTAGTCGAAGCCGTGCTCCGCCGCGTACTGCGCCGACCTCTCCAGCCGCAGGCGATAGCACACGAAGCAGCGCTCGCCGCCCTCCGGGATGGACTCCATGCCCTTCACCGCCGAGTAGAATTCCTCCGGGCGGTACTCCGGCACCACCACCTCGGCGGGGTGCTTCATCGGAAGCTCCCTTACCAGGCGGCGCAGCTCCTCAACGCGCTTGTGGAACTCCTCCTCCGGGGAGATGTTCGGGTTGTAGTAAAGCAGCGTTATCCGGAAGTACTGCGACAGGTACTCCAGGCAGTAGCTCGAGCAGGGAGCGCAGCAGCTGTGAAGCAGCAGCTTGGGAGCTTCTCCCTCCGGGATAGCGGCTATTATGGATTCAAGCATTTTCTGGTAGTTTGGTTTCTGCATTGCGGCTCCTTTTCAGTCGGACTGCTTTTCAGGGGTGCTGCGCTCGAAATTCACGATAAATATACCCAGGCACACCAGCGCCAGCGCGCCGGCGGAGCGCAGACTGAACGCCTGCTCGGTCTCGCCGAGGAGCAGAGCCGAGAGCAGCACTCCGCACACCGGGTTGAGGAATCCGAACACGGCGACCCGGCTCACCGGGTTATGCTTGAGCAGCACCGCCCACAGGCTGTAAGCCGCCGCCGAAACGAACGACAGCCACATCAGCGTGCCGAATCCGGCGCCGGTGAAGCTCCACTGCTCGGAGGCTCCGCCCATCAGCAGCCCGAGGAGGGTAAGCACTATGCCGCCGAAAACGAATTGCAGCGATGACATCATAACGGGGTCGGCGCCCTCTCCGGTGAATCTCTTGATCAAAATAGTCGACCCGGCGTAGCTGAGTACGGTCATGAAGATGAATCCTTCGCCGTTCCAGGCGAACCCGGACATATCCCCGCCGAGGTTTATCAGGATAATTCCAGCGAAGCCGAGAATGCAGCCCGCGAGCTTCTTCCAGGTCATTTTCTCCATGCGGAACACCAGAGTAGTCAGGATTATCACGACGAACGCCCCGGAGCCGTTTATTATCGAGGACTTCACCCCGGTGCAGCTGGCAAGCCCGAGGTAGAAGAAAAAGTACTGCAAGATGGTCTGGAACAGGCTGAGCAGCATTACTCTGCGCCAGTCTGCGGCGCGCCTGCCCTTTTCCGGGAGCAGGGGTCTTTTCTGCGCGAGGCTCCCGGCGAGCCAGGCGAGAACTCCGGCGATGATGAACCTCACCCCGGCGAAAAGTATCTTGGCTCCGGCGCCGCTGTCGGTTATGCCGAACTGCTCGTAGCCTATCTTTATCATCGGGAACGCGCTGCCCCATAACGCGCAGGATATAAACGCAAGCAGCACGACCGCCCATATTCTGTTAAGGTATCTGGTCATTTTGTCACTTCCCTGTTTTTTTCAACATTAAATATTATAGTACTATTACGCGGGATTGTCAACCGGGGAAGGTTTTAACGCGAAACTTCCGGTTGCATTTTTGGGGTTTTTGTTATATAATATGTGTATCAAAACCAAATCAGGAGGTAACACCATGACCGTATTATTAGTAAACGGCAGCCCGCACGAGCACGGCTGCACCGACACCGCGCTGAAGCACACAGCTTCCGTGCTTGAGGAGCAGGGGGTACATACCGAGATATTCTGGATAGGCAACAAGCCGATATCCGGCTGTATCGGCTGTGGAGCCTGCAAGAAGGGTCTGGGCAAGTGCTGTATCGGCGACGTTGTGAACGAGTTCGTACTCAAAGCGGCAGAGGCTGACGGGTACATTTTCGGCTCTCCGGTGCACTATGCGGCTATCGGCGGAGCTATGGGCGCGTTCATGGACAGGGCGTTCTATTCCGGCGGGAAGAGCATGGCGTTCAAGCCGGCGGCGGGAGTCGTAAGCTGCCGCAGGGGCGGAGCCTCCGCAGCGTTCGACCAGCTCAACAAGTACTTCACCATCAATAACATGCCGGTGGTAGGTTCGCAGTACTGGAACCAGGTTCATGGAAACCTGCCGGAGCAGGTGCTTCAGGACGCGGAGGGTCTCCAGACGCTTTCCACGCTTGCGAAGAACATGGCGTGGCTGCTGAAGTGCATTGAGGCGGGAAAGAACGCGGGAATTGCCTGTCCGGTTCCGGAGAAGGTTATCCGGACTAATTTCATCAGGTAACCTCTAAAAACCGGGACACGAGCAGATTTCGTACATGACTTATATCAGATGCTAGGCGTCAAACCGCAGTAATACTGTATGTATTTCAAGGTTTGACAACGAAGCAGATGATATAAGTCATAGAAATCTGCCGTGAAGGAGGTTTTTAGAGGTTACCATCAGGTAAAAACTGTAATTTACATAAGGGAACCTCTAAAAACCGACAAAATTTCAGACAAATAGAGGTATTGAGCATAATCGGTCAAATCTTGACCCGTAGGCAAAGCTTTGGAACAGAAACTTTGCCTTGATCGTTACCTTTTCCGTTTCTGCAAGGTCATTCTTGAATTTCCGGACCGTCTTTGCGTCAGGGACTTTATCGCAAAGGTTTATTCCCGGAAATCTCATAAAGCTCATTCTGTCTGATCGTCTGAAAGGTTATACAGCCGCTGCAATACCAGTATCCTGAGCATCATTACCACGTCATACGGCTCACTTTTTCTTCTATTTCATAGGAGTTTTTAGAGGTTGCCATAATGTAGATGCGCTATATCTTGTGCCGCAGCCTCTGGTTAGTTCTATATAACTGTATTTTTCACGAAAAAAACACAAAAAACCCTTGACAAAACAATTCAGTTGTGATATAATTTAAACAAGGAAATCAAGAACAATTCCTAATTTAAAATTCAATAAAATCAAATCAACGGAGGTAAATCATTATGAAATTTGTATGTCCTGTATGCGGCTATGTTTACGAAGGCGACGCAGCTCCCGAGAAGTGCCCGCAGTGCGGCGTTCCCGGCTCCAAGTTCACTGTTATCGACGACAACGGCAGCAAGCTGGTTTTCGCTGACGAGCATAAGATCGGCGTAGGCAGGCTCGAGGGCGTTCCCGAGGAGATCGTTGAGGGTCTGCGCGCTAACTTCACCGGCGAGTGCACAGAGGTCGGCATGTACCTTGCAATGGCAAGAGCCGCTCACCGCGAGGGCTATCCCGAGGTAGGTCTCTACTACGAGAAGGCTGCATGGGAAGAGGCAGAGCACGCTGCAAAGTTCGCTGAGCTTCTCGGCGAGGTAGTTTCTCCTTCCACCAAGGAGAACCTCACAAAGCGCGTAGAAGCTGAGCACGGCGCTACCGCAGGCAAGCTTGACCTTGCAAAGAAGGCAAAGGCTCTCAACCTCGACGCTATCCACGACACTGTTCACGAAATGGCAAAGGACGAGGCAAGACACGGAAAGGCTTTCGAGGGTCTTCTCAACAGATACTTTAAGTGATCAACGAACCCGCTTGAATAAAGGCTTCACAGGGGCAGTCCGCAAGGGCTGCCTTTTTTGCTTGTTGTGTGGTTTGAAGTGAGGGAGATTGTACAAAAATGGTACATTCTTTTTATTCTTGAACCAAGATAACACCCCAAATGGTACACACAAAATGGTACACATTTTGTAAGTATATTATACTATATTTCATTATGGGAGTCAATACTATATTGTATCATTTCCCGCTGATTTTTGATATTTTAGATATTTATTTAATAGTATAATTGTATTTTTCACAAGTTGTAAAAATTACCTAAAAATATGTTCATGAAAAGGTAACACTCTAATTTTATCTTAATTTATGACCTTTTTACCCCAATTTTTGCCCCGTTTTTACCGTTCAGAAAAAAATTTTTAATTTTTTTAGAATGCGAAAGTGTAAGAGTAGTATAGGTTTGTTTAACATTAGCTTACACTAACAACTTGAAAATGTAAAAAATAGGGGTTGACAAATTAAATGATTAGTTGTATAATGCAAAACATAGGGGTAAATAAATCATAATATTACCCCATTGATGTTGTATAGTTATAGATTGGTAGAAATAATAGTTATAGCAGTCCTAATACGGGTATAATAGTATGCCCATACTAGGACTTTTTTATTTCCCTTAATAAATCTATTGACGAAAGGACGGAAAACAAATAATGGAGGAAATAAAAGAGGCTATAATGGCGGGCGTATCATCACGCCCAGAGGTAGGAGTAGGTAAGTCTATGACACCAACAGATAAGGCAATACTGCTGTTGGTATTGGTGCTGGGGGCAAGGCAAAATCTGCGAAATGACGATAATATAGTTATTACCGCAGATGATGTGCATGGTTATTATCCATTAGCAGATGTTGATGATTGTATCACCAGTCTAATAGAGTGCGGAGGTTATGTGGATTGTACTCGATTTGAGGTAATTAACTACTATGAGTACAGGGACAATGCAATATACATAAAGTCGCCGTACCTACAAGCATTGTACCACTATATTGCTGCGCAGAGGGATAGTGACGCACCGTATGCGGATTTGGCGGATAAATTGTCTGCCATATTCTTTGATGTAATAGGGAGGTGATGTAATATGTATAAAATAATTGATATACCATATGGTACTTATCTAGGTCAAGTGACTGATATATCAGCAGTAAAAATCAAAGATAAGGACTATGTACAGTTGCAAACAGAGATAGTATTTGGCGAGTGGCATGACTATTTCGGTGCAGCAACAAAAGCAAAAAAACTTGGTTTTTCCGAAGGTTGTTACAATTGTTCTGTTGCTTTGCAAACAGGAAACACCACACGAATTTCTAACTATATTAAAAATTATCCTAATAGGGATAAAATTTTGGTTGCTATCGAAATAGAAAAAGAACGATATGGGAAAGAAAATCAGTATCATAACATAACAAATCTGTATGATTGGCGCACTTGTGATACCCTACCTTCCGAGGCTAAAGCATGGGCTGAACAGCACTTTGACGATGATGTATATGATAATACCACTACTGCCTATGATATGCTGCCCTATGCGTTGCAATATGCACAGGTGGGGTTAAAGATTTTTCCTCTTAACCCCTGCTCCAAAATTCCACTTGCAGGGACAAAAGGATTTCTTGAGGCTACTAACGACATTGATAAAATAAAAAAATGGTGGAGTGATAATCCGTTTTGCAATATTGGATTAGCAACCGGAAATGGGATATCAGTTATTGATGTTGATGTTGGTAAATCAGATAATGGGATAGAAAAGGATGGTGAGGAAAGTATTAACAAATGGCAGAATGACAATGGACAGTTACCGGAAACCCTAATTGCAATCTCAGGCAAAGGTGGACGCCACTTATACTACAAAACTAACAATAGGTATAGTAGTGCGACAGGGGTGATAAAAGATGTTGATATTCGATCGGAAGGAGGATACATTGTTTTACCACCATCATATCATGAAAATGGTAACAGATATAGATGGATTGAAGATTTTAGCATAAATAAAATTGTTCCTGCAAATGATGTTGTTAATAAGTTTCTATCCTTTGCGGGCAACAAATCAAGCATTATGACTGTATCAAATAAATCAAGCCAAATAAAGATAATACCACCAAAAGATATTTTGGATAGACTTGATTTTAATGAGGGAAGCAGAAATGACAGTCTATATAGATTTGGCTGTAGTTTGCAGGGTAAAGGTGTATCTGATATTGACATATCTAACGAGTTAACCAAAATTAACCTTGGCAGATGTAATCCTCCATTATCAGTCGAAGAAGTGGGCAAGATATATGAAAGTGTAATATCAAAGCCTAAAGGCAATGGTAAGTGTATAGGCAAATCAATACCTAAAGTTAGCAATGAGGTAAACAAAAACAGTGAGAATAACTTTGATGATGGTACATTTTTCTTGGCAAGGCACATTACGGAGTTGGGTTCGTTGACATTTGATGAGTACATTGAGATGTTAGCTGAAGAATATCCATATGTAAATGCCTCTGAAAATCAAAACACAGGAGAAATAAACTACTATATAGATGCACATAAATTAGCTGCATATATAAGGGTAAATGATAGCTATTTTTTTATCGAGAGTGCTGGAGAGAAACCAGTCCCATACTGGTATTCAAATGGATATTACAAACAGTGTAATGATTTGTATTTCCTTGGACAGATAAAAAAATATATAGAAGTAATAGATGATAACTTAGTAGAGCCATCAACATTAAATAAGGTATATAAGCTGTTGCAAACCGATCTGGGTAATACAGTACCAGCAAACAAATTAAATAGTGATAGTAATATTATTAACTTCCGCAATGGGTTGTTGCGCCTTGACAGCATGGAACTCACCAAGCATTCACCTGATATAATCTCTACAATCCAACTTCCCTGCAACTGGAATCCTTCTCCCTCTCCTTGTCCTGTTTTTGACAGCTTCCTTTCAACTATTTCCTCCAACAATGCTGAGATGGTAAAACTGCTAACAGAATATATAGGGTATGCTGTATCTAATGTTCCAGGATACCTAACTAAAAAAGCATTGTTTCTGTACGGTCCGGGTAATACAGGAAAATCGCAATACTTGTCATTACTCGAAAAGCTAGTAGGCAATGATAATTATTGTAGTATTACCTTGCAAGCCCTTGAAATGCGGTTTGGAACAGCTTCTTTATTTGGAAAAAGAGTTGCTGGTGCAGCTGATATGGGGTCAGCCACAATTAGGGAGTTAGAGAAATTTAAGAGTATAACAGGTGGTGATATAATAGATTTTGAGTTTAAGGGAAAGGATAAGTTTAATGCAAGGTATAATGAGCTTTTTGTCTTTTGCTGCAACGAATTACCACATTTTAACGGTGATAGAGGTGACCATGTTTATGAAAGAATGATACTATGTAATTGTACCAATGTAATACCACCAGAACAGAGAGATAGACATCTATTGGATAAATTATATAGTGAAAGAGAAGCGATAATATATAAATCTGTAATGGCACTAAAAGAGTTATTAGACAGGGGAGGAGCATTCACAGAGCCAACGGAAGTTACAGAAAATAGAGAAGCATATAAGACAGAAAATGACACTGTAAGACAATTCCTTGTTGAATGTACCGACCTATGCAAATCAGACCCTAATGCACCATTTTATATGCAGGCACCACTAACCAGGACATCAGAAATGTACACATATTATGTAATGTGGTGTAAGGACAACAATAACCCCTACACCAGCAGTCAGGGTTTTAGGAAAGGTTTGGTGAACTATTTTAAGGTGGGAAACATCAAGGAGCTAGAAATATATAATAGTGGTATCAGATTTTATAAATTTCGCATGAAAAGCATTCCTATGCTAAATAAATATTATAGTAGGCATAGATAATTTGATTTATGCACTTTATACACCAAAACATACACCAACAGTAAAGGCTTATGATATAAGGCTTTGTTGGCTGTCAGGTGCATAAAGTGCATATTTTTTATATTTTTTTCAAGAAAAATATATTGGGTTTATTAAAGTAGGTGGTGGTGTAAAAATAAAAAAATTATAATAAAACAGGAGGAAAAAATGCACTTTATGCACCAAAAAGCCACAAAAACAGACTATATATAGCATTTATGTTGGTGCATAGTTTGGTGTATAAAAATTTAGCCAAAAATGGGGCACCCTCCTTAAAGGAGACTCCCTATTCCTATTTACATTTTCTTTCGGCAAAAATGCTTACGCCAAGTTGAGGTTTCACTGTGCAACCCCTCCCGCAAGATCAACTCAACGCTCTTGGCATGCCCCTTGATATCATCGCTTCACAGGACTGCCACGACTATTAAGTTTACGCCAGCCCTGACCGAAAACTCATGTTTTCTAACAACACCTCTGTTATTACTATTATTGTATCTGATTTTGCCTAAAATATCAAGGGGGTTATCAAATAATTTTTTAATAAGAATTGTAGTGATACAATCTGTTTTGTTGTAAGACAATTCAGTTAAGTGTTGCATCTTATGAGCTGAAGTTAAGACTACCGGCATAGCCGTGGTTTCCATTATATAGCAAAAATCCTCCACTGGAAAAGTGGAGGAAAAAGAAGCATAACCCTATTTTGTTATTATATTTATCCTTGGATCAAATTGAAAATCTTTATCGTCTGTGACAAACATAATAGTTTTATTGCTCTTTTGAGCGTTTTGCACTAAAAAATAATCAATCGGATCATAATGATGGGAAGTAAAATCATCAATAAATCTTTGAGCTAGTGATGCAGTAATGCTGCCATCGACGATCGTATATGTAGAGTCAAGTTCTTTCATTACAACAGAGAGCTTATTTTTCACAGCGAGTCTTTGTACGGAATCGTTTCTAAAGTCTTTTTTCGTGAAACTATGTTTGCTAAGACTGTTTGCGTCAAGATATAAATAGTATTCTTTGTTTTCGATTCCAAATAATAATTCCTGAATGTTTAAAATAGATACACATATCTGGCTATTTTTTGTTAATAAGTGCTGAACAAAACTTGAGTATATGACACATTCAGTTTTAGTTGGTGCGTAATATCCTGAGTGGATAAAATAGAGGATATTTGTGTCAAGAAAGAATACAGCTTGTGAATCTATTTTTGACAAATCAATATTATGAATATTTTGTATCGGCATTGTCAACCTCCTAGATTTTCAACATTTAATACGATTTCGTCTTGTTTCTTTCGGGATTCCTTTGATAGATGGTAGTAATTGCACGCATTTTCAAGTGAATGATTGTACGTTACTTGACCGAGCTCTGAAAGATTGATAAGTTTAAACTTTTCATAATATCGGTCTGGTCCTAATTCCATTACATACTTAGTCAATGCATTATTGAAAAATAAAGTTGTGAATATTTTAATGTCAGAAAAATCAATTTTAATGGTGCCTGATGAATTAAGCTGTTTCTGAATTACATCCTGTAATTTTTTAGCATCTTCAATTGAGAAGCCTGTTGTAATATATTCCTTAGCGTAGATCATGACAGTTCCCTCCAAAATCATCTTATAATGTACTTGTGGTTGTTATCGGCAATTATATCCATTTCAAAAAGCGTTCCTGCTAAGCAGGAATTTATTTTGACGATATTATCCTTCCCATTTTTGAATTCATAATACACATCATTACAGCACATTCTTATACTACCGTTATTTGCTTTAGCAAAATCTTTTAATAATCCCAACCCTAATCCTCGAGGAATATTGCTTGAGGCGTTGACCTTCGTGCTGTTTCCTGCTTTCATTGCCCATTCAAATGCTGCTTTTGAATCGTTGATTTCAGGAACTGCGTTAATTACTTTTTGGGCAATACCTACGCCAAAGTCATAACATGAAAAGCAATAGATGTTTTTCTGATTCTTGAAATATTTCGCTCCGACAATATATTGGCTCTCAGAGTGTTCAATTGCATTGTTGTACATTTCTCCAATTTTAGATGCAAATAGAGAAAACAATTCATCCGACATTTCAACAGGTGCTTCTTTTGTAATTTTTGACACAAGCTGAAAAACATCATTTTGAGATGATATTCGAATGTTTTTTTTATTCAATAGTGGGGCAATGTCCAAATCGGTATCTGTGATTCTATCATCTATGTAGTCTGATTTATATAGCAGGTCTAGTATCTTAGAGTTGCATGTGATAGAAATTTTTTTATTGTTGCATTCAGCATACAATGGTAGTGTGGTTAAGCAGAACAAAAATGTTAATCCTATCCTTTGCTCAATGTCAAAACTGATTTCATATTTACCATTTGAATCGAGAATGCCCTTTTGCAGACTGGCAAATTGTTCCAAGCTTATAGAAGTTGTGCCAGACACTGCATCAAAATTAATTATCATGGTACATCACTCCATATTGTATGCGTGTTTTGTATTTGAATATACCCAATTTATTATATCATATCAGATGAAAAAAGTCAACAGTATTCCTATGGTGTAGTGCTAAAATATTGTAGTGCTACAATAGATATTGGACAAAATAAGAAAAAGGATTGAGAGATAGACCAAAATCTGCTAGAATAAAGTTACCACACAAAATTCAAGTAAAAGAAGGTCTATCTCTCAATGAACAGTATAACACAAGAAATGCAGTTTCGTCAATCCCTAATGAAATATTCTGAGAAATACGGAGTAAAAAGAATAATATTTAATTATATCTTGCGCCATATTATTTGTTTCCCGATAAGTTGTTACAATATCTAAGCTACATGCCTTTAAAGAGGCTGAATGCCGAACCGTGTAAATGCCAATAATACCCACAGAAAGTGAGGTAT
>ERZ857969.3756-NODE-3756-length-14409-cov-2.732270_pt1 | contig 14409 bp, 10 predicted proteins | sample MGYA00519864_ERZ857969 | MGnify/ENA primary metagenome ERZ857969 (study PRJEB31778, sample SAMEA3449382) | human gut metagenome | biome: human gut; feature: human-associated habitat; material: faeces | place: United Kingdom | collected 2010/2012 ... | reverse complement strand
ACGACGAGGTAGATAGGGCAGAGGTGGAAGTGTGGTAACACATGGAGCTGACTGTCACTAATAGGTCGAGGGCTTGACCAAAGGAGCGAGGATGTATCATGTATCACAAGACGGCGATGAAAGTTTACTTTCAGGAGTCGGATTGGGAACATGATTGCATTTGAGCGGGATAACATGAATATGTGAGCGTAGCGAGCATATGAATGACCGCGAAAAGGCAGTAACATCTGAGCGTAGGAACGAAGGCATAAGGCATCTGAGTGGGAAGATAATGACCCCGCGAAGAGGCAAGGACGATGCCGGAATACCAAGAACAAGTTCAACTTTGTGGATGAAAGATACTATATGCAGTTTTGAGTGTTTAAGAGGATACTAAGAAAGACATGGTTTCGGCTATGTCTTTTTTTGATATAGGAAAATACTCGTAACGTATTACTTACTCAAACTTGCCATCCCGGAAGTTATTGCAAAACTACATATCGCTTATTATGTCAGCAATAAATGTGACATTTTGACCTTAACAGCATATTATGGTAGTATACTCATTGGGTTAGCTATAACTAACACATTTGCAAATATGTTGGCAGAAGGGAAAGTAAGATTACTATGAATATCAATACATCAGAATTATTTGTATTAGCAATACCCTTTATGGGAACTACACTTGGTGCAGCAATGGTTTTTCTGCTGAAAGATAATATTGCACCCAAGTTAGAAAAATTATTGTTAGGTTTTGCATCGGGGGTGATGATCGCAGCATCGGTGTGGTCTTTGTTGATCCCATCGATAGATATGCAAAAGGCGAGAAATGGTGTGGCATGGCTGCCGGCTTTGGTAGGATTTTTGGTTGGCATTGCATTTTTATTGCTTTTGGATACGGTAATACCGCATTTACATCTGAAAAGTACAGAGCCGGAGGGAATATCAGTAAAAAAGGGACATATATCCAAAACAACGATGATGCTATTTGCGGTTACTCTGCATAATATTCCGGAGGGAATGAGCGTTGGCGTCGCATATGCGGGGGCTGCCTTACAGGGATCCGGCATTTCGACAGCGGCAGCTTTTGCCTTAGCTATCGGTATTGCCATTCAGAACTTTCCAGAGGGAGCCATTATTTCTCTGCCGTTATGCGCAGAAGGAATGAGCCGGAAAAGAGCGTTTATCTGCGGGATGCTTTCCGGTATTGTGGAACCGATCGGGGGATTTATTACAATTTTGATCGCCGGGCTGATCTCTCCGATTTTGCCATATTTATTATCGTTTGCGGCAGGGGCGATGATATATGTCGTGATCGACGAGTTGATACCGGAATCGCAGGCGGGGGAACATAGCAATATTGGAACGATCGGCGCAGCGGTTGGATTTGCGTTGATGATGGTGTTAGATGTCGCCCTTGGCTGACCATGAGGATGGTGACCTATAAAAAAGAACAGATTATTACGAAAGAGGACTTATAATAAGGTGATACAAAGAGGATTGACAATGAGATGATACAAAGAGGACTGACAATAAAGCGATAAAAAAAGACTTGATAATGAAGCGATACAAAGAGGACTGACAATAAAGCGATACAAAGAGGACTGACAATAAAGCGATAAAAAAAGGCTTGATAATGAAGCGATACAAAGAGGACTGATAATGAAGCAATTCAAGGAGGGGACAATAAAACGGCAAAAAATGGCTGACAAAAAAATGACACAAATTTGAACCAAATTTGACACATTTTATTCCAATTAATGTCAAATTTGGTCGATATTATTTTTTTTGACGAAATCGGACTGATGAATGATGAAGTATTAGGGAGATGTTGTAAGAGTTTGTTCTTAATATGAAAGGTATCGTCTGATAATAATGTCAAGAAAGAAGGATAAAAATGAAAGACAGATTGTCTCATTTGGATAATTTGGAAGCGGAAGCGATTTATATTATTCGGGAAGTAGCAGCGGAATGTGAGAATCCGGTGATGTTGTATTCGATCGGAAAGGACAGTTCGGTGATGTTGCATTTGGCGTTGAAAGCGTTTTACCCGGAGCAGCCTCCGTTTCCTTTTTTACATATAGATACTACGTGGAAATTTCACGAGATGATTACGTTTCGAGATAAGATGGCGCAAAAATATGGGCTCCGTATGTTAGTTTATACGAATGAAGAGGGGGTAAAGCAGGGGATCAACCCATTTGATCATGGATCTGCATATACAGATATCATGAAAACGCAGGCACTTAAGCAGGCGTTGGACAAATATCATTTTGATGCAGCATTTGGAGGCGGTCGTCGCGACGAAGAAAAATCTAGAGCGAAAGAACGTATTTTTTCATTTAGAAATAGTGAACATGGCTGGGATCCAAAGAACCAGCGGCCGGAGATGTGGAAGTTATTTAATACGCAATTGTTTCAGGGGGAAGAAGTTCGTGTTTTCCCGTTGTCCAATTGGACAGAGAAAGATATCTGGCAATATATTCGTAAGGAAAATATTGAAATCCCTTCCTTGTATTTTGCAAAAGAAAGACCTGTGGTGGAACGCGATGGCAATTTAATTATGGTGGATGATGACCGTATGCGTTTGCTGCCGGGAGAGAAACCGCAAATGCGTAAAATACGATTTCGAACGTTGGGATGTTATCCGCTCACCGGAGGTGTGGAATCGGATGCGGATACGTTAGATGAGATTATTGAAGAGACGCTTGGCGCCGTATCCTCAGAGCGGACGAGCCGCGTGATCGACAATGAGGCGGCAGGAAGTATGGAACGCAGAAAACGAGAGGGCTATTTTTAGTATAATACGTTGCCTGTTACGATCTGGCGTTGAATATAAATATGCGGATCTGAAAGAAAACCTTACGAGATAGGAAGAGAAGGAACAGATCATAAGGCATAAATTACGAAATATGGAAGTGAGAGGATAACGATGCAAAGCTTATTGAAATTTATTACATGTGGCAGCGTAGATGACGGAAAGTCTACATTGATCGGGCATATGTTATATGATGCCAAACTGCTTTTTGCCGATCAAAAGAGGGCACTGGAATTAGACAGCCGAGTAGGCAGTACCGAAGGACAGATTGATTATTCGTTGTTGTTAGACGGACTAATGGCCGAGCGGGAGCAGGGAATTACGATAGATGTGGCGTATCGCTATTTCACGACAAAGGAACGAGCTTTTATCGTGGCAGATACACCGGGACATGAGGAATATACGAGAAATATGGCGGTTGGGGCATCTTTTGCAGATCTGGCAGTCATCTTGATCGACGCAACAAAAGGTGTGTTATCTCAGACGAAACGGCATACACGTATCTGTGCAATGATGGGAATACGATCCGTTGTGTATGCGATCAATAAAATGGACTTAGTGTCCTATAAACAGGACAGATATGATAAGGTTTGTAAACAGATCAAGAAACTGACAGCAGAGTATGCGTTCCAAAGTTATATCATTCCGGTATCTGCGACAGCAGGAGATAATATTACCAGCCCGTCCAAGCATATGCCGTGGTATAAGGGAGATACGCTGTTGCATTATTTGGAAACAGTAGATGTGCAAACGGAGGAAGCACAAAATGGCTTTGTAATGCCGGTGCAGAGGGTGTGTCGTCCCAACAAGGATTTTCGTGGGTTCGCAGGGCAGATCGAGGTTGGAGAGTTATCTGTAGGAGACGAAATAAGGACGCTGCCGAGTGGCGAAACAGCGAAAGTGACGCAGATTTTTAACACGGACAGATCCGTGGAACATGCGATAAAAGGGCAGGCGGTAACAATATGTTTAGACCGAGAGGTGGATGTATCCAGGGGATGCATGTTATATCGCAATGCATCGCTGCAAGTAGGGCATATGTTTATCGGTAAGCTTTTGTGGATGGATGATAAACCATTGATCGCAGGGCGTAATTATCTCTTAAAAGTAGGGACGAAATCAGTGCCTGCAGTGGTTATGAAGATCCGTGCCAAAATAGAAGTCAATGAGGGGAATGAGGTTCCGGCAGATAAAATTTTCAAAAATGAAATGGCAGTGTGTGAGATCAATTGTCAGGAAAAGATCGTTTATGATCTTTTTGCACATCATAAGGAACTGGGCGGTTTCATTTTAATTGATCGCGTTAGTCATATGACTTCAGCTTGTGGAACGATCGAGCAGCGTTTGCAGCGGGAGGATCATGTCGTTTGGCAGAAGATGGACATCACACCACAGTATCGTGCAGAACATATGAATCAAAAGCCAAAGACAATATGGTTGACCGGATTATCCGGTGCCGGTAAGTCAACGATTGCAAATGCTTTGGAAAAACGTCTTGCTGCAGAGGGAAGATTCACAATGACGTTGGATGGAGACAATGTGAGGATGGGACTGAATCAAGATCTTGGTTTTGAGGAGAAGGACCGTATTGAAAATATCCGTCGGGTCAGTGAAGTGGCAAAACTGATGAATGATGCCGGACTGATCGTATTAGTGTCATTTATTTCTCCGTTCCGGGAAGAACGACGAAAGGCGCGGGAAATTATTGGAGAGCCGTTTGTTGAGGTGTATGTGAGCACATCCTTAGAAGAATGTGAGCGCAGAGATGTGAAGGGGCTGTACAAAAAGGCGAGAAGTGGAGAAATTGCTGAATTTTCGGGTATTTCCAGTCCGTATGAGCCACCGGAGCATCCGGACATTATCGTGGATACAACCAATCGAAGTGTAGAAGAAGTGGTAGATGAACTTTGGGAGTTTTGTCAGTAATGAGAGGTACAAGGATCAGGGGATTGATGCAGGCTATGCTGCGAGTCGGTGTGATCGGCTTTGGAGGTGGCAATGCGTTGATCCCGGTTATGGAAAAGGAGTTTGTGACGAAGAAACTGTACGTCACGAAAGAAGAATATGACGAGGCGGTTTTGGCGGCAAGTATTACGCCCGGGGCACTTCCTGTGGAGATTGCCTGCGGTATTGGCCGCAAGTATGGAAGAGCTTGTATGCTGCTTGCTGCCAGTCTGGTCGCACTTCCGGGAGCTGTGGCTACCGTTGCACTGTTAGCGATGATGGAACATATTGATGAGCAGACAATACGTTGGTTATCTGTGTTTACCAAAGCAGTCAGTTTATTTTTGATCTATCTGTTGTTTCGCTACATTTGCGGTATTGCCCACGAGGCGATGCAGGAGAGCCGAAAACGATTTGGAAAGGTGCTTCTGATATTTGTATCAGTATTTTTGCTCTGTGGTGGCAAAAATCTGTACCGTCTGATGGGAATTCATGGCAGGCCGTTATTTGTACTTTCTACAGTTAGTATTCTGGGGCTGGCGCTGTTTTTTATTTTGTGGACACAGGGGCGGTATTCGGTAAAGCGTGTTTTGGTGCCGGGAATATTGATCGGTGCGTATCTCGCCTGTGTTTGCTTAGAACGGCATTATGAGGTGGCACCGGTAAAGGGCATTTTAGTGATACTCATGATCATGGTTACCATAGGAAAACTATATGTTACGTATATTCAGCGAATGAAAGGAATGCATGCGGTAGGGTCGATTGGAACGACTTTGTTTGGAATTGGTAAGGAGACTATCGGAGACATTGTTGTATGGCTGTGTTTTCTTGCTGCATGTACGCTGCCGATGATCATTTTATTTTCACCTGCTGCGGATTATCTGCTTAAGGGAATGTATTCGTCTTTTTTGTCTTACGGAGGAGGCGATGCTTATCTGACTGTTGCAGATGGTGTATTTGTAGACACCGGGATGGTAAAGGAAGGGGTATTTTATCAACAATTGGTTGCCATTGCGAATGTATTGCCGGGGTCGATCCTGTGTAAGATACTTACCGGTGTTGGCTATTTGATCGGCTATGGGATTCATCAGAATATCATAGATGGGATTTTGATTGCTTTCTCAGGATTTGTATGCAGTATATGTGCGTCTGGGATCGTATATTCGATAGGAGATTACCTTTGCAAAAATTTTGAGCAGTTGCCGTTGTTTGAACTGATCAAGCGATGGCTTCATCCGATCATTGGCGGCTTGCTGCTCAATGTTATAGTTGCGCTTTTGAACCAGATATGGCTGCCGATGGTTTAGAAAAGATAAGTGATCTTTTTGACGATATCGCGGATCGACAGATCTTCGCAGTCTACAGTCACATCTGCATAGCGCTCATAAATAGGAATACGTTCTTCGTACAGGGTTTCCAAAGTCTCTCCGGGACGGATGGAAACGCCACGTTTATTGAGATCACCAAGACGTTCGGTCAATTCTTCATAGGATAGTTTAAGATAGACGACCGTTCCGAGGGCTTTTAGGTGCATCATCGCTTCGGTGCCATATACAACGCTGCCGCCGGTGGCAATGACAGTGTCTTCTGCTTCGATAGATGCATTTACCTCAGACTCGATCTGATTAAAACGCTCCAGTCCGTATTTTTCAATGATTTCATGAAGCAGGAGTCCCTCCCGTTCCTGGATCAACAGATCAGAATCAAGAAATGCGTATCCGAGTGTTTTTGCCAATACAACGCCGACAGTGCTTTTGCCAACGCCCGGCATACCAATTAAAATAATGTTATTCATAATCATCCTCCATACTCCCACGACCACCCGGTCAGGGTGATTTGGTACAATACGAATTTGTTTGTTATGTACCTGTTCGTAATATGCAGTATGTATTGTAGTAGATTTCGGCTAAAATGTCAAAAAAATATTACAAATATGACGGAAGTATGACATAGTGAAGAAGTAATATGTGAGGGAAGAGGTTAAAGGATAGAGAAGAAATATATGGGGAACGAGGAAGAAAGGAAACAATTGTGATGGAAAAATGCGAAATGAAAGAAATCCATACGAAAGAGGAGCTGACAAAAGTATTTGAAGAGGAAGAAGACCTTGTGATCGTGCAGCACAAAAGGGTAGCCCGTGTATTGCTAAGGTTTGCCGGACATCTGCCGTTTCAACCACAGATCAAGGAAGTGCTTACGTTTATTCCGTTGACGGCACCGAAAGAAATTCTTGGAACACCTTGCGTGGACACGACAATGACCACGGCACGGGAAAAGGCATTGTATGTGATCGTCCGTTTACATGAAGAGGCGCATGAAGAGGCTGTGGAAGCAGCTAAGCAGTTTGGTGCAGTACGTATTTTGCTGGTGGATTATGAAGTGTTTGCAGAGATTTCTCAGCAGGAAAATCCGCATATGGATTTCTTATGTGTGGGCTTCACGAAGTGCGGTACGACATCGCTTAGCAATGCATTACGTGAATGTCCGGAGATCGTACTTCCCAAGGGGAAGGAGACGTTCTATATGCATTGGCGTAACAAATATGATGATGCACCGGAACGGTTCCGCCACAAATATTTTCCAGAGCAGGATCCAGATAAATTATATGGGGATATCGAGCCGTCCTATCATGGATCGGCACGCAATGTGTATGAGTGTTTTGGACCGGAGGTCAAGCTGCTTTTTTTGGTACGACAGCCGTCGCTTGCGACGTTTTCTTATTATAAAATGTTAATGCGCAGACCGAGACATTATCGATATGTTCGCTATTATCAGGGATTTCACCGTTATTCGGTCAAATTATTTACCAAGTTTGCAAATGAGGAGATTTATACGGAGCGGAAAGATCGTTTTCAGTATGACAAATGGATCAATGAGTATTTGCAATACTTTCGACCGGAACAGATCAAGGTTGTTGTGATGGAAGAACTGATGCGGAACCCCGAAGAGCAGATGAAGGAGATTCAAGAGTTTATCGGTGTGAAACATCCGATCTGTGTGGAACAAATGCCAAACAGCAATGAGGGCAGTGCTGTTTCTGCCAACTGGCTGGGGGCATATATCAATTATCGGTATTATGCGTCGATCCGTGGGCGAAAGGAAAATACGACACGCAGTAAAAAGCAAAAATTATTTTTTCGCTTTGCGAGATGGGTACAGCGTTATACAACGATCGAGAATCACGACAAGATGACAGATGAACAGAAACGTAAGATGGATGCTTTCTATAAGCCAAGCGTAGAAAGATTGGAGAAGATGACAGGGCTGCCGGTGAGAAAATTGTGGGATATTTGAGTGTCCGCTTGCAAAACAGTGTGTAGTCATGTAAAATGTACGTATACATAGAATCATATTTTGCTCGTTACGAAATATGTGAATGGGGAATAGTGGAGTCAGATCGGAGGTTTGCATTACTATGGATACAAATATTTTATTAGAGAGTGGAACAAATGAATTGGAGATTTTGGAGTTTGTCGTGGACGGACATAACTATGGAATCAATGTGGCAAAGATCCGCGAGATCATCAGTTATACAGAATTAACGCCAATCCCGAATGCACATCCTTTTGTGGAGGGAGCATTTAGTACGCGCGGAGAGACAATTACTGTTGTCAATCTGGCGAAGTGTCTGGGAATGAATGAGCCCGAAGAGAAGAAGACAGATATGTTTTTGGTGACATCCTTTAATGGAACGAATGCCGCTTTTCATGTACATAGCGTAGTGGGGATCCATCGTGTGAATTGGTCACAGATCGTGAAGCCGGATCGTTTGATCAGTAATTCGCGAACAAGCATGATCACAGGTATTATTAACATTGATAAGCAGCTTGTGATACTGTTGGATTTTGAAAATATTGTGGCACAGATCTCACCGGAGGCAGGCATTCAGTTGTCGGATATTGAACGGTTAGGGTCGCGTCCAAAGAATAACAAACCGATTTTGTATGCAGAGGATTCTCAGTTTTTGAGTTTAATGATCTATGATGGACTTACGGCAGCGGGATTTACGAATCTGATGCCGTTAAATAATGGATTGGAGTTGTGGGAGCTGCTGGAGCAGTACCGTCAAGAGGGAACCTTAAAAGAGAAGGTTGCGTGTGTCGTGACGGATATTGAGATGCCGCAGATGGATGGACACCGTCTGCTCAAGCTGATCAAAGAGACGCCTGCGTACAAAGATATTCCGGTCATTATTTTCTCTTCATTGATCAATGAAGACATGCGCCGCAAAGGAGAGCAGCTAGGTGCGGATGCACAGCTTTCCAAGCATGAGATGGCTGAATTTGTCAAAGAGCTGGATCGTGTTTTGGCATAAAAGATATCAGATAAGAGCCTTCCGTGTATCGGGAATGTCATTCGAGCATGATGACGTTTCCGATGCACGAAGGCTCTTTTTACATTAATCTTTATAGGAAACCGCTCACAATGTGGTGTTATGCAAAGCGCTGGCTTTGCTTTTTTATAGTCTTGTTGGCGGAGTGGAAAGCATGCGGTCGCATTGAATCAGTCCCCAGCCCTGTCTCGTATGGCTGTATCCAAGATCGAGTGCGGTGTTGCGAAGGTGCAGCTTTATTTCGCGATTCGTCAGATCCGGATATTTTTCTAACAGGAGAGCGATGCATCCGGCTACGATCGGTGTTGACATAGATGTGCCGCTTTTGGCCTGATAGGAGGAGCCTGCAGCGAGACTGACAATGCGTGATCCAGGTGCTACAATATCCGGTTTTTTTATACAGCTATTGGTTGGACCGCGGCTGGAATAGTCGGAGTCAAAACGATACTGTAACGGGTCGGAAGAGCCAACGGTAATGATCTTACGGCTGTTGCCCGGTGCACCAATACTTCCGGGAGCCGGGCCATGATTTCCGGCAGCTGTGAGGACAACAAGACCGTGTTCCCACAGAGAGTTGACACTTTTTACGAGAGGAGAGTTTTCGTCAAACTGTCGGCCGCGGGTACTGCCGATGGAAATATTAACGATGCGGATATTATATTCTTTGTAGTGCTGTAACAGCCAGTGAATGGCTTCTAAGACGTGTTCAATATGCCCTTCGCCGTTTTTGCCAAGCACTTTGATGGAATAAAAATGACATTCCGGTGCAACACCACAGTAGAGTCCGTTTGAGACGGAGCCGTTACCGGTCAAAATGCCGGTAGTGTGTGTTCCATGTCCATTGTCATCGTAATAGTGTGTTTTATGATTGACCAGATCCAGAAAACCGGCAAGACGATATCCGCCTTCTTTAGAATAAAAATCCGGATGAAAATCAATGCCTGTATCCAATATAGCAACACCGATCCCCTGCCCGGTCAGACCGTGTTGTCTGGCATAATCTAAATGAATGATAGAAGAGACTCGGTTCATAGAGCCCTCCTTTCGAGTGGTAATTTGTTTTCTATTATTGTATGCATACGAGAGGTGGTACGGAAGTGGGGATTTACAAGTAAAGTGATATTCTGTTAAAATATAAAGTTAGTTGCCGGCAATGAAAGTTGGCGAGTTTGGAAAGGAATAAAAAAGTCGTATGAAACAGTTAGGTTACTATGTATTTGCGGGAATATATAATTTGCATCGAAAATTTGCGAAGATGCATAATAAAGTTGTACTTTTTAATGGACATAACCATGGGCTGAATGGTAATTTGGAGTTGGTGTCTGAGGAGATTACAAAACGTGATCAGGGCTGTCAGATCGTGGCATTTAGCAAGCAGGATCTCTTTCATCCAAACGGAGGGATATGTTCTAAGATTAAGGGAATACTGTGTTTTTTTGTAAAAGTACCGTGGAATATGGCAGATGCCGGGAAGATCTTTCTCAATGACAATCTGCTTCCGCTTGCCTATATGCATACGGAGGGGCAGCAGATTATTCAGTTGTGGCATGGTGCCGGTGCGTTTAAGCGATTTGGTCTTTCTACAGAAGAAGATCCGAATGTTCGTAAACAGGTTGCTGAGGCTAATAAGCATGTGACACATCTGTTTGTCACTTCGACGCAGATCATACCGTATTATAGTGAGGCTTTTGCCATTCCGACAGATCGCATTTATGCAACGGGCATTCCGGTTTTGGATGCGTATTTTGATGAAGAGGACAAGAAAAGACGAGCAGAGAATGTATATCGTCAGTATCCGGTCCTTCGTGATAAAAAGGTATTATTGTATGCACCGACGTTTCGGGCAACGGCAGAGGAAAATGCGCAATTGTTGGAAAAATTTGACATTGCAAAAATCTGTCAGACACTTGGAGATGATTGGTATGTTCTTGTTAAACTTCATCCGAAATTTCCGTCAGAAAATATTACCTTGCATGAACATTGCCTGAATATGACAGACTATAGTGATATAACAGATCTTTATATGGTCGCAGATTGTTTGGTCACAGATTATTCTTCAACCGTTGTGGAATATGTGCTTTTAGATAAGCCGATTATATTATTTGCCTATGACCTTGACAAATATGACCGCGGTTTTTATCGTGACTATCGTTCGACGGTTCCGGGTGATATTGCATATTCGACAGAAGAACTTTTGCAGCTTTTGCAAAAAAATGTGGATAATGCTCAAAAACGCCAAGATTTTGCCAAATTACAGTATGATTATATAGAAGGCGGATCTCTTGACAGAGTATTTGCAATATTACAGAAAGAGTAGAGCATGGAGGATGAAGCATTATGTTACAGTTGTTTGACAGCATCAGAAAACGGAAAGCCAGAATAGCGGTTATGATCGTTGCTGCACTTGTCTGCAGTCTTTTGGGAGGGTTTACGGCTGCCCCAATGGCAAAGGCAGAGGAGACCGGCGAGGAAATCTATACACCGGATAGAGTAGATTTGATCGCACCGGTGGAGGGTGCTGTATTTTTGGAAGAGAAAGATGTGCTGACCGGGTTGGAAGTAACAGAAACGACCACGGACTCGATCACGGTAGCATGGGATGAAATGCCCGGAATGACATCGTATCTTGTGTATTATTATGATTTTGAGAAGTCTGCTTATGTTTTTTTAGATGAGACGAAAGAGCAGAAATATACGTGGAAAGACCGAAAAGCCGGTGATGAATTTTATATCACAGTGTGTGCCTATCGTCAGTCAAGCGGAGAACAGAGCCACTTTGCAGAACCGGTTCACACGTTTACCCGGCCGGAAGCACTTACGACATTTTCAATCATAAAAAATGCTTCCACATCGATCACACTTGGCTGGGAGAAAGTGGAGAGTGCGACCGGATATTTGATCTACCGCACAGAGGCAAATGGCGTAGAAACAAAAGTAGGAAGCACAACGACATTAGAATATAAGGATACCGGCTTGAAATCGGGTGTCACATACCGTTATCGCATTCGAACCTATTTTGCAGACGAGGAAAACACCGGAGAATACTCGGAGCAGATTTCGACCACGACGAATCCTGCCAAGCCGTCCATGAAGCTTCGTGCCGGAAATGGCCGGGTAAAGCTCACGTGGACAGCGGTAAATGGTGCGACAGGATACCGCATTTATCAGTATAATGGTTCGCAGGCGATTCTTATAGCTGATCTGAAAGGCAAGTCTACGGTTAGCTATCTTCGCACCGGGCTCAAAAATGGCACGAAATATTACTATTCGATGGTAGCGTACCGCACCTATAAAGAGAAAGATTATGAGAGCAGCAAGGCGACGAAGAGCGGCGTCAAACCGATTGCTGTAGCAAAGACGAGTACCGGTGCCAAGCTGTATAAATCGAAAAAGGCTTTTTTGAGATCGGCAGCAGTTAAGGCGTGCAGTTTTGTAAAGAAACAGTTAAACTATGCAAAGAGTATCGTTTTGCCGGGAATGACAAATACTAATGTTTTGGAATTTGGAAGTAAAACAATGGTACCGCAGGGAATGACGTTTGCCGGCTCGTATTTACTCGTCAGTGCTTATGACAGCAAGAGAATCGATAATTCCGTGGTATATGTTATGAGCAGATCCAGTAAAAAACTGTTGACGACAGTTGTATTGCCAAATAAGACACATGCGGGTGGTCTTGCTTATGACGGGCGTAATCTTTGGATATGCCAGTCGACATATCTGCGCAGCATATCGTTTGCTCAGATCAAAAAAGCGGCGATTGCTAAAAAGAAATATTTAGAGATTAAGGCGTATGGGACCAAGAATGCGTTAGGGCAGCAGGCGGCTGCGGTAACGTATTATAAGGGACTTTTGTGGGTGGCTTCGTATAGCGAAAGTAATTCCGGCTATTTGGGCTCCTATCGGATCGCAGACAAGACCGGTAAGCCGGTGCTTACCGTATGTGGGCGTATTAAGCTTCCTAACCGTGTACAGGGATTAACGTTTACTTCGAATGGACGATTGATCCTGTCGAGATCTTGTCAGACCAATTCGACGAAACGAGGCTATCTGCATCAGATGGATGTGTACAAACCGAATCTGAAAAAAGCAGGAGCCGGTAAGATCACACTTGGCAAACGCAATAAAGTGATCAATATGCCGTCGATGAATGAGGAGATTGCGGTAAGTGGTAAGTATTTATATGTAAATTTTGAATCGGTACAGTTTACTTCAGCTACGAAGCGGGTTGACCGGATCTGTGCTTTTAAGGTGGCTGCTGTGACAAAAAAGGAAAAGGCAAAGAAAAGTACGAAGAAAAGAACGAAGAAGTAATATGGAGGACACCTGTAGCAGCGCGTGAAAAAATATTGATGGGCTGACAGGCTGAGAAAGGAATGGAGAGATAGCGTGATAAAGAATCTGCAGGCTGTTGCTGATGTGACCAAAACAGACCGATCGGTTGTCTATGAACTGACGGTATCCGGAAAGTTAAAAGGATACAAAACGACTGCGGCGAGGATGCATATGCTGCTTAGTTTTGTACAGGACATCGGCGGACAAAAGAAAAAGCAACGGTATTATCCAATGTTTGTAGAATGCACAATGACTAAGGAGGGAGATTGCAAGTTTATAGGCACCTCCAAAGTGGAGTTGGCGTACGTGTTTGCGGATAAAAAAGGATTGCAGTCTGATCGGAATGTGTCGGTTTCACTTTGTTATGTGGATCAGAATATGCAGTGGCAGGAAATAGAAGTTTCAAGAAATCTGCGGGGAGAGCAGTTTTTTGACCTATATCAGCAACCACGTGTTTTGATCAGAATAGTTAAGCGCGCGTTGTTTGGTCTGTGCACAGTGCTGCTGCCGGTATGGTTGTGTTCCGGTTGGCTTGCCTCGAAAGGAATTGGTAAGCTTAGCCCGAGAGCACAGAAAGCATCCGGTAAAAAGGCAATTTTTTATCATGCAAATGATATGGTAAAGGCGTGGACGGGATATGATTATAGTGTTCGCGATCACAAAACCAGATATTTTGCCAGACAGTATGCTCGTGCCGTAAAACAGATCACCACGCCGGAGGGTGTGTTATTTCTGTCGGAAAGACAGGTGGATGCAGGCGGTAATCTGGACCGGGTTCGGAGTCTTTTGCAGAAAGAGGGAAAGACAGAGTTAAAAGAGTTTTTGACAACGAAGACAGTAGATAAACTGACTTTTAGGGAACTGAAAAAAAGTGCATATCTCGCAGCGGGGGCAAAGGTGATCGTTTTAGAAGATTTTGTGCCGCAGCTGGGGGCACTCAACGTCAGACAGGAGACTGAGGTGCTGCAATTGTGGCATGCCTGTGGCGCATTTAAGCTGTTTG
>ERZ857969.3745-NODE-3745-length-14451-cov-3.919214_pt1 | contig 14451 bp, 19 predicted proteins | sample MGYA00519864_ERZ857969 | MGnify/ENA primary metagenome ERZ857969 (study PRJEB31778, sample SAMEA3449382) | human gut metagenome | biome: human gut; feature: human-associated habitat; material: faeces | place: United Kingdom | collected 2010/2012 ... | reverse complement strand
TAACAGGATACACACGGGTGCGTTGTCACTTTAGCATAACAGGATACACCCGGGTGCGTTGTAACATGCTGGCAGTTTGACACCCCACTGGGGTGTAGTATCACTATACAGAACGGTAAGTATACAGTGTGTCTATATCAACTATAACAAACATATGTTTGTCATCTATTCCAAAAATTCATTGTACTATTCCATAAGATTGTGTTACAATAAGAGCATGAAAGGAGTGATACAAGTGAAAGAATTTAAATCGTCTGACATAATATTAAATAGTATTTATGAAGAGTTTGTGCGTGATAGTACTAAATACGAACGTGCGTACGTAAGCGGTATTTTAACAGGTGCTTTGATATATTCATATGCTACTGATAAGATATCACATAGTGAGTTTACAGAGATATTAGTAATAATTAGGGAGATGATTAAATGAGAGATAAACAACGTATCAAAGGAATGAACCCGAACTTAGGTTCTCACTGTAATGCATCCCGAGACATACTTTATCTTACTAACGTAAAGAACAGAGATGAACAATACAGCTATCCATTAGCGAACATACTTTCTATCGAATATGCGTTTGCTTACGATTGTCTTACAGCTGACAAAAGAATAGAAGCTAATGTTTCACCAACGGATTTGATATTGATTATCATTACAGTCAAGAAAGACAAACAGATGTTCCTAGCAAGAAATATTGAACTTACGTTCGATTATTATGGTTTTTGATAATGAGGAGGTAACAGAATGAATACAGTAATATGTCAACCTTTTAAATGTCGTCCCTATTCAGAGTTAAGATACATAAGGACTTCTGAGTGGACGAAAGACGAACTTTCAGCTTTTAGAAAGTTCAACCCAGACGGCAACATAGACCGTTTCATTCGAGAGTGGGAAGAGATTTGTAATAAATTGAACCCTACACGAAAAGGTATGAAATATGACTAGTAATTACTCAAGAAATACAATCTATAGAAGTGAAAGTGTGATAGTAAAAGAATCCTACTGGAAAGACTCAATTCAAAGATATGAGTATTACTTTTATAAGATAGGTGAACCTTATCCAGTAAAGAAGGTGTTTATCTATATGGATGGAAAGGTGGTTGTCGAATGACTGATTATTACACTATTATAACAGGTATGACTAAACAGTTTGTAAAATATTCTGATACTAGTAATGATATTAAGAGTGCATTAAATTTTTATTTTGATGCATGTGACAAATTAAAGATTCCAATTGAAAAAAAGTGGCGTTACATTGGTATTATCTTTGACCAATATAGAAAAGGGGAATTATAATGAAAAAGCGTGATTACAATAAATTACATAAGAAAGCAATATCAGCAGTTAATACTGTTAATAAATGGTGGAATGACAAATATATAGTACCAGCACAAAAGTGTTTCTATTTTGGTTATATTTGTTCTATGATAAGAATGGTAGAGTCTAACGAATGGTGTTATAGGGAAGATGAAGGATTACGATCACTGTTTGATTTTAAAGCAAAGCAAGATTATTATGACAGATTGGTAAAAAAACAGATAAATGATGAATATGGCAAGTACAAAATATTAGGTAAAGCAGACATTGAACGATTAACAGATTACTTCTATAAAATGTATGTGAACTATAACGAAAAATGTGGTGCCGCCAAAATGTTACAGGAACTTGGCTATATTACAGATACGCAATATTTACTTCTCACAGATAACTTTGAACAACAGTGTTTCGAAAGAATACCTGTAGCAAAAAGTGTGTTTAAGTCAATATTACAGAGGTGATAGTATGGTTTTATTATTCAAATTGTCAATTAGTATTATACTCTTGGGGTTGGGCTTAATAGCTATTGGTGCTATGTTAGACTACTATGATATAACAGGTATAATAGCGATATTAGGTTGTTGTGCTGCTATAATAGGCTTAGTACTATTTGCAATAGATTTTGTTATATTTTTATGGGGGGAGTTCTAGTGCGAAAAGGTGGATTCCGAAAGAAAATGAATCTGGACTTATCACCAGAAGATTTTACAAAACTATCTTTGCGAGAAGCAAATGAGATTATAGACAGACTAGCAAAGCGATATAATCAACGCATTAAAGAGTTTTACAAGTTCAACCCTTATGCATCATTGAAGATTTACGAATATAATAATGCAGAGGTTGGTAAATCTGTTTTTTCAAGAAGTAAAGCAAAGACTGTTAACGAAGCCCGTGCAAGATACGCACAACTACAAGGATTCGGACAATCTAAATATGCGTCAATAAGTGCATATAAATCAGCAAAACAAAGGTCAATAGAGAATCTAGCTAAAAACACAGGGCTGGCAGTATTGGATGAAGAAGAAAAAGCAGAGCTTGCTGGATTTTTTGATTATATTTATGATACGTTAAAGATTAATGCATCTGAATATAACTATCTTGAATTAGCAGAGTTTTTTTCAGTTTATAAACTTACTACTGCTGAACAGGAAGAGCGAAAAAAGACAGTACAGGATATGTGGCGAGAATTTAAAAGTGGTGACGAAACAATGGCTGAGTTCTTGGCAAATCAAAAATTAGCTTTGAAAAGTTCTGGTGCATTAGCAAAGGGAGATACTAGAACGTTTTCACAGATTATCAGAGATTCTTTTAAAGAATGAGGTATAAGTTATGCAAGAGGTCATATATAAAGGAAAAACAATAAAAATATATGATTTAGAGGACTGTAAAAAGTCCTCTATTCTTGCTGATATTAGAGCCAATATTGATTATAAGAAAGACATAGAGGTACAGAAGCATAGAAAGTACCCAGACGAATATTACTATTCATATCCTAGTGCATTTGATACAGAGACAACAACAGTATTAGAACACACAAGATGGAATCTGTCTGATGAGCCTATAGGCTTTACTTATCTTTATCAGTTTAATTTACTAGGTACAGTATTTATGTTCAGACTAGAAACAGAGGTCAAAGAGTTTTTTCAGCTAGTCCGACACATTTTTGAAACTGATAAATATAGATTAGTCTTTTACGTGCATAACCTATCTTATGAGTGGCAGTTTATTAAAGATTGGTTAGACATTGTACCTGATACGGTTTTTGCTACAGAAAAACGTAAAATCATATCTTTTCGGACAGAATCAAATATAGAATTTCGATGTTCATACAGGTTGACAAACATGAATCTTGAGAAATTAACACAAGATTACAGTACATTTTATGTCAAAGAAAAAGAAATAATGGACTATGACCTTTATCGTGACCCGTTTACTGAATTAGATGATAATACACTTTTATATTCAGCATTGGATGTGTTAGCTCTTTCAGATGGTCTACAGGGATTCATGAAAGCCAACAACTTTACAATTAAAGATAACAGGCCGACTTCAACTTCTATTGTTCGCCATGCTGTAAGAGATATAATGCTGAGTAAGCATAACAGACAGTTTACAAAAGATGTTATTAGGCGCACGGCTCTTGACACAAAACTATATGAGATATTCTTAGATTTAAAAGCAGGTGGTAACACACATGCGAACAGGGAATATGTAGGACTTAAATTGAAAAATCTTGGTCACGGTGACTTTACCTCAAGTTATCCTTATCAGATGATTTGCAATAACACATATCCAATGTTTGCATTTCAGCCTATCAACTTTATGAAAAATGGTATATTTGATTTTAAGCTGTACAAAGAGATTGCTAATACCTATGTTATCATCAGTAGATTTAAGATTCTTAATCCACGATTAATTAAGGATAAGTATGTCCCTATACCTTATCTTTCATTATCGAGATGTTTTAAGCAATCGGGAGCATGTACAGATTTAGGTTATGATAATGGGCGTATAACAAATTTTAAAGGCACTATTGATGTAGCTTTTTATGATGCCGAGTTTATCAATTGCTTTATTGCTCAATATGACTTTGATGCTATTGAAAGCTATGATACATACATATCAATGAAAGGCTTTCTCCCTAAGTCATTGCGTGAATCTGTATTCAGCTACTATGAAAAGAAGACAGAATTAAAAGGTGTTGCAGGTGCTGAGTACGAATATATGAAGTCAAAGAATTGTGTAAATGGTATTTTCGGAATGGCCTATACAGACCCAGTGCGTGACATGATTATATTCAATCCTAAGACGGGACTACTCGAAGAACAAACAACAGAGACGACAATACAAGAACAGTTGGAAGACTATTATTCAAAGAGAACTACATTTCTTGCTTACCAGTGGGGTAGCTATACAGCTATGCTAGGCCGTGTTGCTTTGCAATCTATGATAGATTTGTTTAACCCTCATGATGTTGTTTATAGTGATACAGACTCTTGCTTTTTCTTACATCCAGAAAGATATGTAGAAGTAATTAAAGAGTATAATGAAAGACTTCTAGCAAGCTATCAACCAGATGATAAGAATTATGTCAAGAACTATGCGACTACGAAAAAAGGAATTGACAAATATTTAGGTATTATTGATATGGAAGATAATGCCGATGTATTTGTGACCTTAGGTGCAAAGAAATATTGCCAACAGATAGATGATATGTTTGAAATAACAATAGCGGGAGTACCGAAAAAACAAGGTTCAAAAATAATGGGTACACCAGATAATTTCCGTACAGGATTTTTGTTTGGTGAAGAGACAGGCAAGAAGCGACTTGTTTATAATGATTGTGAAAGTGTTAAAAGAGTGACGACACCACAGGGTAGTTTTAATATTTATAGCAATGTTGCGATGCTAAAGACAACTTATCAGCTGGATATTACAGATAGATTTGCAAAGGTTGTTAACTTTGTACAGGGTAAATGTGTAGAAGATTATGAAACTGTTTAAAAAAGTGTTGACATAATGATAAGTATATAGTATTATAATAGTGTAGTAAATATCTAAGACAATTAGTGAGGTGGACGAAACATGAAAGTAGTAAGAACAAATATTGAAAGCAAAGTTGAGCAGTTCAAAGCAGTAAAGAATGCTCATACAGTAAAAGATTTACCAGATGGCTTTGAATTAACAGAAAAATTTATTCATTATGTTGATGAAAAGCCGGATGGTAAGGAAGTAGAAATTCTTGCTGTACAGGGTTCAGATGAAGAGTATTACGGTACAAATAGTAGCGTATTTATTCATAATTACCTTGAAATCATTGATATGTTTGGTGATTGTGAAGAAGATTATACAATCGTCAAAGACAGCAATGTTTCAAAAGCAGGACGCCAGTTCGTCTATGCAAGATTAGCGTAGCCCATTGTTTTCTCCTTTTAATATATGACGGAAGAGCCACCTATTAATGGGTGGTTCTTTTATTTTAGAAAGGCGGTTTTTATGAGCTTATACGATAAAGATGGATGGTTAAATTTTAATTATATACTAGGTTTTAAGCCTACATTTATAGTAATGGTTGGTGCAAGACAGGTCGGTAAAACCTATGGTGTATTCAAACGATGCATTGAGGAAAAGTGGACACCTATGCTTGTTAGACGTACACAAGACGAAATAGACTTGTGTTCTATTGAGAAATACAATCCATTTGCACAGTTAAATAAGGATATGGGAGAAGATATACATATAATAAAAGAGCGAAACGCTTCGAGAATAGTCCGCGTAGTCGGATGGACTGAGGAAGAAAAACCAGTTTATGAAGATATCGGTATTGCAGTTTCGTTGAAGGCTGTAAGTAAATACCGTGGTTTCGGTGGTGGTACAATCACAGACATTATTTATGATGAATTTATACCAGAGAAGCATGTTAACCGAATTAAAAATGAGGGTGACGCCGTTACAAATATGTATGTCACTGTTTCTGGTAACAGAGAAGTATTAGGGCAACCACCGCTACGCATGTGGATGATGGCAAACTCAAATAACATTTATAATGCTGTTCTTGATACATTCAATTTGGTTGACGTTTATGATGAAATGCAAAGAAAAGGACAGGAAGTTAGATTTCTGGAAGATAGAGGTATATTACTTCTTAATATCATGAAGTCGCCAATATCAGAAATGAGAAAGAAAACAGCGCTATTTAAGGCTATTGGAAACGAGTCTGAGTTTGCAAAGATGGCCAACAGTAATGAGTTCTCATATAATGATGGTGCGCACATATTGAGAAAGTATGGAAATCCAAAAGATTTAATTGCTGTCTGTCAATTCGGTAAAATTTATATATACTTATCAAAATCTAGGTCGAACTTTATGTACGTTAGTACACATAAATATTGCGAATTTGAAGAATATTACGACGGAAACAAAGACAGTAAAAAAGCTTTTAAAATGAAGTATTCTATTTATGGCGAATGGGATGCACTGGGGTACATCTACTATGAAACCTACTCGTGTAAATATAGATTCCTAAATGCTATTGATAAATTAGGATTGTTAACTTAATTTCATAGATACTTGACATAATTTCATAATTGAATTATAATAACAATAGAGCTAGTTGTTTGCACCAATCTGAAAGGCTGGAAAATGCCGATGCAGGATATCAGAGTCCACCTAAACAATTGGCTCTATTTTAAATTTTAGAAAGGATTGACCTCTGTTATAAGTTATTCTTCATTCTATGATACAACAAAAGGTGGACTCAGAAAGGAAGCTTTATGGATGTTAACGCTTTGATGCAGGCTGTCGGAACAGTTGGTTTTCCTATTGTATGTGCTGTCTGTATGGGGTGGTATATCAAATACTCTACAGACAGAAACAGGGAAGACATCGCTAAACTTAACGAACAGCACAAAAATGAAATGTCTGAGGTCACACAGGCATTGAACAATAATACACTTGTTATTCAGCATTTGTGTGATGTTCTGAGCAAGGACGGTGATAAGAGTGAAAACGGTTAAAAGAGGTACTACTGGACAGGATGTCTATGTATTACAGGCTGTTTTAAGAGCAATCGGAATTTTGGGAAAGAATGGCAAACCACTTGCTATTGACGGTCATTGCGGTGATAACCTTGTCTATGCCATCAACCAATTTCAGAAAATTCAAAATGCCTATGGTAACACAGCTGTAGGCAAACAAGATTCCTCATGCGGTTCTAAAATGTGGGCTTGTCTTTTAGGTGGTGATTGCTAATGGCTTTTACACCTAGACTAAATACAGATGGTATGAGAGGCAGTAAATACTACTATTCTGATAACATCTTCTATCAGAGCAACCTTGGCCCGCAACAGACAGGCGGTAACTGTACATGGTATGCCTGGGGCAGATTCTATGAAATCAATGGTGTCTATCCATCTGGTCTTTCTACCAGTAACGCAACCAATTGGTACAGCCGTACAAGAGGTTATGCAAAAGGAAGTGAACCGAAGCTAGGTGCTATTGCCTGTTATGGCTATAACAATGGTGGTGCAGGACATGTTGCTGTAGTTGAACAGATAACATCTGATGGCATTGTTACAAGTAATAGCGGATGGTCTTCGGGAAAATATTTCTGGACTGAAAAGTGCAAGAAAAGCAATGGCTATGTTCCATCATGGATGGATGGCTATTTACAGGGCTTTATCTATCCAAACGTTGACACAGGCACGCCCAGTTTCCCCAGTGACTTACACTGGCAGTCGATTACAGGGTACGAGCAAGAATATATCAACGAGAAATCTACCAACAATGCGTATTGTGTAGCAAATACTCTGTTACCTTTAGGATGGACTATTAACGCCATTTGTGCTATGCTTGGCAACATGACGATAGAGTCATTTATAAGTGCTGACCTTTATGAACAGGGTGTGTCAGTAGATGAAAGAGGTTATGGGCTTGTCCAGTGGACACCTGCTGTTGATACTATTATCCCTTACTTAAATCAGAATTGTCCAACATGGCAGACTGATTTAGATGCAAATGGTAACTGTCAGTGTCAGAGATTAAATGATGAAAGAAACAATAACCCTACTGAATGGTATCCGAACTTTTCAAGCGTTCCGCAGGAATACAGAAAATATCAAACAATGGATGCATTTGCAACTGCAACAGATGATGCTGGATACATGGCAAAGTGCTTTGTCTATTGTTATGAAAGACCAGCAGACCCTATGGCAACACTTGAAGACAGAGCAAAATATGCGCAGTATTATTTCACGTTGTTGCAGGGTTACAGCCCGACATTGCCGACAGGCAAGGGAATTAGAACACGGATGCCAATATGGATGTATCCTTGTTTAAGACGTTAGTTAATAAGAAAGAGGTGGACTCAATGTTACAGGCTACTAGAGATGCTATCACTAAATTTTTGGGTGATAGAACAGATGATGAAGCAATTGCTTTATTAGAAACGATTGACAACGAAGGTGTTGATGAAGAAAACTGGAAACAGAGGTATGAGGATAATGATGCTGAATGGCGTAAGAAGTATACGGAACGCTTCAAAGAGGGTAAAGCACCCGTACCACCAGCACCAGAACCAAAACAGGATGAACCTATTGACGAAGAGGAAAGACTTGAGAGTCTCAATCTCAACGATTTATTATATGGAAGTGAGGGTAAATAATGCCTACAAAACCTAGAATTGCAACAAATACAAATATTAGTGCAGATGTCATTAATGCCGTAAAGAATTCAGCTTCAAGTTATTATAAAGACTATGTCCCATATGTGTCAGCAGATAGTGATTCCCTTAGAGGAATTGGTGCTATCATCATGAATAACCCAGCTCTTGAAAATGAATTTCTTTCAGCTCTTGTTAACAGGATTGCTTTTGCTAGAATTGCAAGCCGTCTGTACACGAACCCACTTGCAACACTGAAAAAAGGTGTTATTGATGTTGGTGAAACAGTAGAGGATATCTTTGTTAACATTGCGAAAGTATACCAGTACGGTGAGATTGCAGGAAGTGGAGCGGATACCGCAACAAATCTGTTTAAGAAATACGAACCAGATGTAAGAACTGCATTTTACATCGTGAACTCACAGCTTACTTATCCAGTCACAGTTAACAGAGCAATGCTTAAATCAGCATTTAAGTCATGGTCTGGCATGGATGAGTTAATCAGCGGTATTATCCAGTCTGTTTATACAGCGGCCGCTTATGATGAGTTCAACATTACTAAGTATCTCATCGGACAGCATATTTTAAACGGTAAGCTTGCTTACTACAGATTTGATGACACAAGTGCTGACAAGTATAAGCTTTGCGCTACTCAGATGCGTAAAGTATCAAACGACTTTCAGTTTATGAGTACAGATTACAACATTGCAGGTGTAACTACATTTACAGATTCTGATAAGAAAGTTATCTTAATCAATACCGATTATGATGCAAACATTGATACAAATGTTTTAGCATCTGCTTTCCAGCTGCCATACGCAGATTATTTGAACAGACGTATTCTTATTGATGGTCTTGGTCATCTTGACATTGCAAGACTTAACAAAGCTTTTGCAAATGACCCTACTTATAAAGAGCCTAGTGCTGATGATATGGCATTTCTCGATAAGGTTGCAGGTGTTATCATTGATGAGGATTTTGTCCAGATTTATGATAACGTATTTGAAATGCGTGATATGCCAGTTGCCAACACACTTGACCATAACTATTTCTTGCATATGTGGCAGACTTATGCTGTTAGTCCGTTTGCTAATGCTGTGGCGGTTATTCCGAATAATTTAGTTGAAGTACAGACACCAGCTAATACAACTATTGGCGCATTACCAGTTAATAGTAATACAGTTAATGTTAATGCTGTTGGAATTCCAACTGTCGGCACTAATATTGCTTATCAGTTTACAGCACCAGTTACTACAGTAAAAGGCGGATGCCGTGATTTAGTATGGGCTTTAAAATCTGATAATACAAATAGTGCCACAGTTTATCCTAACGGTTATGTTACATTTAAAACTATTGCAAAAACAGATAAATATTATGGTACAGTTTTTGTAACAGCAACAGTCCGCGGAACTAATATATCAAGAGAGTTTAATGTAAGAGCAGGACAGTATACTGAATAGGAGTTAAATATGTCATATATCATTCCAGATTCAATAGTTTATATTTTATCTGGTGTTGAATGCGACCGTGACTATGAGCATATCAAGTGGTTTAACAGTAGGGCTGAACAACAGTCCTACATGTTAGATCACCGAATCAAAACATATGACAGATGCACTTATGTTCGTGACGGAGTTGTTAATATTGAAGCATGGGCGGATGATATCTATTCGGCAAACTACATGATGTTTCAAAACTCAGCATTCAGTGATAGATGGTTTTATGCATTTATCACTGAAATACGTTACGAAAACAACCGTACAGCAGAAATTCATTATACCATAGATTTATGGCAGACATGGTGGATGGATTGTAAGGTCGGGGAATGTTTTGTTGAAAGAGAACATGTGTTAGATGATACAGTCGGGCTGCATACTATACCAGAGGGTTTAGAGTATGGTGAGTTAGTGGCAAGTAAAGAATCACTACTTACTGACTTTTCATATAATGTTGTTTATGGCTGTGAAATTGTTATCAGTGACACTCAGTTACAACCTATTGAGAATCAGCCTACATGGTATAATAAACCTGTATTGGGTAGAGTCTTTCAAGGTTCTAAGATTGGCTTTTCTGAAGACCCTACAAAGTTATTGTCATTCTTGCAGTCATTGATAACGGCAGGTTATCAGAATACTATTATTCAGATTTTCACTATTCCAAAAGAACTACAGCCTACAACAGAGGGCGGCATATTTAATAAACAAAAAGAACTGCCAGACATACCAAAGAGTTTCGGCGGATATACACCACATAATAACAAGCTTTACTGTTCGCCTTATAGTGACTATCTTGTATTTGCACCAACGGGTGATAATATGGTTTTGCATCCAGAACTCTTTAGCGATACACCATCAATAAGTATAAGAGGTAACACAGGTACACAGCCACAGGCTATTATTGCACCTAGAAATTACAAAGGTGGAAGACCTACAGACTATACTAAAGGTTTTACTTTAAATTATGGTGAAAAAGGTTCTTTCATGTATGATGCATATCAAGCTGAAATTGCTAGTTATGGGTTTACACAAATTACAGAAAAATTACCACAGGGTTCTACAGACTTAGGCTTAACTTTGGGAGCTTTAGCTAAATATAGCGGAAGAGTTGTAAGTGGTGCAAGCAACGCTATTAGTGGCTATGTTCAAGGTGGCGCAGGCGGTGCAATAACTAGTGCAGGTGCAGGAATCCTTGATTCGTTAGCCCAGTATTCAAAAGATACACATGATACAAGTAGACTTTCGGGTGCAAGTAGTGGTTCTGTTTTATGGGCTAACCAGTTAAAAGATGCAAGATGCTATGTTAAACAGATTCGTGAAGAATATGCAAGAACTATTGACCAGTTCTTTGACATGTATGGGTATAAGGTTAACAGAGTGAAACGACCACAGATGGAAGGACGCCCAGCATGGAACTACATTAAATGTAAAAATGTAGCCCTTACTGGAAAGATACCTGTTGATGCTGAAATGCTTATTAAAAGTGTCATTGAAAATGGTGTTACGTTCTGGAAAACGTCATTTCACAATTATTCAGCAAATAATAAAATATAGGGTGAGGTGATAGAGTGAGCAGGCAGAAAAGACGATTCTTCCAGAAGATTTACAAAGAAGGAGTCGAATATAACAAATGGTTATTCAAATTCGCAAATAACGCTATTGCTTCATACAGAGTTGAGGGGTTACCTGTTGAAGTAGATGCTCGATGGTTAGCCCTCAAGCTTTTTGAGTTAGGTTCAGTTGCTTTCTTCTATGATGAAGATGCAGGGGAATACGCTTGTATGCAATATTTAAGTATGGGCGTATTTGACTGTTATGGAAATCCAACAAGAATTAGTGTCTGGAATCCGTGGACACATTATAACAAGGTTCTTGAAAAAGGGCAGTTTGTCATCATTTGGGATAACTATTTAAGAATCAACAACTATCAGTCTTTCATTGGATTGGCATACAGGCTCACTAGGTTGGATGGTACAATTGATGTTAACTGTACAGCACAGAAAACACCAGTAGTAGTTGCCTGTAATGAAAACTCACAGTTATCCATGAAAAACATGATAGCAAAAGTTGATGCTGATGAGCCATATATACCAGTATCTAAAAAGTTCAATACAGACGACATTCAAGCTATTCAGTTAAATGCGCCATTTGTTGCTTTAGAGTTACTAGAAGCGCAGCAGAGATTATATAATCAAGGTAATTCAATGCTTGGAATCACTAGCGTTATTGCTCAGAAGAAAGAACGAATGATAACAAGTGAGGTAGAATCCAGTAATGCTGATTCACTTGCAAACAGACGTTCAAGAACAATGGCAAGAGACTATGCAACAGAACAAATTAAAGAATTGTTTGGTATTAATGTTAGGTGGTTCTTTGATGATGGCGACGAACCAAACAAAGAAGTAGAAGGTGGAGACGATGTTTTTCAAGATTTGAAAGATAAATCTTTAGCGTCATCTATGATTAAGAGGTTTTAAATATGAGTAGCTATACAACACAAATCAGATATATATGTGAATCACTTGCAGGTTATGAGCGTGGCAAAGGGTATATGTCTATTGATGATGTTATTGACAAGAGTTGGGATAAAATATTTCCACCGTCATTTGTAACATTTACTCCAGAATACCGTCCAATTCTTGCAAAGAAGATTTTAAAGCATTATTATACCAGAGAGATTGGTTCAGAAACGTTTGGATTGTTTCAGCTGAGACTTGACGCTAAGTTATCAGTTATCATGCCGTATTATAATAAGCTTTACAAAGCTTTTGATAAAGACTATGATATTCTTAGTGATACTGATGTTATTATTACTCACAATAAAGAAAATAGTGGTGATAATAGTGCTAATTCAAGTGGTAATAGTAAAAATGAGTATGAGGGACAGGATATCAATAGACACAGCAACACACCGCAGGGTGGTTTGGATGGTATCAAAAGTGACAGGTATTTGTCTAGTGCTGATATCACAGACAATAAAAACATTAATAAAAATACTAATGAACTTAAATCCAGTAGTAATTTTTATACTACAGAAGATTATGCCCAGCATATCATGGGTAAACGTGGTGGTATGACTTATGCTTATATGGTAAATGAATATGCTGAGAAGCTAAAGAACATCGACCGTATGGTTATCAGTGAATTAAGTGACTTGTTTATGCAAGTGTGGGACTGGGGGTGCTTTGATGGAGAAGAATAATTTTAATCCAATTGGCAACAGACCACTTGCACCTACTATTTATGATGAAAATATCACCCCACTTGAAAGCATGAATAAGTTAGCTTTTAAAATCAATCAACTGATTGGCGATGATACAAACGTCAAAGAAGTAGTTGACAAGTTGCTAGACGTTTATGCCAGTCATATGAAATTACAAGGTGGATATTGTGAGGAATTAAAGTGCATTGCTTTTGAAAATCCTATCAGATGTGATTTGATTAAACCAGAATCGCCTATTTATACACCTGCCAAAAACATTGAAGTAGGGGTAAGCAATGTTAAGGAAGATGTAACTTTTTATCAGTGGCAGTATAAAAATGATAATGGGTTGTTTGTTGACTTGGAAGCTGATGGTTCTAATACAGCAAAGTGCAAAGTACCTGTTACGTTTTATAATTCTGGTGATAAAAAAGAGTTCAGATGCAAGTTGCAGAATGATAAATATACTTACTATACAGAAGCAATTGTTATTGAATATATAGAGCCATCTATTAATATTACACAAACATATCAAAATATAGGTGTTGACTTATATAGTCAAAATAAACTGACATGGTCAAGGAATAACGGTTCATTTGCAATTAATAATAAAAAATGGCAATTTAATAATGGCAGTGGTTGGGTCGATGCCCCAATGCAGACAGATGAAATTCACCCATATTATTATATTGATAGAGGAACTAAAACAAACGGAATTAGTGTAGGCAGTGGTGATATTGGTACTGATAAAATAGTACAGTGGAGATTTATATGCAATCTTATAGACGGTAAAAGCATTACGTCTAACATATTAAATACTACTGTTCATATGATTGATTTTGATTGTGGTTCAGCGACATTTAACGGTGTAGCAAATAACAATTGGGATAAAACAGCTAATATGATTCAGTGGTATAGCTATCTAAAAGCATATAACAGTTCAAAACACTATTGTGATTTAAATTTATCTATTGATAAAAATTTAAACAGCAGTGTTATAACAACTATCCAGTGGTTGCAATCGATAACTAACTTTTTAGGTTTTTCGCAAGAACCAGTACCTAATACATTACTAGAAAATACTACAGATATTAATGAAAATATTACTGTTGAACAGGAAAAAAGTGGTTATTTTTGGAAAAGTGTTTATGCGTTCAGATTACAAGTTATTGTCGGAAATGTTGCATATTATTCGAAAAATGTATATGTTAATACAAATCTAGCAAAAATAGACATAGTACAATCACCTACAGCTACTATAGCTATTGGCAGTACAG
>ERZ857969.3744-NODE-3744-length-14451-cov-5.328425_pt1 | contig 14451 bp, 13 predicted proteins | sample MGYA00519864_ERZ857969 | MGnify/ENA primary metagenome ERZ857969 (study PRJEB31778, sample SAMEA3449382) | human gut metagenome | biome: human gut; feature: human-associated habitat; material: faeces | place: United Kingdom | collected 2010/2012 ... | reverse complement strand
CGATGGTCGCAACGCCCATGGCTGCATAGCCCGGCAGCCGCTTGCGCCACAGCGGAACGGGCGCAAACGGGTTGGTTGCCTGCTTCATGTTATCACCTGCCTGTTTTTGTTTGTGCGGGAAAGTTTCCCGGACATGAAAATAGCCGCTCCTGCTGCTGCAACAGCGAAGCGGTTTCTTCATTGATATAGTAACATTGATACAGCTAGTAAGTCAACGCGAACTCGCGTTTTTTCTCCAGTTTGTAATCATCATTTTTCGGGGTCAGCAAAAGTCAGCGGATGTTTCCTGCCGCACACCAGCTGCAGGCCGTATTCCTGCGCCAGTTCCAGCGATTGGATCGTGGGCATGCTCTTGCTCACCAGTGCCGGAACGCCCGCCCGGATGGCCTTGCGCACCATGTCCACGGGCACCCGGCCGCTGGTATAAAGCACGCATTCTGCCAGCGGGACGCCCTGCAGCAGCATCTCGCCCACAGCCTTATCCAGCGCGTTGTGCCGGCCGATGTCCTCGCAGGCAAAAAGGATGGTTCCCTGCCGCAGCACAAAGCAGCTGTGCACAGCGCGGGTGGCGCGGTACAGCGGCAGACCGGCGCTCATGGCGGCGGCAAGCGTATCCAGCCATTCCGGCTGCAGCTCCAGCTGCGGCACCGTGCGCAGCGGCGGCAGCTCCACCGGGCTGCTCAGCGTGACATTATCCGTACAGCAACTGGACACCGCCTGCGCCGCTGCACTGCGGGCCGTCAGCCGATGATTCAGGTAGACGTTTACCTTCAGCCCCTCAGCACAGACTGCGGCCTGCTCTACCTCCTGTGCCGAAGTGATCCAGCCTTCGGTCAGCAGCCGCCCCAGTGCCAGCTGCGGCAGCAGCTCCGGCGTGCACACCACCCGGAAGGCCGGCTGCTCATTGACATAAAGCGCGGCGGCGTGCTCTGCCGGAAGCACCGCTGCGGTGCCATCCGGCAGACGCGCCGTTTCAAAGGCAGCTGCCCTGCCAAAAAGGTCGTTGATCTGCATAAGTCCAGTTCCTTCCCTGTGTGCCGGGTCTCAGAAGCATTTGGTCCCCGCACCAATACAATATAAGTATAGCAGAGGATCCCGCACGAGAAAAGACTGTCCGCTGCATTTCAGGGCAAAAAGGTTATTTCGGGACCCTTTTGGGCAGAGCAGGCGTCCCCTTCTGTTTGCACGAAAAAGCACCCGCCGCCGGGCATTTTCAGACCGGGCAGCGGGTGCTTTTCTTTATATCATGGAGAATGATGCAGATGATTTACTTTGCGGCAACATTCTTGGTGACCATCACGTCACTGTCCAGTCCGCAGACGTTGTGCAGAACGATGGTGCCTGCCTTGACGGGGGCAGTCAGCACCACCTTGCGGATCTCGTCCATCACCGGGAAGATCATATCCTTGGGGATAGCCCGGGTCAGGCGGACGCTGGTGACAGGCAGCTCGCCGCCCTTGACCAGCACCGAGCTGGCGATGGTGCGGCAGGGCGCAGTCAGCTCCTGACGGACATACTGTTCGCCGCGGGGGCAGGTGTGGCCGGTGACCGAGATCACCTGACCATTTTCAACTTCGGCTTCGATCTCGCAGCCGTTGGGGCAGACGATACAGGTAAATTGCTTTTTCATTCCACCGACACCTCCAGTGCGCCTTCCTCCTGCAGCTTGGCAGCAGAGACCTTGAACTGGATCATCTCCGCAGGAATGGCTTTCTTCATCTTCTTGGCAGCAACTTCCACACCGTTCTGGCGCACCACGATGCGGCAGTCACGGTAGTGGTTCCGCACGCGCAGCGACAGGCTGAAGTCGTTCTTACCGCTGACCTTCTGCGGGATGGTGTGGCCCACGCCCTCGCCGCACTTCACGTCCAGCGTGCAGGGGTCGATGCCCTTGCCCTCAACGTAGGCGGCAGCGTGGCGTGCCAGTGCCTCGGACTCCATGGAAACGAAGTCCACCAGATCATGCACATGCAGCACGTTGCCGGCAGAGAACACGCCGGGCACGTTGGTCTGCAGGTTCTCGTCCACGAAGGCACCGTTGGTGTGGGGGTCAATGGCGATGCCGGCATCCTCCAGCAGCTTGTTCTCCGGGATCAGGCCGACGGAGAGGATCAGCGTATCGCACTTGTACTCCTTCTCGGTGCCGGGGATGGGCCGACGGTTCGCGTCCACCTCGGAGATGGTCACGCCGGTCAGACGATTGCGGCCATGGATCTCGGTGACGGTGTGGCTGAGATAGAGCGGGATATTGTAGTCATCCAGACACTGCACGATGTTGCGCGGCAGGCCGGAGGGGTAAGGCATCAGCTCGAACACTGCCTGCACATGAGCGCCTTCCAGCGTCATGCGGCGGGCCATGATCATGCCGATATCGCCGGAACCGAGGATGATGACCTCCTTGCCGGGCATCCGGTTGTAGAGGTTCATGTAAGCCTGCGCGGTGCCTGCGGTGAACACGCCCGCCGGACGCTCGCCGGGAATGCCCAGTGCGCCGCGGCTGCGCTCCTTGCAGCCCATGGCAAGCACCACAGCCTTTGCCTGATACTGGCGCAGGCCGCTGCGGGTGGAGGCGGTGACGACACGATCCGCCGTCAGGCTCAGCACCGTGGCGCTGGTCTCGTAGGGGATCTCACGCTTGTTTACCTCATCAATGAAAGCCTGTGCATACTCGGGGCCGGACAGGCTCTCGCCGAAGCGGCCCAGACCAAAGCCATCATGGATGCACTGGCGCAGGATGCCGCCCAGCATCGCCTCGCGCTCCAGAATGATCATGTTGCGGATACCCTGCTTGTGCAGTTCCACCGCTGCGGCAAGACCTGCGGGGCCGCCGCCGATAATCACAACGTCCTTCTGTTCCATCGCTCAGTTCTCCTCCTTCCGCATGGTTCCGGTCAGGACCCAGGAGCCCTGACGGCTGTAACGAACATCCTCCGGCTCGGTGCCCAGCTCCTGCTCGATGAAGTTCTCGATCTTCATCTGGCAGAAGCCGCCCTGACAGCCGCCCATCATGGCGCGGGTGCGGTACTTGATGCCGGTCATGGTGGAGACGCCCAGCGGGTTATGGATGGCCTGCAGGATCTCCGCCTTGGTCACTTCCTCACAGCTGCAGATCATCTCGCCGTAATCGGGGTCCTGCGCAATGAGCTCTGCCTGCTGCTCCGGAGTGCACTCTGCAAACTTGACGATGCCCTTGTGGTGCGGGTCGAAGCCGGGGTTTGCCTCGAACTTCTCGTGCTCCAGCATCAGGCCGATGACGTAGCGGGCCAGCGGCACGCTGCCGGTCAGGCCCGGGGACTCGATGCCCACGAGGTTGACGGCATTGGGTGCCACGTCGTCCCGGATCTCCACCTTCCAGTCCTGAATGGCTCCGTTCTCATCCACCCACTTGGGCTGGATGCCGGCGAAGGTGCGGATCTGATCCTTTTTAAAGATGTGGGGCCACAGCTTTGCGCCCTCCACGGCCAGACTGTCCATGTTGGCCTGCGGCACGCTGTAATCGTCCAGCACATCGGTGTTCTCGGCATCCGGGCCCACGGTGACGTTGCCGTCCACGGTGGGGGTGATGTGGATGCCCATATAGGTGTTGCTGGGCACCGGGTACACCGGCATGGGCAGAAGCTTGCCCATGCGCTTGTGGAGGATGATGTAGTTGCTGCGGGAGCCGATGACACGGTAGCCGGTCAGGCCCAGCAGGTCAGAGATCTGCTTTGCACCCAGACCTGCGGCGTTGACCACCCAGCGGGTGCAGACATCGCCGTGCTCGGTGTGCAGATAGTACAGCTCGTTTTCGCGGGTGATGGCCGTGACCTTGTGGTCAAAGAAGAAGTCCACGCCGTTGGCATGTGCGTTCTCGGCCAGAGCCACCGTGTACAGGAACGGGTCCATGATGCCGCTGTTTTTGGACCACATGGCAAACTTGCCCACCACGGCGGGCACCAGCTCATGCAGCTTTGTCTCGTCGATCATCTCCAGACCGGTGCAGCCGTTGACAGCACCCTGCTTCATGGTGCGCTCCAGCTGCTCCATGTCCTCGGGGGTGTTGCCCACCAGCACCTTGCCGCAGCGCTTGAACGGGAAGTTCAGTTCCTCGGCCAGCTGGTCCATGATCTTGTTGCCTTCCACGCAGCATTTTGCCTTCAGGCTGCCGGTGGGGTTGGCAAAACCGCCGTGCACCACCGCAGAGTTGCGGCCGCTGGTCTCGTTGCAGACGTCCAGATTCTTCTCCAGCACTGCAATGCTCAGCTTGTAGCGGGACAGCTCGCGCGCAATGGCACTGCCCACGACGCCCGCACCGATGATGACCACATCGTATTGTTTTTTCATGGTATCCACCTTTCTCCTTTTTCTGGTATGGGAAACCGGCGTTGTGTTATATGTTTCATCGCTTCAAATATATAACATCCCGTGACTTCTGTCAAGCACTTTCCGCAAAAAATATAAACAAAAAGAAGCTCTGTCCTTTGGTAAAAACGACAGAGCTTCTGGAAAATTCGGCGGGAACCGCTTGAAATGCCAAGGGAAAAGGGGCTCCCGGATGCAGGCAGGGCCTCCGCATCCTTCCATTCACGGAAGCGGCCCTGCTTACAAAAACAGCTTCTCAGATGAAGAAATCCGGGAAGCGGTCCAGCAGGCTCTGGAAGTGTTCTCGGTAGGCGCCCAGATGATGCTCGAAGAATGCGTCCACATCCACATCCTTGGGCAGGCCCACCATCAGATATTTGTACAGCTGCTCATGCTCCTCGCGGAAGGTCTCCATATCCATCTGGCACAGAGCGGTGTCCAGATAGCGCACACGATCCATGTGGGTGGTAACGTTGTGCATGGCCTGCCAGATGCGGTCATAACCGGCATAGGTATACAGGCGCTTATGGAACTCGTTGTCCAGCGTGATGAAGTAATCGCCCAGCACATCGTGGCTGATGCAGGCGGAGCCATCCTGCTGTTCCAGCAGACCGTGCAGCTCACTGAGCTGTGCCTGATTCAGGTGGCCGGACAGGCTGCGCAGCAAAGCGGGTTCCAGCATCTTGCGCATGGCATAGCCCTCATTGATGTACTGGATCGAGATCTTGGAGACGATGCTGCCGCGCTGAGGCAGCACATCCACCAGCCATTCGCCCTTGAGCATCATCAGTGCTTCGTGGATGGGCGTGCGGCTCATGACCAGATGCTCACTCAGCTCCGCCTCGCTCAGCTGGAAGCCGGGCTGCAGCTGGATGTTCATGATATTCTTGCGCAGGATACGGTAGGCGTAGGCCCGGTTGTTCTCGTCCGGCTGGCGAGGGTCCATCAGCAGCGGCAGGATGCGGGACTTGTCATCTTTCATTGGTAATTTCCCCTTACAATAGTTTGCTCTCCGGCAGGAAAGCGCTGGGTCAAGGTTTGTTGCTTCTAAGATTTAATACCTCTATTATAAGGCATAACATATCACTTGTCAAAAGCCTTTTTGCTAAAAAGCAACTAAAATCCTGAAATTGCGGATAAAAAACTATAAAACAAGTTGCATTTCCGCCCCAAAGGCGTTATAATATGCTCAACAAGTAACATATCAGTTGGCTATAGGAGGTCAATCACATGTCTGAAATCAATGCGATCCGCTTTGCAGAACCCTGGCAGGTCTCCTGCGTCAAGATCCCCATGCCGGAACCCAAGCCCGGTGAGGCCCTCATCAAGATCATGGCAGCCGGTATCTGCGGCAGCGACATCGGCGCGTTCCGCGGCACCAATGGTCTGGTGAGCTATCCCCGCGTCATCGGCCACGAGCTGGCCGGTGTGGTCGTCTCCATCCCGGAGAACAACAAGAACGGCATCAAGGTGGGCGACCGTGTGGTCGTGGACCCGTACCTGTACTGTGGCCACTGCTATCCCTGCTCCATCGGCCGCACCAACTGCTGCGACGATCTGCATGTTCTGGGTGTGCACGTTGAGGGCGGCATGGCCGAGTACTTCTGCCACCCGGCTGATATGCTCGTCAAGATCCCCGATGGCATGAGCTGGGTGCAGGCCGCCATGGCCGAGCCCCTGACCATCAGCCTGCACGGCATCCACCGCGGCGGCCTGAAGGCAGGCGAATACTGCGCCATCATCGGCGCAGGCCCCATCGGTCTGGCTGCTGCCATGGTGGCACAGGCCTACGGCGCACACGCCATCCTGCTGGATCTGGTGCAGGAGCGTCTGGACTTTGCAAAGTCTCTGGGCGTAGAGTACACCATCAACTCCGGCAAGGAAGATGCCAACGCCCGTGTCCACGAGATCACCGGCGGCGAGGGCGCACAGCAGGTCATGGAGTGCTCCGGTGCAAACCCCGCCATCCGCAGCACGCTGGATCTCGTGAGCCATGCAGGCCGCATCACCTTCACCGGCTGGCCCAAGAAGGAGACCAGCCTGCCCACCGACACCATCACCCGCAAGGAGATCGACCTGCGCGGTGCCCGCACCAGCGCCGGCGAGTTCCCCGAGGCTCTGGAGCTGATCGCCACCAAGAAGGTGGATATGCTCAAGCTGCTCACCAAGACCGTCAAGCTGGAAGAGGTGCCTGAGACCATCATCGACATCGAGAAGAACCCCGGCAGCTACATGAAGGTCGTTGTCACGATGGAGTAAACGGCTCCCCACTACATTGAAGTTATAAGGAGAGTACTGTTTTGGACGCATGGAATATTCTTGTTGTGGTCGTTCTGGCCCTGATCCTTCTGCTGATCCTGCCCATGGTGGCTGCGCGCAACGGCACCAAAAGCTTTACGCAGGCCCTGATGGCCCCGCTGCACCGCAAAAAAAAGCGCGGCCCGCTGGGGCTTGAGGTCGAGCCGGAGAAAAAGCCGGAACGGCATGTGAACAACAGTATGCAGGGCGAGCTGACCGCGATCGTCTCGCAGCTCATCACCTTTACTAAGCGCCAGCACTATACGCTGGTGTACCCCGGCACCATTCAGGAAGGCGGCCAGCTGACCACCACGCTGGCGCTGGTGGTCACCCCGGGCGGCGTGGTGGGCCTGAACTGCTTCGGTTTTGCCGGCGAGATCCGTCCCGGCGACCAGCCGAACGACCAGTGGCGTCAACACATCAACCACACGGACAACCGCATCCCGAACCCTGTCACCACCAGCGAAAAACAGCAGGTGCTGCTGCGCAGCGCCATGGACAGGGCCGGGCTGAGCGGCATCCCGGTGGAGGTGATCGCCGTGTTCACCAGCAAGGAAGCCCGGCTGACCGGCGTTTCTGCCCAGAAGTGCTTTGACCGCGACGGCATGATCGCCTATCTGGAGCAGGAGCGCTTCCATTCCGGCCCGGTGGAGGATACCCACGAGACCGGCGTGAAGCTGAAGAGCCTTGTAACGGTATACAAGTCCGAAAAAAACAAGAAGAAAAAGAAATGATCTGCGTCTGAAATGTTACCTGCAGTCTTCCGGCATAGCGGAACGCTGCGGATGCATTCTCTGGGATTTTTAAACAGACAGCCCGGTACAGTCCTCCTGTACCGGGCTGTCTGTTTTTGTTTTTTCTGGTTTTTATGCTCCATTTCTCCATTTTTTCAGGCTAGTATACAACATAAAGCACAGCTTCCCTTTGGGAAACAGCTGGTAAAGATTCAGATAAGAAGCGTCGTTTTGTATTGTTCCTGTCAATCTGATATGTTAGTATATCGTCAAGGGAAACATGCCGCAGATGGAACGCGGCATCCGGCTGCACGAACCGGCGCAGCGGCGTTCCACCCTGAGCAGGCATGAAAACAAATGAAAAGGAGAGATTTTCTTATGCGTATCCACAAGATCACTCGTCGTAACTTCATGAAGGTTGCAGGTGTCTCTGCACTGGCCATGGGTCTGGCAGCCTGCGGCGGCAGCTCCTCCAGCACTGCCGCTTCCACCTCCACCGCAGGCTCCGCTGCAGGTGGCGAGGTCACCGGTGATAAGGTCGTGATCAACATCGGCCACATCAACGACCAGAGCGACTCCTGGCATCAGGGCGCTCTGAAGTTCAAGGAGTACTGCGAAGCCAACTCCAACGGCACCATCGAAGTGGACGTGTTCCCCAACAGCCAGCTGGGCCCCGAGGTCGATATGATCCAGGGCATCCTGTCCGACAGCGGCACGGTGGACATCACCTTTACCGGCGAGTCCATGCAGACCTACCAGCCCGATCTGGGCATGATCGGCATGCCGTACCTGATCCAGAGCGACGAGCAGATGGAGAAGGTTCTGACCGGTGAAGTCGGTCAGGAGTTCGAGGGCCTGATGGAGGCCTGCGGCATGAAGTGCCTGGGCTACTTCACCCGTGGTCCCCGCTACATCACCTCCACCAAGAAGATCACCAGCGTTGCCGACTGCAACAACCTGGTCATCCGCACCCCCCAGTCCGCTATGACCGTGGCCGCTTTCCAGGCTCTGGGTGCAAAGCCCACCCCCATGGCACTGTCTGAGGTCTTTACCTCTCTGCAGCAGGGCACCATCGAGGCACAGGAGAACCCGCTGGCCATGATCGAGACCCAGAGCTTCTACGAGGTCTGCCCCTACCTGATCCTGACCGCTCACCTGCGTGCATGGGTCTACATCGCAATGGGTCTGGCTCAGTACGAGCGTCTGTCCGACAGCCAGAAGGCCGTTGTGGATCAGGCCGGTGCCGAGTGCCAGGCATACGAGCACGAGCTGTTCCTGGACAACGAGGAAAAGTACTACAACCAGCTGCAGGAGCAGGGCATGGAGTTCATCGAGGTCGATACTCAGGAGTTTGCTGATGCAATGGTCAGCGGCGTGCTGCCCATCCTGACCGACAGCCAGAAGAAGATCTACGACGCTATCGAAGCTCTGGCCTGATCGACTGACGATATAAGTTAAGTTGTTCCAACGGGGCAGGCTGACAAAACTTGCAGTCTGCCCCTTCTTTATCGTCCATACCCACCCTCAAGGAAAGAGAGGTCGAATCTTTTATGAAAAAAAGCCTGAATAAGTTCATCAAGGGCTACATGGAAGTGCTGTATGCGCTGAGCTCCGTTTTCTACATCGGTTTCTGCTTCTGCGTTCTGGTGCAGGTCATCAGCCGCAACTTCCTGCCCAATGCTCCCTCTTGGACTGAGGAGCTGGCCCGTTATTCCTTCATCTACATGGTGGCCTTCGGCGTTGGTCTGGCTGCTTTGAAGCATGAGTTCGTCAACGTTGAGTTCATGGGCGACTTTTTGAAAAAGAAGAGTCCCAAGGCGCTGAAGGTGCTGAACCTTGTCATCGAGTTCGCCATTCTGGCCATGTGTCTGGTCATTCTGGTGATGGCCGAGCCGAAATACTGCTTCCCCACCTTTGCGATGAACTCCACCGCCACCAACATCTCCATGAAGTACATCTACTTCTCCCAGTTCCTCACCTTCATCATCCTGCCCGTCAGCTACCTGCTGGACATCGTCCGCACTCTGGTCGGCTGGACCGAGAAGCCTGCTGCATAAAGGAGGTCGAAACGCAATGGTTGCAGTTTTGTTTATTGTTTTCCTCGTCGCGCTGGCCATCGGCGTGCCAGTGGCGTTCAGTCTGGGTCTCGCATCCGTAGCCTACATGCTGGGTTCCCACATCCAGATGATCAACTTTGCACAGTATTTCTTCAAGGGTCTGGACTCCTTCACCCTGCTGTGCATCCCCGGCTTCACCTTTGCCGGCAACCTGATGAATCAGGGCGGCATTTCTGAGAAGCTGCTGGACTTTGCAGACGCACTGGTCGGCCACATCACCGGCGGTCTGGCTTATGCAAACGTTCTGGCCTCCATGGTCTTTGCCGGCATCTCCGGCACGGCTCTGTCCGATACCGTCGCACTGGGCGGCGTTGAGATTCCCATGATGGTCAATCAGGGCTATGACGTGCCCTTCTCGGTCGCCATCACTGCCGCTTCCTCCTGCCTTGGCCCCATCATTCCCCCGTCTGTTCCCATGATCATGGCTGCTACCATGACCGGCCTGTCCGTCTCCAAGATGTTCATGGCCGGCATCGTCCCCGGCCTGCTGCTGGGCCTCGGCATGTGCGCTACCTGCTACATCCTGTCGGTCAAGCGCCATTACCCCAAGCGCGATAAGCGCGCAAGCCTGGCTCACGTCCTGCATGCAACGAAAGAGGCCATCTGGGCGCTGATCATGGTGGCCATCATCCTGTTCGGCATCATGGGCGGCATCGTCACCCCCACCGAGGCTTCCATCATCTGCGTGGTCTACGGCCTGTTCGTGGCAGTATTCATTTACCGCAAGATGGGCCCCAAGGAGATGTACTCCTGCCTGAGGGATACGGTTTCCTCTGCTTCCGCTATCATGGCTCTGGTGGCCTTTGCAAACGTGTTCGCTTTCATCCTGACCAAGGAGCACATCCCCAGCATGATCGCCGACGCAATGCTGCGCCTGACCTCCAACAAGTACCTGATCCTGCTGCTCATCAACCTCTTCCTGATCTTCGTCGGCATGTTCATGGAGACCATCGCCGCCATCCTGATCCTGTTCCCGACCCTGCTGGCTGTGGCTACCGCCGTGGGTGTTGACCCCATCCAGTTCGGTATCATCGTGGTCATGAACCTGGTTCTGGGCCTGTGCACTCCTCCCGTCGGTGTCTGCCTGTTCGCTGCTACCAACATCGGCTCCCGCTACGGCAAGTGCACCCTGTCCGACAGCGTGAAGGCTCTGGTCCCGCTGCTGATCGTCAACTTCGGCGTTCTGTTCCTGGTCACCTATGTGCCCTTCCTCACCGTCGGCGTGGCAAATCTGGTCATGGGCTGATCCTTTTCCTAGTCTTTCCAAGAAACTCTTTTACTTCGTCAAAAATGGGCTGCTGCAAACAGCCCCAAAAAGAGATAGGCGTTCCCGAAAGGGGCCGCCTATCTCTTTTTTTGCACCTACAGCCTTCGTGCCGCCCCGCTGGGATGGGAACGGCCATTTCGCCCCATGCCGGCCTGTCATAGATCGGCTGTCCCCGCTCCGGCCTCTTCTCCGGTCGGCATCCGGAGCAGCAGGAGCTCTCTGCGCAAAGATCATAGAAGCCTGCTGCGCTCAGGACTGCCGGCTGAGCCAGCGGCCTGAGGAAGTCCTGAACATCATGCGGAATACCCCCGCAAAGTCCCTGTGCAAGGGGCCGCGAGCAGTCGTCCTTCCGCTGCATTGCCTGCCCCGCCGCTCTAACGCGCTGTGCCATAAAGTGCATTTCCGGCAATGGCAAGTTCTTTGTCATTCCGCAATGCCCGCCATCTCCGAACAAAAAACGGCCAGACAAAAGCAGGGTGCGCCCCGAAGGACACACCCTGCCAGTTTATTTATATCTTACAATGTGCGCTGAGACCGGCGCAAAGCACCCTCAGAACGTGGAAACGACCCGGTGAAGGGTTCTTACTTCTTGAAGGTCAGAACGCCCTTGCGGTAGGAAGGATCGCGGCTGTCCACGAAGTCGAAGGCTGCCTGTGCATCCTCGAAGTTCCAAGTGTGGGAGATGCTGCCGCGCAGATCCACCTTGCCCTCATTGACCAGATCGATGACATCCTGGAACTTGCGGTTCTGCAGGCGGCTGCCGCGAACGTCCAGCTCCTTGGAAGTAATGACGAACTGGTTGACCTCGGTGGGAGCCACGGAGAAGCCCATGGTGATGACGCGGCCGGCGTTGCCGGTGGCCTGCAGAGCGGTCAGCAGGCTGCCCTTGACGCAGGCGGCATCGATGGTCACGGTGGGACCGTAGCCCTCGGTCAGCTCGTGAGCCTTGGCGGGAACATCCTCCTTCAGGCTGTTGATGGTGTAGGTCGCGCCGTTCTTCTTGGCCTCTTCCAGCTTGGCGTCGTCGATATCGGTGACGATGATGGCCTTGGGGTTGTACAGCTTGACGATGCGCAGGATGGAGCTGCCCAGAGCGCCGCTGCCGATGATCATGACGGTGTCCTCGCTCTCCAGCTCAGCACGGCTGCAGCACTGCACAGCAATGGTAGTGGGCTCGATCATGACCGCCTCTTCGTCGCTCAGGATCTCAGGCACCAGATAGCAGTCGCGGTCCGGCACAGCCATGTACTCGCGGTAGCCGCCGTCGATGTGCACACCGCGCACCTTCAGGTTGCCGCAGACGTTGGGACGGCCCTTGCGGCAGGCGTAGCAGTGGCCGCAGGCGGTGACCTGATCGATGATAACGCGGTCGCCCACCTTCACGCGGGTCACGCCCTCGCCGATCTCCTCAACGATGCCCACGTTCTCGTGGCCGATGATGCGGGGATAGGTGGCAGCGGCATTGGTGCCATGGTAGATGCCCACGTCGGAGCCGCAGATACCGGCAGCGACCATGCGGACCAGAACATTGTTTTCCTTGTCGATCTGAGGCTTCTCGAGATCAACGATCTGCAGTTTATTCGGTTCAACGATCTGAACGCCCTTCATAAAATCTTCCTCCTAAAATCTGATAACGGTCTTAAAGATTTTGATGATCTTTCTGCACGGTGGGCGGATGGCTCCGGGCCGTGCTGATACTAACATATTACCACAGACGGAGCAAAAAGTAAATTGCTTTTTGAAAAAAGAAAGTATTTTTCCCTTTTCGCAAAAAAGGCCTGTACAGCGGCTTTATTTCATGTTCTCATGAAACCCCGGCAAAAATATGTAACATATCACAACGGCTAAAATTCAGTAAAAAATAAAGCGGGCCATTGCACAGGGGGCGAGCCCCGGCGCAACAGCCCGTTTTTTCATTCTCCACAGCAGGAAGATATTAAAAAGGATACAGCCAAACCGGATGCGGCAGCCCGTTCCGATCGTTATACAAACACGGCCACGACCACCTGCATCGCCACGCCCAGAAAGGCACCTGCGCCCCAGGTCAGGCCAGTGATGAAGAGGTTCTGCTTCCAGGAAGGGTTGGTACGCCACAGTACCGCCAGGCCCACGCCTGCACCGGTGCACAGGCCCGCCACCAGACTGGAAAAGCGCAGGGCGCCCTCCACATACAGCTGGGTCAGCAGCACGCTGGCGGCGCAGTTGGGGATCAGGCCCACCAGCGCGGCCACTACCGGCTGGAAGAAGCCCATGCTGCCCAGAACGCTGGCAAAGACGTCCTCGCCCACGCCCTCGACGATCAGGCCGAACACCAGACTGAACGCAAAAATGAACACGAAGATCTCCAGTGTGTGGCGCAGGGCTGCCTTCCAGATGGGCTGTGCGTTTCCGGCTTCGTCGTTGTGCTCCTCGTGGCAGTCCACTTCATCCGCGTGGCCGGTGTAGCCGCCGCGCAGGCTTTTGGGCAGCACACCGCGCAGGACAAAGTCCAGCGCAAAGCCCACCGCAATGGCGTACACCACCTTGATGACCATGAGCACCGCCAGCTTGTCCCAATAAGCCGGCATGGATACCAGCAGCGGGATGGCTTCGTCACTGGTAGCAAGGTAAACCGCCATCAGGGTGCCCAGCGTGATGACGCGGGAGGAATAGAAGTTGGACGCAATGGCCGAAAAGCCGCACTGCGGCACACAGCCCAGCACTGCGCCCGGAATCGAGCCCCAGCGGCCGCCTCCGGCCAGCAGCGCTTCGATGCGCTCACCATGGCGGGTCTCAATGTATTCGATCAGAAGATAAGCCAGAAACAGGAAGGGCAGCATCTTGGCGGTATCCACCAGAGACTCGCCCAGAACATCCAGAAACAGTTCCATATACACTCCAAACGCAGCAGTAAATTGCTTTATCACAACAAATTGCAACCAATTTGCATTTTCAGGCAAGGATGATTATACACGATATTCTCTCCAATTGCAATACCAAATTGCAAATTGATTGCAAATTTATATTATAGAACGCTGCAGCGCGTAAAAAGCACAATCTTAAATGGTCTCCGCTGATGCTCTGACCATTTTCAGCGGAATTATTATTTTATTTCGCAATTCTGGAAAATCTGCGGATTTTCCAGAATTGCCTTTTCACGGGAGGAGTCATAACCGAAAGCGGAAGCTGCCGCGCTGGTTTCCTGCGGAAACATTCGCGCGGCGGAGTTAACGTTCTGCCCGCAAGCACAAGCCTTTCCTCCACGACCCCCGCCCATGAAAATGGGGTCCAGAAACGCCCGCAGTCGTTTCTGGACCCCAAAATCAAAAATATAATTTCCTTAGCTTATGCGCAAAGCAACGCGGAGCGCATTTAAAATCGTCCCACACAGCAGGAGTCTGCGGTCTGTTTTACCCCTTCATCGGCACAAAGCCCACAAGGTCTTTTACCACCTCGCCGCCGATGATCAGGCCGGCCACCGAGGGTACAAAGGCATTGGAGCCCGGCACCGAGCGGCGCTGGGTACACTTGCGCTGGGTGCCCGGAGGGCAGATGCAGTGATCCTTGCAGCTGATGGCGTCATCCTCGATGGGGGTCATGGCAGGCTCCTTGGAGTAGACCACCTTCAGGTGCTTGATCCTGCGCTTGCGGCACTCGGTGCGCATCACCTTGGCCAGCGGGCAGACCGAGGTCTTGTAGATATCGGTCACCTCAA
>ERZ857969.3738-NODE-3738-length-14467-cov-2.575284_pt1 | contig 14467 bp, 12 predicted proteins | sample MGYA00519864_ERZ857969 | MGnify/ENA primary metagenome ERZ857969 (study PRJEB31778, sample SAMEA3449382) | human gut metagenome | biome: human gut; feature: human-associated habitat; material: faeces | place: United Kingdom | collected 2010/2012 ... | reverse complement strand
GAGCGGAATGGAAGCTGCGCCGATGTCCAAGAGGACAAGCGGACTCTTCTTTTTGATTTTCGCCATCACGCAGAGCGTGATCGCACCGGCGATTACCGCGCCGTAGATGGCAAGCCCGCCGTTCCAAATGGCAATTACATCATAGAAGGTTTTGTAGTTGCCGTAAAACAGCACATAGTAAATGCGCGCGCCGATTACGCTGAAGATCACCGCGGCAAGAATCACGTCCAGCATGTCGTCGCTGCTGATGCCTTCCAGTTTGGCGCGGGAAAGCCCGTAAATTGCGGACAGAATGATACCGAATGTGATAATTACGCCGTACCAGGCGATTTCGTGCCCGAATACGGTAAATGCGACACTGTTGATCGTGAATTCGCCGATGCCGAGACCGGGAAAGGACAGGGTCGACGATTTTAAGAGCATATCAAACACAGCGGTTCCTCCTATCGGATCGGGCTGACGACCGAGAGCGCGTAATATTCTTCGCGGAAGCAGTCGTGCAGCAGCTTTTCAATATAGGTCTTGTCGATCCCGTCGATCACATCAACGTTGTCAAAAAGATCAATGTCGAGCAACGCATTGAAGATCAACTCGCTGGCTATGTCCTCGGTGCTGTCAAACAGGCGGACAAAATCGGCATAGACCGAGCGCTTTGCGCGCACAAAAGCATCATTGTCAAGCGGCTTTTGCTTGCAGTCCTCAATATAGCGTTTGAATGCCTCGAAAAACACTTCCGGATCATCGGTCTCGCCCGAGATATAGTCATAGGCGAAGGTCTTTGCACTGTCATACTCACAGGCAAACTTGGAATTGAGGACGCCGCGCTCGTACATGTCATTGTAGAATGCAGTCGAGGAACCAAACAGAATCTCGTTCAGGATCTTCATGCCGAAATCCTTTTTGGCAAAATCAAGCGGATTGGTCGGAATGTCGCTGTCCTTAACCCCGATGGCAAACTGCGGGCGCGCAACCTGCATGTGCATCTCGGTATGCGGCTTATAGACGGCTTTGCCCTCCTCGCGGTAACGGCGGATGATCTCCTGACCAGATGCCTCCCTGCATGCCTCATCATCCACAATGCAGTTTCCGGCCATGTTGACACCCATGTCGGTCGGGGATTTGTATGGGCTCTCGCCGAAAATCTGCTGGAAAATGGCGCGCAGAACCGGGAAAATCTCAACATCACGGTTGTAGTTGACGGTTGTCACGCCGTATGCCTCGAGGTGGAACGGGTCGATCATGTTGACATCGTTCAGATCGGCGGTAGCAGCCTCGTAAGCCAGGTTGACCGGGTGCTTCAGCGGCAGATTCCAGATCGGGAAGGTCTCATATTTTGCATAGCCGGCGTTTACACCGCGTTTGTGCTCATGGTAAAGCTGGGAAAGGCAGGTTGCCATCTTTCCGCTTCCCGGTCCCGGTGCGGTAACGACAACGAGCGGGCGGGTTGTCTCGATGTACTCGTTCTTTCCGTATCCCTCATCGCTCACGATCAGCGGCACATTATGCGGGTAGCCCGGAATCGTGTAGTGAATGTAAACCGGGATGCCGAGCTTCTGCAGTCTCTTCTTGAAAGCGTCTGCACTGTGCTGTCCGGAATACTGCGTGATGACAACACTGCCGACATAGAGGCCGCGTCCGCGGAACTCGTCGATCAGACGGAGTACGTCGCTGTCATAGGTGATGCCGAGGTCGCCGCGGATTTTGTTTTTCTCAATATCGGCTGCGGAAATCGCCATTACGATCTCAGCCTGGTCGGAGAGCTGCATCAGCATGCGCAGTTTGGCATCCGGTGCAAAGCCCGGAAGAACGCGGGATGCGTGGAAATCGTCGAACAGCTTTCCACCGAATTCCAGATACAGCTTGTTGTCAAACTGGTTGATGCGGTCGCGGATGTGCTCGGACTGCATTTTCAGGTATTTTTCATTGTCAAATCCAATTTTCATGGTATTTTTCTCCCTTTTTTCCATGGTATTTGTTTGAAAGAAACGGATCATTCCTGCAGGGATGATGCAAAGTTTTCCCCATTGGGTTCTGAAGAGTTACAAACAACTGATTTTATTTTACTATAGAGAAAAGTCACGTGCAAGAAAAAAATGCGGCAGGAATAGAAGCGATTCAGAAAAAGCACTCCTTCGCGCAAGCATGATTCGCGATTTTTCCGGAATTTCGCATGGATCTGAATCGTTACAAAAAAAATCTCCCCAAAAGGAGAGAGGCCGGGACTTGGTTGAAGCCCCGGCGGTATGAAAAAGAAATCTATCTATTAGAAAGGTTGGCGTTGGAGACGTGCTTCCAGAAATGCTTTGCCGTCTCCGGTTTATTTATAGAGAAACAATGGAGGTTGTTTTTTACTTCCTTTGTTGTTGATAAGATTAGTATACGGGAAAATTGTGACCAGAATGTGTACACGGGATAAAGCTTTTCTGAAGAGAACATGAAAACAAAAGGAAGAAAATCTGACGGAATTGTAAAGAAGTAGTCAAAAAGGATTCATGCACCGTGGAAAAGGCGCATAAAATGCAGGAGAAGAAAAAGAGCATTTCCGGCAGGAAAACCGATAAGACCGGAAAACCGGCTATCTGGCAGCTGCGGGGAAGAGGTTTCTATGCCGGAAATGAAAAGGAAGAGAAAAATTTGCAGAGCGTGATTCTGGATATGGTCAACCGTTTTGGCTATCTTGGTATTCTGATTCTGATTGCGGTGGAAAATGTATTTCCACCGATTCCCTCCGAGGTGATTCTGACCTTTGGCGGTTTTCTGACAACGTGTACTCGGCTGCACCCGGCGGGGGTTGTGCTGGCATCTACGGCGGGCTCACTGCTTGGCGCGCTGGTGCTGTACGGAGCCGGAACCCTCGTCAGCCCGGAAGGGCTTGCCGAGCTGCTCGAGAGCCGGCCGATGAAGCTTCTGGGGTTTCGGGCAGAGGATGCCTGGAAGACCATTGCCTGGTTTCAGAAAAAGGGGCAGCGGGCTGTGCTGCTCGGCCGATGCATTCCGATCATCCGAAGTCTCATCTCGGTTCCGGCCGGCATGGCGGGGATGAAGATGCCGGGATTTCTGCTATATACCATAGTCGGGAGTACGGTCTGGAATCTTCTTCTGGTTGGCATCGGTGCAGCGGTCGGCGCTGCATGGGAGCAGGCGGCAGAATATGTGAAGCTATATGCGGATGTGGTTTTCCTTATTTTAATGGTGGGAACCGTATGCTTTCCGGCATTCCATTTATATAGGAAGAAACACCGTCAAAAATAATAGGATGCATGAAATCATGCATGATATGCAAAAAATATGCTTGCAATTTAGCAATAAGTGTGCTAAGATTCATCTCAACAAATAAAAGGGAGTAGCGAAACGCCGCGGGATCTGAAATAAAAACATCCCGTGCGGGTTTGAAACCGTCAGCCGATGTTGAGAAACATCCGTATCAAATGAGAACGCAAGACTTTTATTGTGGCAGATGTCATGATAGGAGTCTTTTTTTATCCTTCGACTCCTGAATACCAAATATGAACTGCCATCCGTTGCCAGCGAAAGAAGCGTGGCGGAGAGAGAGGAATGTATGAGCAGCCAAAGAGTAAAAAAAGAATTGTACGAAACTGCAATGACAGGAGAAAAGGCACTGACCAGCCTGATGTATGTACAGATGACACTGTATGCAGCAAAAAGCCAGAAAACGTATGCCAGGGTGCGAAGCGAGGGGCGTGCAAGGATGCGCCACATGGGGCTTCATATGAATCAGTATTTAAGAGCGGCAGGAAAGGATCTGGAAAGCTTTCGAAACCGTCTGAAAGAGACACATCTGCCGGAAGAGCTTCAGTCAAAGGCAGAAACATTTCTGGTCCAGACGGTACATGCGCTGGATGTGACGGAGAAAAAACAGATGTACCGCAGGGAACTGATCGGGATGGAAGAGAAAGTAAAGGAAACAGCAGAACAGATCGAGGAGCTGCTGAAAAGCATGCGGGAGCTTGGAGTATAAGTCACCGTCTGGCAGGCTCTGCGTGACCCGTAACGTGTAGTATCCGCAGGGGAGTCGGCGAAGGGGAATGCGCATGGTGGACTTTTCAAAAACAAAATGTTAAGATAAAACATATGGTAATGATTCAGAGCCATGCGAAATAGAAGAGAAGATGCAGGAAAGAAAAGGAGTAAGAAACGTGGCAGAAGAAATTGCAATGAAGGTGATCGCCCGAATCCACACGGATTTCCCGGAAAAATTCGGGATTCCGAGGCAGAGCGGACTGATCGAAGAACTAAAGAGTACGATCGTTTTTGAACCGGAGTTCCGCGATGCAAATGCACTGAGGGGGCTGGAAGAATATTCCCATCTCTGGTTGATCTGGGAGTTTTCGGAAGCCGTGCGGGATACCTGGTCTCCGATGGTGCGGCCGCCGCGGCTTGGCGGAAATAAGCGTGTCGGCGTATTTGCTACGCGTTCGCCGTTCCGTCCGAATCCGATCGGTCTTTCTTCGGTAAAGCTGGAATATGTGGAGCAGCATCCGTCGCTTGGTCCGGTATTGCACCTTACGGGAGCAGATCTGATGGACGGCACACCGATTCTGGATATCAAACCGTATCTGCCGCATGTAGACAGTCACGTGGAGGCACTTGGCAGCTTTACGGAAAAGACGAAAGAATACTTTATTCCGGTTGAGATTCCGGACGAGCTGCTGGAAAAGGTTCCGGCAGACCACCGTGCGGCGCTGAAAAAAGTGCTGGAGCAGGATCCGCGTCCATCGTATCAGAACAGCGAAGAACGCGTCTACGGACTTTCCTTTGCGGGAATGGAAATCAAATTCCAGGTAAAGGACGAGGTACTGCATGTTGTGGGAGTAGAAATGTGAGGAAGAAATAAAGATCGGGAGAAAAGACCGAAAGCAAGGATCGAAAGCAAAGATCAAAAGCGAAGATCAAAAGCAAAGATCAAAAGCAAGGATTAAAAGCAAAGATCGAGAGAAGAGACCAAAAGCAAGGATTAAGAGAAAAGATAGGAAGAAAAAATGGAACGAAATGTAGAGATAGATAAAATTTCAGATGGAAAACGATACGGAGCTAATGATCTTGTAAAAGTGGGCTGCGACGACTGCCGCGGATGCTCCGCCTGCTGTCATGGGATGGGAGATTCGATTGTACTCGACCCGATGGATGTCTACCGCCTGGAGAAAAAGCTGGGAAAGACGATGGAAGAGATTTTGCTGGCTGGGAACGTGGCGCTTCGTGTCGTGGACGGGGTTATTCTGCCACATCTGAAGATGACAGAGCAGTCAGACCGGTGCAGCTTTTTAAATGAAGAAGGCCGCTGCAGCATCCACGATGCACGCCCGGGCTTCTGTCGGATGTTTCCGCTGGGTCGGCTGTATGAGGATGGAACATTTTCTTATTTCCTTCAGGTGAACGAATGTCCGAAGGAGAACAAGACAAAGGTCAAGGTCCGCCGCTGGCTCGATACGCCGGAGCTTGGGAAATACGAAGCCTTTACGACAAAATGGCATTATTATCTGAAGGAAAAACAGAATGCGGCGCGCGAAAGCGAGGACGATGCATTCCGGCAGCAGATCAGCATGAACATTCTGAAGCTGTTTTATCTGCTTCCGTATGACGGAAATACAGATTTTTATACACAGTTTGCAGCTCGAATGGAGCTTGCAGCAGACAAGCATTAAGCAAAAACATATATTAACAGGAGAGGCTGTCGCACGAAGCGAAAACACTACAAAATCTATATTTTGTGGAAATTTTTCTTCGTGCGGCAGCCCTCCTGTTTTTTTATATCGTTTCGTAGGAAAACTTTCCTGCTCCGGCGTAGACCAGGAAGGCTTCCCGGGTCTCACGCCTCCGCCGGCGGCTGCAGAAAATGATCTGCCCATTTTTCAGCAGAACTTCGCCAGTTACCTGTACAAGGGAAACGTGGGCAAAGTTGATCAGCAGACCTTTTCCGCCGTGGAAAAAACGATCACTTGGTGTAAGGCAGACCGTCAGGTCGGCAAATGTGCAGCGGGTTGTAAAATCTCCCTGAATGGTGTGGAGAATCAGTCGGTGCTGGCAGGCTTCAACGTAAATCAGGTCGTCGAGCGCCAGCCGGTATTTTTGGGAAACACCCTGTGAGATAATGACTGGAATTTCGAGCAGAACAGAATCGTTCGGATCGAGTGGGAATATTAATTTGGAATACAAGAAAAACACCTCCGGGAAAGTATACCGTTTGCGTCGAAGTGCAGCCGTTCAAGTCGAAGCGGTTGTCCAGCGCAAAGAAACATGATAGGGTACAAAATAAAAGCAGGAGGAGAGCATTACAGCAAACATCATAAAAATACAAAGTGTAGTTTAACACAGTGACAGAATCTCATTCAAGCCGAATTGACGGACTTCTGTTAAAATCGTTCGACAGAAAGTGACACCGTATGGCAGAAAGGGGCGAAAAAAGTAAAAAAAAGGAACGATAGACAGAAAAAGCAGAAGAAAAAAACAGGAAAATCAAAAGAAAATCGAAAGAAAAGGAGGCAGAGAAGATTGACGATGCGAGATTGATTTGGTATAATATTCCAAAAATAATTATTACATATAACATTACCATAAAAGAATAAATATCATATGGAGAGAAATATGAACAGAGAAGTAGAAACAATCAGAGAAAAAGTACATACAACAGCAGATGCAGCATTATTTTTATGCTTTCAGGAAGTGAAGGGAAGCCATTCCAAAGGAGTGATCCGGCTGCCGCTGCTTCATTATGACATTCCGTTTGAGGGATACGGAGAAATGCTGCTTCGGATGAACCGCATTTATGACCTGCTCGGCATGCCGGATGCAGGAAGCTGTATGCGGAGCCTTTCAGAAGGGGAAAAAGAAGAGTGGGAATTTACAGATGAAATGAAGAACAATCAGGATACAACGCTTCCAGCCGGAACCGAGCGTATGGTCAGTATTCAGATTCAGTTCCGACAGCACTGTAGTCTGCAGGGATTTCTGATCTGCGGAAAACAGAAAGCAGGTTTTCGTTCAGCACTTGAAATGCTGTATTTACTGGAAGATTGTCTGCAGGAACAGGATAACTGAATACGGGAGAAAAACGCAACAGAATGAGAGTGGGAGCTATGAAGGAAGAAAAAAAGATCAGAAAGAAAATAAAAATTGAGGATTTGTTGCCAAGAGATCCCATCCGGGTGGATCTCGATGCAATCCTGGGCTATGTGAAGGGAAAAACAATCCTGGTAACAGGCGGAGGCGGTTCGATCGGAAGTGAGATCTGCCGCCAGCTGGCCGGACACGACGTCGGGCATCTGATCATTTTTGACATCTACGAAAACAATGCGTACCAGATTCAGAAATCTCTGGAATGGGAGTTCCCAGATCTCAATTTGACAGTACTGATTGGTTCTGTGCGGGATGAGCGGAGGCTGGAATCAATTTTTTCGAAGTACCGGCCGGACATCGTCTTTCACGCAGCAGCCCACAAGCATGTGCCGCTGATGGAGGACAGCCCGAATGAAGCGATTAAAAACAATGTTATTGGAACCTTAAAAACGGCGCGCACAGCAAGCCATTATCAGGTAAAGAAGTTTATCCTGATATCAACAGACAAGGCAGTCAACCCGACCAACATCATGGGAGCGAGCAAGCGGCTCTGTGAGATGGTGATTCAGCTGATCGGAAGACACAGCACGACAGAGTTTGCGGCAGTGCGCTTTGGAAATGTACTGGGAAGCAACGGAAGTGTCATTCCGCTGTTCCGCCGTCAGATCGAACACGGCGGTCCGGTGACGGTTACGCATCCGGATATCATTCGATATTTTATGACGATTCCGGAGGCAGTCAGCCTTGTACTTGAGGCAGGCGCCTATGCGAAAAACGGTCAGATCTTTGTCCTGAATATGGGAGATCCGGTCAGAATCGCAGACCTGGCCAAAAATATGATCCGCCTTTCCGGATATGAGCCGGAAAAAGAAATCAAGATCAAATACATTGGCCTGCGACCAGGCGAAAAGCTGTATGAGGAACTTCTGATGAATGAAGAGGGCATGCAGACCACAGAAAACAGCCGGATTTTTATCGGCAGACAGATTGCATTTGACGAGAAGGTATTCCGGGAGCAGATAAAGGAACTCGCGAAGGAAGCGGAAAACGAATGTCCGGACATCTGTTATCTGGTAAAGAAAATGGTACCGGAATACCAGTACGAAGGAGAAAAACAGGGATGACGGACCTTCATGTACATATTCTGCCGGGAGTGGACGACGGATCCCCGAATTTGTCCACCTCCCTTGAAATGGCAGAAATGGCGGCACAAAGCGGGGTGCGTATCCTCGCGGTGACGCCGCATGCAAACCAGACGGGAATCGAAGGCGTGGAGGACGGATACGTCAACTACGAATCGGAACAGTTAGAAGAGCAATTTTACCGTCTGGAGAGGGAAATCAACAGAGAACACATTCCCATCAGCCTGGTGCGCGGCATGGAAATCATGAGCATCGGACCGCTGGAGAAAAAAATCAGAGAGAGAAAGCTGATACCGCTCCATGAGAGCCGCTATTATCTGATCGAGGTGCCGTTTGATATGGCGCCGGACGGAATCAGAAAGCGGCTGCTGGAATTTCCGGCGATGGGAAAAATCCCGGTGCTGGCGCATCCGGAGCGGTATTTCTGCGTGCAGGATACACCGGAGCTTCTATACGAATTCCGGGAAATGGGCGCGGTTTTGCAGATCAACAAAGGAAGCGTGTTTGGAAGATTTGGAGAAGAGGCTGAGCGGACAGCAAGGTTTCTACTGGAAAACCGCCTTGCGGGCTGTGTGGCAAGCGATGCCCACGGAGCCGATTACCGGACCACGGACATGCGGCCAGTCCGGCAGTTTCTGGAGGAGCGGTATGGAGAAGCGTATGCACAGCTTTTAGTGAAAGTGAATCCGAGAAGAATCCTGGAGGACCGTCAGATTTTCTATGAACCGTCCCCGGAACGAAAACGGAAAAGACGCTGGTTCCTCTAAAAACAGGAAGAATGGCGTTACAGAAACGAAAGGAGCATCTTTGATATGCACAAAACGAGAGCGGCAGTTCTCATTCTGTTTCTGGCTTCCACACTTGCCTTTGGCGGGTGTCTGGTGCGGCAGCAGACGGGAAAAGACGGAAAAGGGCCGGAAATTACGATGGACAACAGTGAGATTTCTGCCAGCATCCATGCAGAGGAGTCAGAACTTCTGGCCGGAGTAACTGCTTACGATAAAAAAGACGGCGATGTGACGAGTTCTCTTGCTGTGGAACATATTTCGAATTTTGTGGAAAAAGGGCGGCGGAAAATCAGTATCGTCGCCTTTGATTCCGATAACCACGTTACGCATGCGGAGCGGGAACTGGTGTATAACGATTACACCTCACCGGTCTTTTCCCTGGATCGCCCGCTGCGGTTCAGCCTGAATGCAGATGATCTGACAGAGGGACTTTCCGCGGAGGACTGCCTGGACGGAACGATTACCGACCGCATCCGGATTTCTTACGAGGATGAGATCAGCAGTACACCGGGACTGTACCACGTGACATATTCGGTTGCAAACCGCGCCGGAGATGTGACAAGTCTTCCGGTGACAGTAGAACTCTACGATCCGGCAGAGGAGAACGGAAGGCCGCAGATTACCCTGAGCGATTACCTGATTCATCTGGATCTGCAGCAGCCATTTGATCCGCAGGCATATCTGGAAAGCGTGAGTGTGGATCAGATGCTGTATGAAAAGAGAGAAGACGGTGCGCTTCATGCAGCTTCGTATGAAGAAGAGCTTCTGGGAGAAAATCAGTTTTCCATTGACAATCCGGTCGATACCGGCAGTGCGGGTGTTTATGAAGTGACATACACTGCGACAGCGGAGGATGGGCAGACAAGCTCCGTCCGCCTGATCGTCTGTGTAAACGAATAGGGGGGATCCAGATGGGAGAATACGACAGAACAGGAAACGGGCAGAGCAGCAAAACAGACTGGGATCTCCGAAGTATCCTGTGCGACATTGCAAAAAACTGGTGGGTCATCCTTCTGATTGCCTGTTCGGCGGCAATGATAACCTATACTGTGATGGCGACCGTACACAAAGACCGGTATACGGTAAAAACCACATTTGCCGTTATGGGACGCGGGGTGGATGCCAATGCGGCATCGAGCCTGTCGGCCACATATGAGATGGCACAGAAATTTGAAGCAATTCTGGAAAATACGATTTTGAAGAAAAAAGTGATGGAGGAGCTCAGCCTGTCCTCGTTTCCGGCAAAAATGAATGCTTCCATTGTGCCGGAATCCAATCTGATGGAGCTGTCTGTGACCGCAGATTCGCCGGAAATGGCATTTCGGATCTTAAAGTCGGTACTGAACAATTATACGAGCATTTCCGACTATATTATTCCGAATGTAGTGTTGGAGACACTGCAGCAGCCGCAGGTTTCCGGTGTGCCATCGAACCAGATTCCGACCAAAAAGTATGCCGCGACCGCATTTCTTGCGGCAGCCCTTGCTATGGCGGCACTCATCGGACTCTTTTCCTTTCTGCGGGATACCGTCAAAAATGAGGCAGAATTCACCCGCAAAATCGATGCGGACCTGCTGGGCGTTGTGTATCACGAAAAGAAGAAGAAAAACAGCTCCATGCTGATTACCAATCCGGCGCGGAGCTTTCTGTATGTGGAATCCTTAAAGCGTATTGCATCGCGTGTGCGGGGGCGTCTGGACCGAAAAGGCGGAAAAGTGCTGCTGGTGACCAGTGTGGCGGAAAATGAAGGAAAATCGACCCTTGCGGCAAATCTGGCGCTTGCTCTTGCAGAAGAGCAGAACCGTGTACTGCTTTTGGACTGCGATTTCCGACAGCCGGCGTTACATAAAATCTTTGAGATTCCGGAAAAAGACGGAAAGGATTTCGGAAAGGTTGTCCTCGGAAAAGAGTCGGCATCCGGCGTTTTTGAGAAACACAAGGATACCAACGTATATACCGGAATCTGCCGTAATCGTCTGGAAGAGCCGTCGCTTGCAATCGGCGGTGAGATTTTCCACCGGATTCTGGAGACATGCCGGACCAATATGGACTACATTATTCTGGATACGCCGCCGATGGGAATGACGGCGGATGCAGAAGAGCTTGCAGAGTATGCCGATGCGGCAGTTCTTTCCGTGCGGCAGGACGGCGTACTGACGAGGGATATCAACGATGCGATTGATGCATTGAACCAGAAAGAGGAAAAAGTGATCGGCTGTGTATTTGGAAATGTTTACCCGGGATTCGGTGAGCGGATCGGCAACAGCTACGGTTATGGATATGGATACGGCACCTACAGCAGGGCAGAACGATAAGAGGGAGCAAAGAGCATGAGCAGAGAAACGTATGAAACCTATTCGGCGGAACCGGAGAAAATCGATCTGATCGCCTTTCTGGCAGAATATTTCCAGGCATTCCGAAAATTCTTTTTGGGCGTGCTGATTCTTGTGATCCTCATGGGAGGCGGCTCCTTTCTGACGGCAAAGCTGCGGTATCAGCCCATGTATGAGGCATACACCTCATTTGTGGTCGGATCAAACCGCGCGGTCGGCTATTCCTATTATGACAATGTGACGGCGCAGCAGCTTGGAAAAACCTTTCCTTATATCGTAACAAGCGGTGTATTAAAGGATGTTGTAGCACGGGATCTTCAGGTGGGAGCAGTGACATCCCAAATTGAGGCGAGCGTGATGGAAAACACCAACCTGTTCACAATTCGCGTAAAAGATTCTTCACCGGATACGGCATATCGCGTACTTCAGTCCGTCATTACCAATTATCCGGAGGTAGCAGAGTACATAATCGGTGCGACAACGCTGACGGTGGTAGACGACAGCGGCGTACCGGTATCCCCGATCAACAGCCAGGATGCGGTACATGCCGGAATGATCGGAGCAGCGGCGGGACTTGCCGTTGCACTGCTTTTGGTCTTCATCTATGTGAGAACAAGAAAAACAATTCGCCAGGCAGATGACGTGAAAAAGCTGACGAACGCAGCGTTCCTTGGAAATCTGCCGGAGGCGAAAATCAAGAAACGAAGCAACGTAAAAGAACAGACCATCACGATCTGTAACCCCAAAGTGCCGGATTCCTTCAAAGAAGCAATGCAGCTCATCCGGACAAGAACAGAGGACGGGCTTGGAAAAGCCGACTGTCCTGTTTTGCTTGTGACAAGCTCTGTGCCGGGAGAGGGAAAGACAACCGTTGCCGTGAATCTCGCAGAAGCATTACCGCGTAGTGCTGCTGGACGGAGATCTGCGAAATCCGTCGGTATTGAAGTGTATCGGACTTTCCGAGCGGAAGGGACGTGGAATCATAGGAGTGCTGAAAGGACAGATCAGCCTGGATGAGGCACTTACCGATTATCGGGATCTGTCGCTGAAAATTCTGCCGGGTGTCGGAAGTACACAAAATCCGGCCGGCCTGCTGCGTTCCGCGCGGATGAAAACGCTGATCGAAGAATTGAAAGAGGATGCGGATCTTCTGATTATTGATACGCCGCCGTGCGGAGTACTGTCGGATGCATCCCTTTTGGGCGGAATCGCAGATTCTGCAGTTCTTGTCGTACACCAGGGAACTACCAAGGACCGTGAAGTACAGCGGGCACTGGAATTCTTCGAGGATTCGCAAATTCCGGTCTGCGGCTATGTACTGAACGGCGTGCCGGAGGGTGCGACAGGCTACGGATACAGCACCTATGGCGGTTATGGCTACGGAAAATATGGTTATGGTTACGGAAAGTACGGCTATGGAAAAGAAAAAGAAGGCCGGAAAAGTAACCAGTCGGTGAAAGAATAGGGGGAAGAAAACATGAGGGAATCTGGAATTTATCAAATGTATCTGAAAAATCTGCTGGACCGGCTGCTTGCACTGGTTGGAACGGCAGCACTGTCGTGGTTGCTGATTTTGCTTGGCATAGCGATCCATCTCGATTCGCCGGGACCGATTTTCTTCCGGCAGAAGCGGGCAGGAAAGAACGGCACGTATTTTTACATATATAAATTCCGCACGATGCGTATCGATACCCCACATGATATGCCGACCCATATGCTGAATAATCCCGATCTTTTCATCACAAGAGTCGGACGGTTTCTCCGGAAAACATCCCTCGATGAGCTGCCACAGCTCTTTAATATCCTGAAGGGCGATATGGCGCTGGTTGGCCCGCGTCCGGCACTCTGGAATCAGTATGACCTCCTTGTGGAGCGTGAGCAGTACGGCGCAAACAGCGTCCGTCCGGGTCTTACCGGATGGGCACAGATCCATGGACGGGATGAGCTGCCGATCCGGCAAAAAGCTGAACTGGATGGATATTATGTGCACCATATCCAGCTCAAAATGGATCTGGAATGTCTCTGGAGAACAGCAGGAGCCGTACTGCGGCAGGATGGAATTCACGAAGGCAGACTGGAAAAACAGCAGATGAAGGGTGCAAAAGAGGTTGTGAAGGTTGGAAAATAGAAGAAGATAAAAAAGATAGAAAAAGACAGAGAAAGATAGAAAAACAGCAAAAGATAGAAAAAGTAGTAAAAGACAGCAAAAGATAGAAAAAATAGCAAAGATAGCAAAAGATAGGAAGAAACGGGCAGGATGTTTTTGGGAAGGAAAGCATGCTGCCTCGTTTTACATAGAAGCTGGAAAATAATGAGAAAAGTAATTGCATATTGATCGAAAGATGATATAATTTATAAAGAAAAATAATGAAATTAGTAATGAAACAATGCGGAATATTACACCGAAACAGGAAAGAAAAATGAAAAAACGAATTCTAATTGTAACCAATCATTCGTATATGTTCTGGCAGTTTCGCAAAGAATTGGTGGAAGCCTTGCAGAAAGAGCATGAAGTGATTCTTGCCATGCCATTTGTCGGGCATGAAGAAGATTTTCGGAAAATGGGAATCGAGTGTATTCCCGTATCCATGAACCGACGTGGCGTGAATCCTTTTGCCGAGGCAAAGCTGTTGCGGGACTATAAGCGGCTTCTGCAAAAAATCAGCCCGGACTTTGTGCTTACATATTCCATTAAACCAAATATCTATATGGGTCTGCTCTGCAGTTGCAAAAAGATTCCCTATTATGCCAACGTACAGGGACTTGGAACTGCATTCCAAAAACCAGTACTGGCCGGATTTGTTACGGTACTGTATCGAATCGCTTTCCGAAAAGTAAAATATGTCTTTTTTGAAAATAAAGAAAACGCCCGCGAATTTGGCGAACGAAACATCGTATCGGCAGATCGTCAGGTTGTTCTGCCCGGTGCGGGAATTAACCTGGAAAAATACAAAATGGAACCTTACCCGAATCACAGCCGTGTCCATTTTCTGTATCTCGGACGAATCATGAAAGAAAAAGGGATAGAAGAACTCTTTTATGCCGTTCGGCGGCTGAAAGAAGAAAACGAAGACTTTGTCCTTGATCTGGCCGGATTCTTTGAAGATATCTACAAAAAGCAGGTAGAAGA
>ERZ857969.3737-NODE-3737-length-14468-cov-3.914522_pt1 | contig 14468 bp, 12 predicted proteins | sample MGYA00519864_ERZ857969 | MGnify/ENA primary metagenome ERZ857969 (study PRJEB31778, sample SAMEA3449382) | human gut metagenome | biome: human gut; feature: human-associated habitat; material: faeces | place: United Kingdom | collected 2010/2012 ... | reverse complement strand
CGGGCGTAGGTATTTCCGCCGATTCTATTGCATCGAAAAATATTATTTATTCATTTAATCAAATGTCATTCAAATACCCAGGAAATGATGAATATGTATTAAAAAACATCAATATTGATATTGAACCTAATAAATTCTACGTTATCGTAGGCGAAAATGGCCAAGGTAAAAGCACATTGTGCAAATTGATTTGTCGCTTATATGATGTGAATAACGGCAAGATTTTATATAATGGCACAGATATAAGAGAAATTGAATACAAAAGTTATAGAAACCTAATCGGTATGGTATTTCAAGACTACAAATATTATAATCTGTCTATTGCCGAAAATGTTGCAATGAATGAGTATAACAATACGGATGAAATAAGAATGAAAATTTATAATTGCCTTGCTGAAGCAGGATTAAAAAACAAGATAGATAGCTTACCGCAAGGAATAGACACGCAGTTAGGACAAATTTTTGATGAGCATGGCGTTTTGCTTTCGGGGGGAGAAACACAAAAATTGGCGCTTGCAAGAGTTTTATTCAAAAATCCCCCGATAGTTATTCTTGACGAACCCTCTTCAGCTCTTGACGCTTTTGCGGAAGATGAATTGATTCAAACATTTAATAGGACATTGGAAAATAAGACGGTGTTTTATATATCTCACCGTTTGTCTGTTGCTAAATATGCATATAAAGTTATATTTCTTTCTGAGCATTCTGTCTGCGGTTATGGAACTCACGAAGAATTGCTAAAAACTTGCTCTAAATATGCGGAAATGTATCATGCGCAAGCCAAGCACTATACAGAGGAAGGATATAAAAATGGATAAATATTATTATAGAATATATGGTATAGCCATCGCGTCAAATATTGAAATGCCATTGTTACCTCAGGTGTCTTGTTCGAGCGAAGATGAAACGGTGGAATTGATTATAAAATTTGGTCAAGTTAAAAATAATGGTATATCCGTTATAAGTGCAAGCGATGATTGCGTTTTAATTATGTTAAATAATTATGCTAATTACACTCTCTATTTCCGTCAAAGTAGAATTGCTTGTTTGGCCAGTAATTTTGAAGCATTTTTCTCCACTTTGTTTAACATACCATTTTCAATATTTTTCATTCTGAGAGGAAAAATACTGCTTCATTCTTGTGGATTGTCTGTCTCGAATAAAGTTTTTGGAATTGCTGGTGATAAAGGTGTGGGCAAAAGCACGTTAAGCAATTTACTAAATGGAGAATATTTTCGTCTCTTCTCTGATGATACAATGTTAATATGTAGTGATAACACCGTTAAAAGAGCACATAATCTGGTAAAAATAACGGACGAAACAATAAGTGCTTTAGAGTTAAACGATATTTTATCGGTAAAGAACGCTACCGGTAAAAGTTACAGATATATAGAACAGGAAGATGCAGACGATATTAAAAAAACAATAAGTTGTATAATACAAATTAAACGCTCTGAAGATAATATTGTTAAAATGCTTAAAATTGATTCTATATTAGCAAAAAGACAAATGTTAATTCATAATGTAGTTGGCATCGACTATTTTGGAAAGCAAATGTTTAAGTCGCTTATGTCAATAGATATACCTATAAATATTTCTTATTATAGTTTATATATACCAAACAGCCTAGATGAGTTAATAAATAAAAAACAAGAAATCATAAATATTATTAAGGAGCTGGTAATGTGAATAGAGAGGAAATTCGTAATAAGGCACTATACTTGTTTTCCAAAAAGGTATTGAAAGAAATATACAATATACAGAACGCTATTGTTAAGGGGGTAGTCTTGTCAAATTTATGCTATAATAATCCTAACGAAAGATTTTCAAATGATATTGATATACTACTACCGAGACATCTCATAAAGAAAGCGGATGAGATACTTGTCCAAAATGGCTTCGCTCAAAAAAGTATAAATCCTGCCGAAAAACGTAAAAATCAAATTTTGTGTTTGTCGGCATCGCATCAAACTTTGCCTTACTCAAAATGCCTTGACAATTATTTAATAAACATCGACTTGAACTTCGACATCTTTTGGGGTGAATACAAAGGCAAGCGAGTTGATATGGACGAGTTCCTTTCCGACATAATAGAAATGGATATATACGGCATCAAAGTCAAAACGCTCCCGCCGCTCAAGGCTATGGTTCAGCTGATTCTGCACCATTACAAAGATATGAACTCTATTTTCCTACTTGCAACGCGGAAAAGCATAAAATATGACATGTTTAAGGATGTTTATTATCTGCTAAAAAACAATCTTACTGATATTTCCATAGCCAAGCTGTATTCGATGAGCGCGGAATATGAGATAATTCCATATGTATATTATGTTCTATACTATACGGGGAAGATTTACGACGACGAAATATTGAGGGAATACATAAAAGCATTCAAAACGCCTGAAGGAAAGGCTTTGCTAAATTGTTATGGTCTAAATGCAGCTGAACGACGTGAATGGAAATACGATTTTCAAACGCGACTCGAAAGTGATAGTCTGTATGAGTTAATCAAAGATAATTTGACTTATAAGGAAATCGAAAAAATAGCTCTTAATAAGAAGGTGTTTATGGGTGAATAACATGGAAAATATTCAAGAAAAAATTTTAGAGATCATTAATGACACGATAGAAAACGGCGTGTCAAAAAATCAAGTAGATGATGATTTATCGCAGCTTGGAATGGATTCGTTAAAATTCATAAGCATCGTTGTCACATTAGAAGAAAATTTTGATATTGAAGTGCCCGATGAATATTTATTGATGACTGAAATGAATACGGTTAGAAAAATGGTTAAAATTGTATCCGAAGCATTGGGGCGTTGAGTTGAAATATGAGGACTGGAAGTATGGAAAACTCTATACGAAAAAATATGAATATTTCCATAATATCAGATATAATTTTCAACCCATATTTTATCCCATCAATAAAGGAACATTTTGATGAAATGGTAAAAATATATCCTATTCCATACGGTGAGCAAAGCGAGGATGAACACCGAAAACAACTTGAGAAATCAGAAATAATTGTTATTTGGTTGAATTTGGAATCGTCATACTTGCGTGCTTGTGATGCGCTCTATTCACAGTTTTCGTATGATCAACAAATCATTGACCAAGTCGTTGCCTCATGCAAGCAGTTTTACACCGATATATCGTCCTGCTCAAACGCTCCTATCCTTTGGTTTTTATTTGAGGACTATTTTAATAAACTACCAGTTGTGACAGGCTATCTGTATAACGCACTTGTAGATAGTATTAATGCCGAATTAAGCGGCGTGTTAAAAAATGATGTGTCTTTCATCGACCTAAAACATCTTATCGCCGAGGTTGGTATTCCTAATGCTTACGATGCCAAGAGTAAATACCGCTGGAATGCACCTTATTCCAAAATACTCATTGAAGCAGCTGTAAAGGAGATACACAAGCGATATCTTATTGAGAAAGGTATTACCAAAAAATGCCTTGTTTTGGACTGTGACAATGTGCTTTGGGGCGGCATTCTCTCCGAAGATGGGATTGAAAATCTGAAACTAGGCGGCAGCGGAGTAGGTCGAGTCTATCAAGATTTCCAACGCTTTGTTCTGTCGCTTTACTATCGTGGGGTCATTCTTACTGTATGCAGTAAAAATGATTTGTCATATGTATTAACCGTGTTTCATGAGCACAGCGAGATGGTTTTAAAAGAAGAGCAGATTGCCTGCTTTCAGGTGAATTGGGAGGATAAGCCCCGCAATATCAAAAAAATTGCGGAGAAGCTCAATATCGGCCTTGACAGCATGGTATTTGTTGATGACTCTCCTGTTGAGATTGAGGCGGTAAAGGCAATGCTGCCGGAAGTTACCACTATTCTTTTTAAGCGAGATATGGACTATGAGCAGTTCTCCTGCTTTAACCTGAAAAGCAACGTCAGCATAGCGGACATCGACAAACGCAACGAAACCTATAGGACAAATGGATTCCGGGAAAAGTTAAAAGCGAAATATACGGATTATGCTGATTATATAACTGCTCTCGAAATCAAGATGGACATTCACGAAGCGGCGCCGATTGAATTTAGCCGGATTTCGGAGCTCACCCAACGAATAAACAAATGTACCAATGGCAGGCGATATACAGTAACTGAAATCAAGGAACGCATTAATTCTGAAGCTGTTAAACTGTATTCTGTTTCGGTTTCTGACCGCTTTTCTGATCTAGGGCTTGTAGGAGCGATCGAGGTTGAAGGTGATGTATTAACTCTTTTTAGCCTATCTTGCCGCGCGTTAGGACGAGAAGTTGAGGAGAAAATGATAGAATTTATTTCGGATAAGTATCAAATTAAAAAGATAGAATTCGAATCGACATACAAGAATGAATCAGTTAAAACACTTTTATCCGAATCATTTTCGAATGCCACTATAGTCAACCGCGAAATCCTTTAACTTCACACTCTCGTGAAAAATGACAATTCATTAATAAACACGTTAACGTGAGTTCAATCCCATATATTGAGAGGTTCATTTTATGCTATCCTTCCCAAGTGGACATCGGTTGTAATTTGAACAAAATTGTTCGAATCACAGCCGGTGCTTTTTCATAGAAAGGCTTTGTTTACGGGCTTTAAGAGCAATAATTCATGGAAATCGAAACGGACAGTGCTCTTACAAAAATGCTGAAATCCTGTGACAAAAAATAAAATGTCCTGCGATTCTAACCGGTTTGTTCGATAAGATTTCAGCCGTTTTCATTATGATAAAAGGCTTTTTCGGCAACACTCAGGGTTTGGTAATGTTTTATGAATGGTTAAAACCAAGATATTGAAAGGTAAATAAAGGCGTGTAGGTTCAAATCCAACAGCAAAAAAGAGCGTGACATCTTTTTCGGCTCCTCGTTACACGTCGCCGGCGCGCTCATTCCGCTGCGTCTCCTTTTCCAAAACAGGTTGCGTTCGCTTCGGCTGTTCGCTTGTAAACGCGTTCATAACGCCTCTCGCTCACTACCAACCTGTTTTGGTTGCGAGAGTTCAATCCCCACCGGTAAAGCGCCTAAAATATCTTTTTCATGCACCTCTCACATTAAGTGGTTAAAAAAAGATATAGCCTACGAAAACTCCGATTGTATCGGAGCTTTCGGCGTTAAAGGGACAGTTTTTCAGAGTTTAAAGGTAAGCAAAAATAGAGGTGAAACTATGAGTAAGCCCCCTTGTTGGTTGAGTGAATTCTGTTAAAATGAATAAACGAACATAGAAAGTAAAACATGTACAACTAATGGTTGAACTGTCTTTAAGAAATGTTTTATTGTTATCAACTAATATGCAGTATATAATGTAAACATGAAAGCTTTCATAGAAAAAATACAAAATAGAAAGGAGATTTAAATGAATAAACCAATTTCACAAAAAATAAGCGAAATCAGAAAAGCGCGTTCCCTTACTCAGGAACAACTGGGCGCAAAACTTGGTATATCAAGTCAAGCTGTATCCAAGTGGGAAAAAGGTGAGAGTATGCCGGATATTATGCTTTTACCGTTGTTATGCGAAATTCTTGGTATAACTGCAGATGCCCTGCTTGAAGTACCCATTTCTGCAGAAAAAGAATCGTGTATGAGTAGTCTTTCAAAATATGCAAAAGAGGTTGGTGAAAGCAAGGCTCTGTTTGAAGCAATTCAAGCCTGTTCATGTGTGACAAGCGATTGGAAAGGTTCAGCACAAACTGGCAATAATGGTATCAGAATTAATAATACACGGGGACTGGGTGTTGTCATATCAGGAAAAGAGATGGTTGATACTGTCAAAACAGTAGATATTGATACGATCAAAAAAATATGTGAATTACTTTGCAATGAAAATGCAATGAAAGTTTTCCGCGTGCTTGACTTTAGTGAACCGTTCAGCGAAGAAGATATTGCCCTGCAAAGCGACTTGGAACCGGATAAAGTGAATTCAGCCATATTTGCATTGATGAAATGGAATATTTGCGAAGGATGCATTGACGGCAGATTTCTTTTGGGAGTACAAGCGTATGTTATTTTCGCCATTTTAGTGGGAGTGTATTTCGCGTCTTCTGACGGTCACAAAGATATTTACAGCGTTTCGCGTAATATTGGACATGAGTAAGTACTGCTGATGAAAACACCATTGCAATCTGAACCACGGTTTGGAAAGCGATGGTGTTTTTGTTATAACCTCCCCAGTATTTATGTGACTTTGCGACATTGTATTTTATTTGGACTGAAAATCCGAAAAAGTTGAAAATAGACAATTAAAGTATAAAAGCAATGCAATTAGAACTCATTTATTTGATTTGAAAACAATAAGAAGTCTGCATAATTACCAAATTGAACGTCATCCATTACTTTAAAGTCTTGTCTGATGTGAGGATTTAAATTCAGTTGCTAAAACCGCTGAAATATCTTTTTGCAGTTTATTGACATGCAGGAGCAAGCGATATATCGCTTGCTCCGATTTTTATAAAAAACACAACATGCTTACGCTATTTATTCTTTTTGTAAAAAGTCACGTTCGGCTTGCCTGTTCGGCTGTAAACGCCATTACGACGGCTCACAGTCGTTACTAACTTTTTACGAGTTACGAGGTTCGACTCTCTCATCCGAAAAGCAGAAAATATCTTTTTTATGTGGCTTAGACAGAAAGAGCACAACGCTGCCGACTGATTGAAATAAAAGGAGAGTGTCATAAGATGAAAAATATTTTTTATCACGCAAGTAATAAAAAATTGGCTGAACTTTTGCCACTTTCAAATAATCATGGTGGTGATGGAAAGGTGTGTTATTTTACCTCCAATAGAGCGTATGCACTTTTTTATATACGTGATATGAATATAAACCATGTAACCTGTGGAATTGATGAGGATGGAATTCCTGTTTATTATGAGCAATTTCCACAACAACTCAAGATTTTATATGGCGGCCGAAGCGGTTATATTTACACAGTCATAAATAATGGTGAAATAGTTAGCGGTCATACAAACGGTGTGTGGATTTCGACACAGCCTATAAAAGTTACTTCTGCCAGTTTATCATAAAATGTGTATGATGAAATAATAGCAGCTGAGAGTAGCGGTGAAATACAAATAATTCGCTAATCAGAGAAGAAGAAAATGCAAATAATAGAAATGATATGTAATTCTATATTAAAGCATAAATATATATCAAACGATTGTGCTAAATCTCGTTTTATAAGAGAAAATTTTCCTGAAGCTTGGAATATGGCAGAAGAAAAAGTGAAACACCCTTGAAATCTATACCTAGGTGCCTGCAAAAATTTTTATTTATTGACATTGTCCAACTGATATTCTATGCCTTCTGACTCTGGAGAGCTCAAAGAAAAAGAATTTCTTCATTTTCAAAAAGAGAATCAAAAGCGCTATAGAAACTGGAAATTATAGCTATCTAACGGAAAAAGAAAAAGATATATTACGGCAAATGGGATTTTTAGTCGATATTAATGAAGACGAAAGTCGTACAGCTCTTTTTGAATACAATAGTTTATTGAAAATTTTTAAAAAACTAAATACAAAACTTTTAATCAAGGATTGTTCCTATCTATGTTTTCCGACTTTACACTTGTTTGCCCCTGAAATATCAAATGCATATTATTATGATAATAATATGGATTATTTACCTGTACTTAAAGCGATCGGTCGATTAGGTCAATCATTTAGAATGCAAGAAAACAAGTTTCAGCCAAAGCGAGCTAAAATATTATTAAATGATTTGCTTTTAATAAAAAATTATGAAACTTTAAATATAATACCACTCTAAACAAATTTACAGGAATATGTTTGTTAAAAGATTATACTCGTGAAATACAAGACATAGACTATGTCATAGGATTATTAGCTCTGTCTGTCAGAGAATATGAGTATGCAAAAAAATATTTACGGACTTCATTTATGATGGATTCTTACATCAAAAATACAGTATATGAATATGTAACTCTCATAATAGATGCTATCTCTAATGATATATCTCAGAAAGAGACGGTAGATGTTATGAGATCATTACAAGTTCCAGAGAATATTATAGATATAATAAAGCAATTATACAATGTACATGATCATGGATATAGTGCTTTTTATTGCGGTAATTGTAACGATTGTCAATATAGTAACTGTTGTTCATATGATTACTGGAATAAACTTAATCTTCGCTTAAACGAGGCAGAAAAACTTTTATAGCTCCATTTTTAAAAAACAGAAAAAGTATGTATGATCAGTTATGTTTGGGTATATGATGCCCAATTAAAAGATGTTGAAAAGGGAATGTCATCATATATAAACATAGTAACCAGGAAAGTCGTTGACTCATTCTTATGAGTACTAAATACGAATTTTTCGATTATTACAATATATTTGCAAAATGTCGATTCGTTGGTTCTACTCTAAAAATGATAAATAGTGAATACTTAAAAGGAGGGGATGTCTATGATCTCGCCCAAAAACAGTAAACCAATATACTCTATGCTTCATAATGTTATTTTTATGTTAAAAATTCAATATAACTATAGTAAGTTTTCTGTTTTTCTGTATATTTTATCAATATTTATTTTTACGGGGTTAACTTTTTTGGAAATCTGTCTTCCACAAGTAGTTGTTAATTGTGCTACAAATATCGTCACTCCTTATGAAGTGTTGCTTTATATTGGTAGTATTGGAATAGCGATTATTATCCTTAATATGTTAAACCAATGGATTAATACATATGGTTCATTCCTTCTAAACAGGGTGACTATTGGGTTGACATCGCGCAAGACCCAAAAGGTAGTCAATACAGATTATGAGAATATAGAAAGTCAACATTGCCGTGATATCATGCAGAAAGCAGATGAAGCGCTTTGGGGTACAGGAGAGGGCTCCGGAGCCGAACGCATGATAAAAAATATTTATAGTTTCTTTTCAAATTTAATTTGTTTTATATTATTTGGTTCATTTCTGTTTTTTGTCAATCCTTGGTTAACTATTCTGCTGACTATATTACCAATGATAAACTATTTTATGCTCATAAAAATACAGCGTTTTCAATATAGTAGCCACGACTATACCTCTTCCTTAGATCGAAAACTTTGGTATATCGCTAATCACTACGGTTCGTTTGATGGTGCAAAAGATGTAAGAATATATGGCATGAACCAATGGCTTGTTGATATATATCGTTCTTTGACTAAAGAACGCTTATCTTGGAGTAGGAAATTTGCATGGAAATTTTTTCGCGCCAATATATTAGAGGCTGTACTCTTAATCATTCGTGATGGCCTTGCATATATTTTGTTGATTGCTATGGTATTGAACGGTGAAATACCGTTAGGTAATTTTGTTTTTTGTTTTACGGCTATAGGGAGTTTTGCCGGTTGGGTAGGGGGTATTTTGAACAAAGTAAGCGCCATAAACAGAGCCAGTTTGTCTATTTGTGATCTTCGGGAATTTCTTGAATATCCAGAAAAAAACAATAGAGGAAGTACTTCTGTTGCCGCGACGTCAGCAAATATAGAAAAAGGCTACTGTGTAGATTTTGAAAATATGAGTTTTCGGTATAAAGAGGCAGAAGCAGACACACTTAAAAATATAAATATACATATAAAAGGAGGGGAAAAAATTGCTATTGTCGGGCTAAATGGTGCAGGAAAGACAACTCTTATAAAATGTTTGTGTGGTCTTTACTCTTGTTCTTCCGGCAATATTAAAGTAAATGGAATAAACAAAGAGGACTATAATATCTATGACTATTATCGTATGTTTGGCACGGTTTTTCAGGATTTTTATTTTTTGCCGGTTTCTATTGCTGAGGCAGTTTCAGGCAAGGATAAAGATAATACCAATTTTCAACGCGTAAAAGAATGTTTGGAAATGGCCGGTTTGATGGAAAAGATTTCGACATTGGACGATGGTGTTTATAGTATGCTTACCCTCAGTTTACAAGGAACTACGCTCCTCAAAACGGGATAATTTCTTCATTTTCTGCGTTATCCTCAATCAGCGTACTCCCAGTACGCTTTCTTCGTCTGCCTTGAAAATGAAGAAATTCTCTCCGTTTGAGGTCTCCAGAGTCAGAAGGCATAAAATTTGTGTCATGCAAGGCGCTTGAACGACATGTACCGGGCGTACTTGGAGCGAAAGCAACGCAGCAGGACGCAAATTTTATGCCTTTTAACCGTCTTCCTTGTAAACTGAGGGTAATAAACAAATTAATAAAGATGGTATTGATTTATCCGGCGGAGAAAAGCAGAAGCTGCTTTTGGCCAGAGCGCTTTATAAGGATGCTCCTATACTAATATTGGATGAGCCAACAGCAGCGTTGGATCCAATTGCAGAGAACAAAATGTATGAACATTATCACATATTAACACAAAAGAAGACCTCTTTTTTTATTTCTCATAGATTGTCTTCGACACGTTTTTGCGATCGAATCTTATATATGGAAAACGGCGAAATTATTGAGATGGGGTCTCATGAAGAACTAATTCGTTTAGGTGGAAAATATGCTGAACTTTTTGAGTTGCAAAGCCATGATGATGGATTATGAACAGATTGAAAAGCAGGAAACCACTCAATTAAGTTGGCGTATTTTAATTGTGATTTGTATGGTTATTGTTATTGGGGCACGATATATAGCCTCCCAAAAGACAAATAGTCTTACTGAGCAGATGTTTAGTAAATTTGTCCCATTTAATATGCGATATAATTTTTATAATGACTTTTTGAAAAATTATAATACAGGGAAAGATATACGGTTGTACAATATGGAACATGTCGTTGCCAATGAACAGAATAATATAGACATAATAACGTATAAAGTTGAACGAAAAACCAAAAAAAAGATTGTAAAATATAGTATATTGAATTCTTTCACGCTGGATTTTTTAAGGGTGATATCCTATATTATTGTCACACTTGCATGCATATCTAATGCCATTCCTATAGGCAACATAACACAATATGTGACTTGTACTGCATTATTCGTCTCTTCTATTAGTGGTATTATAGGTCAGACGCAAATGCTGTTCTATAACAATCGCTATTTAATGCATTATCTACAGTTTTTAGATATTCCCTCTCAATTGCGTATGGGGACTCTCCATATTACAAACTTAAGATCTGATTTAGAAATTGTGTTCCATCATGTATACTTTAGATATCCTCAATCAAAGGAGTTTGTTTTAAATGATTTTTGTCTAACCATACGTGGAGATGAAAAATTGGCGGTAGTTGGAATGAACGGCAGCGGCAAAACTACCATGATTAAACTTTTATGTAGATTGTATGATCCAACGGAAGGGAACATAACATTAAATGGCGTTGATATTCGTTCCATTGATTATCAGGAGTATATAAAGATTTTTGGGATTGTCTTTCAAGATTTTAAGCTGTTCTCTTTGCCAATAGCCCAAAATATTGCAACTAGCCAAAAGTATGATGCGCAAATCGTGAATCATTTACTGGAAAAGGTTGGACTTGAAGATTTTATAGAACGTCTGCCCGATGGTATAGAAACTCCTTTATATAAAGATTTTGATGAAAATGGCTATGAAATATCAGGAGGAGAGGCTCAAAAAATCGCTCTGGCTAGGTCTATTTTTAAAAATTCTTTTATATTGGTTTTAGATGAACCTACGGCAGCGTTAGATCCTGTTTCAGAGGCGCAAGTATTTACACAGTTTCACTCTATTGCTGGTAATAAAACCACTATATTTATTTCACATAGATTATCCTCCTGCCGATTTTGTGATAAAATTGTAGTAATTGATAAAGGTGAGATTGTACAATATGGAACGCATAATGAACTGATTGAGGACAAACAAAACAAATATTATCAACTATGGATGGCACAAGCAAAACACTATCAGTAATTGGAGTACTACCGGAATTGATCGAACGACAGAGTTTTGAATAGTTTTTATTAGACTGTAGGTATTTTTAAAGGTACGCTTTTACAAATAAGAAGCTTACGAGCATGGTGCTGGGCAGCTTTTTACCGTTTGTTGGTTTTCAGTCGGTTTCTTCCTGGACTTGAAGTATCACAAGGCGATTCCTGCTCAGGCCATCACAACAACACCAACGACAGACAGAAAAAATCCAGAGAACGGGACTACTGTTTCCAGGTTCCTGATTGTCAGCCAGGGTATCGTCAACAGCCCCAGCTTCTGCAACAGCATACAGTCTGAAATGGATGGTTTCAAAAATCAAATTCTTCTTGTTATCGTATAGTGTAAAAGGAATTTGGGTAAGCGTTCCGTATGTGAGGCGTTTTTGCTTATTTTGCCTGCATATCAAACGTTTTGCGGTTTCAACCTGTTCAGGGGGGGAAGATTATTTTCATTCGTTCCTGTTTAACAGAACAACTATATCTGACGTTAAGTAATATATGTTTAATGGGGGAGCGTTGATTTCTTATAGGCTGTGTGGTATACTGTGCCTGTAAACGTGCGGTCCGAACAGGTTGCGCGAATAAATGAAATTATATCGCTTGAGCGAGGGTTTTTTTAATGAAAGTAAGAGCATTTTTGAAAAATCCGGTATTTAAGGGCGGTAGAGGGGCTGTGCCGGCAGCGATAGCCGCGCTGCTTGCATTGATGCTGGCGTTTTCGGCATGCACAGCGAATATTGCGGGCTCTGCTTCGCCGGGAGCTTCGGGCGCGAGCGCCGGTTATACAGCCTTGGCTACGCAGCAGCCCAAAGAGGACGCCGACGGTATTTTTACCATAGCGGTAATTCCGGACACACAGCAGGAGGTGGTTGTTACTGAGGCTGTTACGGGTAAGTATTTTCTTAACCGTACAAGATGGCTTGCGGTTCACAAGGAGGAAATGGACCTGCGTTTTGTGATACATACTGGGGATGTGGTGAACTGGGGCAATGAGAATCCTGAACAGTTTGCAATTGCCTCCGAAGCGTTTGAAGCGCTGGAGAGGGCTCAAATTCCGGCTGCGCTATGCCTGGGCAATCATGATACGGCCGCAGTAGGGGTGGGCGGCAGTGCGGCCGACCCTAAGAATACCAGAACCCGCTTAAGAGATACGCGCGCCTTTAACAGGTATTTTTCCCTTGACAGATATCCTGACTGCGTACCGTTTGAGGAGAATAAGATAGACAACGCTTATCAGCTTTTTGAAGCCTGCGGGAAAAAGTGGCTGGTTCTTACGCTTGAGCTCTGGCCGCGTGCTGAGGTTGTAAATTGGGCTAATAAGGTAGTTGAAGAGCATTTAGACAGGAACGTTATTATTGCTACCCATTCATATCTTAACAGCTTAGGCGGAATTTATCAAAATTCAGATTACGGGGCGACCTCGCCGCAGTATCTTTATGATAATCTAATAAGCAGGCATGAGAATATAAAGCTTGTGTTCAGCGGACACGAGGGCACTTCGGCCTTCAGGGTGGATTATTGTCCGAGCGGAGGCAAGGTGGCGTCCTTTTTGGGGTGCTATCACAGCAATAAATCAAATCCGGTGCAGATAGTAGAAATTAACGTGAACGAGGGGACGGTCTGTTCGAGAGTTTTTACGCCCATTGACGGGGACGAGCTGATGGAGCATGAGCATAATGTTATAGGCATGGAGTTTATTTAATAAGGCGGTACCCTCAGTTTACAAGGAAGACGGTCAAAAGGCATAAAATTTGCGTCCTGCTGCGTTGCTTTGATTCCAAGTACGCCCGGTACATTTCTCGTTCAAGCGCGCTTTACCTGACACAGATTTTATGCCTTCTGACTCTGGAGACCTCAAGGAAAAAGAATTTCTTCATTTTCAAGGCAGACGAAGAAAGCGTTACTTATGAGTACGCTGATTGAGGATAACGCAGAAAATGAAGAAATTATCCCGTTTTGAGGCGTGTAGTTCCTTGTAAACTGAGGGTATTTTCAGCTTTAATATTTACACATATATAAAACAGCGACGTAAAAGGTCAAAAAATGCTTGCTATATTTTAAATTTTATTGTATGCTAATTATGAAATTTGCAGAGTAGGTGTGCGCGCGTTAAGTGCCGGGAAGGATGGGAAGTCGCCCCCGGACGAAAGGCCATTACGGCCTGCGGTGCGCCGCCGCGTCCGCTGCTGAATAAGGATTATTTTTATATCTCCTTATTTTAGGAAACTGCATTTTTCTAGAAAAGGAGGTTTTTTATATGAAAACAAAAAAGAAAATTGACGTCAAAGCGCTGACGGTATGCTCGCTGCTGGCAGCAATGGGAGTTGTATGCAAAGCGCTGCTCTCCATTAACATCACCATAGGCTCAACCTTGCTTTCCAGGCTGGGAGTGCATGTGCTGTTCATTTATCTAGTAGCCATAACATACGGTCCGCTCTTAGGAGCTATAACTGGAGGCGTTATAGACTTATTAGGCACCCTCCTGGAAGCCAAATACGCGCCTAATCCCGCATATACCCTTACTCTTGCATTAACCGGAGCGGCAATATGGGTAGTATTTAATTTTCTCGATAAAAAGACAAACCTAAAGCTATTTTATAAAATAT
>ERZ857969.3704-NODE-3704-length-14653-cov-47.446568_pt1 | contig 14653 bp, 8 predicted proteins | sample MGYA00519864_ERZ857969 | MGnify/ENA primary metagenome ERZ857969 (study PRJEB31778, sample SAMEA3449382) | human gut metagenome | biome: human gut; feature: human-associated habitat; material: faeces | place: United Kingdom | collected 2010/2012 ... | reverse complement strand
CTTGAGCGCAAGATGAAGGACTACACGTTCTTCTCCTACGCCTCCAACGAAGCCTCGCATCTTTCCGAAGACGAGCGCAAGATCATCGCGGACTGTATGGCGATCGTCAGAAAGGAACTCCAGAATCCTATCGACCGCCACACCAAGAGCCTCATCACCACGAATATAGAACTGATTCTTGACTATTGCCTCCTAAGTGCTTCTGTACGGATATGAGATGAAGGCGTTTCGTATCTCCGCACCGGCATCAGCACGGGGTGGTCGTAATAAGGCCCTCTACTTGTGTCCTGACATGAGACCGCAAGGTCTCTGGATTCGGGTTGGCATTCCGGTGACGGAGGGAATGGACAACATTCTTTGACCCAATGTCGTGCACAGCCGACATGAGGAGGGTTTAGACGACACTTTACGGCGAGAATGTCATTCAATCTCTAAAGTGTCATCCTGTCTGACTGCCGTTGAGCGCATGTCTCCGCTGTGGTGCGGTGTTCCGCCACAGGTAAGAAGGGAATATTGGCGTGATTTATAAATAGTTAATAATAAACACTTTAGCTACTCGTCTTTAGTGGATTCGTACCCGAGGTAAAATATTAAATATATGATAATAAACGTGTTACGTGCCACTCATTGACGTGGAATGAACCGAACCGTCCTCCGGTGAGTACGTTGCGTCGGGTATCGTTGCTTGGAGGACATGGCGGCCATTCACCCGGACAGGGTGCGGCTCAAAGGTACATACATTTTCTTCTACCCGGACACAGGGTTTTGCACGTGCCCCGTGGATTCTCATCCTGACAAGTACATGCCGGAACTATTGGAAACAAAAGTATATCAGTTGGGACAGGCGTTGTATGAACATATGGGAGCGGTGAGATTCAGAAAATTCATCTCGACATTGCCTCAAGCCGAGCAAGCTGTTTTGAAAGGTAGTCAAAAGACAAAGAAACAATAGTCAGATGAACAGTTCCTCCAGCGTGACCTCGTTCTGTACAATGTCACTGTGGGAGTTGTATTTGAGGCCGTTGGCGGTGATGAGGGTGAGGAGGACGGACTTGCGGGTGTTGGTCTCGGAGCGGAAGGTGTCGAGGCGTGCGGAGAGTCTCTGCTCTTCGGCGAGTGAGATCTCGAATTTGTCCTTGCTGTACTTCATCTCACAAAGGTTGATTGTCTCGTCCTTGCGGTCAATCAAAAGGTCGATCTGAACGCCTTTCTTCGATTCGTCTCCCTTGCCTCGCCAGGAACAGGCCAACGTTTGGACGCCTGAGATGCCGAGAGCCATCTTGATCTGCTTCAGATGGCAAAGGCAGAGCATCTCGAATGAGAGGCCGCACCAGATGTTGTGCAGCGGGCTGTTGACGGAGGTTGTCCAGAAGTGCTCATCCTGATAGCTGTTTTTCTCTATGAACCTGAAATAGAATAAGGTGTAGAAATCAATCATTTGATAGAGCGAGGAACTGTCCAGTCTTTTCCTGTTCTGCGACACGTTGCTGCCGAATGGGGAATATTTCCTTATGAAACCGCAGTTCTCAAGTTCTTCAAGAACCGTGCTGAACGCTCCGTTGTCCGTCAGACCTGTGGCGGCAATGATTTCCTTCCGTGTCAGCCCTATCCCTTTTGTGGAGAGGGCTGTGATGACTTTTATGTGAGGACCGGCGTTCTTGAACAATGCCTGATAAAGGTCGTTGAACTCATCCTTCAGCTCGGCATTCGGGGAGAAGAAAAGAGCGTCAATGTTCTGCGCGAGGCTCTTGGAACGATCCATCATAGACATGTAATAAGGTATGCCGCCCATCACCATATAGCATTCCGCTATCTGTTTTCGGGAATATGTGAAACCATACTCCTTGAAATATTCTTCGCACTCCCTGAGACAGAATGGTTCAAGGAACAGATGGTGAGTTAGGCGGTTGTGAAGCCCTCCACGGCTGTGAATCAAGTTGTTGATCATCCATGAAGTGGCTGACCCGCAGACTATCATTTTGACATCATCACGCAATGCGGCCCAACTGTTCCAGAAGTTCTCCAATGCCGCGATGAATCCGGATTTGGGAGTGTCCATCCAAGGCAGTTCGTCAATGAATATCACCTTTTTCCCTTTAGGAAGTGACTCGAGATAGCGCGAAAGCTCGTAGAATGCCAGAATCCAGTTTTTCTGAATATTCAGTCTCTCAGAACCTGAATATTTCTGCATGGCGATGGCAAAGGCCGTGAGTTGCTCCGCCTTTGTGGCATCGTGCACGCCCGTGACATAGAATGAAAACTTGTCTTCCGCCGCCATACGGATTAAGAATGTTTTTCCCACGCGACGTCTTCCGTAGAGTGCCACAAACTCTGATTTCCCTGAATCCAAATAACTTTTCAGAGCTTTCATTTCCGCGGTTCTTCCGATAACTTTCTGTGCCATATTCAAGTGATTTTCTGCGCAAAGATAACTTTTTTAACTCTCTTGCGCAAATAATCGAATGATTTTCTGCGGAACACTATGGATTTTGGTGTCGTTGCGCTGATTATCATACGGGGTGTTCTCAGAAGACGAAGCCGACACCGAGCTCGGGGTAGAGGCGTTTTAAGGCGATTGTGCTGGTGCCAAGATAGGCGGTGAAACGGCCGAAACGGAGTACGGCTCCGAGCTCGGCGGCAATGCCTTGGGCGGAAGCTTCGGTCACTTTCGCGAAATTGTCTTTGGAGTCCTTCCAAAGAAGAGTCCTGTCGCCGTAGCCGGCTCCGATGCTGACGCTCAGCCAATCAAGGCATCTGAATAGTCCTCCACCAGTGACCGCCATCCTTGAGACGTGACCTTCGCCGCTGGTCCAGATGTAGCCGTTGTCAGTGGTGCCGTCCTCGTGACAGATGTAACTGTGGCTGGAAGATTTGAGATTGCCGGTGGCCTTCAGGTATGCCCCGAACCGTTTGGGGTTCCAGACCATCATGACTCCGCCGGACGGATCCGGGACGCTGCCGACGGCGAGGATACTTGCACCGATCCGTTTCCGTTTACGCGTTGCCTGTACGGAGACCGGAGTAGGGACGTACACGATTGAATCCTTGACTATAACCGTGCTTTTCGGCCGCAATGGCAAATGAAGTCTCATCTCATAGACGGATGCGGACTCAATCGGGCAGCCGAACTCATAGTCCCTGATGATGCCGTAGGTCTGGTGCCTGACAGTGATTTTGCGCACACCTTCCGGAACATACACCCAGATCTCTCCGACTTCCTGCCTTACGCCTACTACACCCATCACCCCGACATCGAAATCAAAACCGGCTTCCGGGATGACTACCTTGATCAGCGCTGCCTTTCGGTTGTTCTGATCCAACTCCGGATAGTTGCTCCTCGCGTCCAGATCCCACTCCAGCTTCTTGAAAGACTGGACGAAGAATCCGGAGGAGTCCGTTTGCGCCGAGGCGGAAACAGCCGCTAAAAGAAGAATGAATATAACAGCGAACCTCTTCATATTCTAAAAGTTATAAGGTCCGATCACTCCGAAATCCTTGTCCGGAGCCTCCTGCCACGTCCTGACGTGTATGACAGGCTTCAGGTAGTCCCGAAGGTCAACGAGGATGAACAGGTAGCCAGTGTCCGAATATGTCGTGGAAAAATATTCCTGCCTGATCTTTATTCCGAACAGCTGCTCTCCTTTGCCGAGTTTCATCACCTCGCAGTCAGAGAATTGGATGTTGATATATTCCTGACTGGCGAAAACCCTGCTGAGGTTCTTGATGTAGTTCGCCTTGCTCTGGCGGGTCAGGGTGACGTAGCGGTTGCCGCTGTACTCGTTCGGCCCTTTGACGTTCCGGAGCACCCGTCCGGTGATGATCAGCGCGTCGTCATCGAAGATTGAGCTGATGTAGTCCAGGCGCTTGAGGGCGTACGCCGTCTTGTAGTTCTCCAGAAAACTGACGAGGATTATCCTTGCCTCCTCGGTCCAGCCTGTCTGGCCGACAATGCCTTGCACTGTTTCTTTTCCCAGAGAGAACGAGAGGTCACAGATCTTTCTCTCTCCGTTGAACGTGAACACGATGTTCTCCACGAACTGCCTTTGGTTGCCCCTGAACGAGAACACCATCGGGACGCTTCTCGCATAGACCTCTTCGCCCAGTCCGTAGAAATACAGTTCGCCGAAGTTCAGCACCCTGGCGTTGCCATAGCGGATGAGGCGGTTGAATATTTCGTAGCCTTCCGGGGTGAAATATTCATAGAGCGATTCATCCGCTCCGCTGGTGACGCCTTTGCACACCTTGTTCACAATGTCTTCATATTCAGAAGAAAAGACGATTGGAGTGAGACCTCCTCGGGTGGAGTCAGGCTCCGTCTGGAATTCTTCCCTTGCCACCACGTCCAGCACTTTCTTCTTGACGGCGGAGAAATCGATTTTCCTTGCTGATGATTCGGATGCTGTAGCGGTTACGGCTGGACCGGAGTGAGTCTTCGCAGATCGCGTCCTGCCGTCGGTGTTCTCTGCTTCCGGAGCCAGTGCCTTCTCGACGAGGCTTACCTCCCTGAACAGATGTTGGAGATGTGCCGGCGTGATTTCGTACTTGATTCTGTATTGGTCGATCTTTGAGCCCGGCCTTACCTCCACGAATCCTATTCCGTCCTTGGCTGACAGCACCTTGCTCCAAGTCTTCCCGTCAAAGAATTTATAGTCAATGTTTTTGACGGGCTTTCCATCGAAAGTGAACGTCAGCTCCACAATCCCTTTGTCATAGATGTCCTGCCGGTCGAACTCCACATTCAGCCCTTTCAGAATCGCCTCACGTCTGCTTTTCGCCTCGGCAATCGCCACGACATCAGGAGAGGGGAGGCTGCGCATAAGAGTCTCGGCCCAGGAATAATACCGCAGTGCCACATCCATCTGGCATTTCCTGTCCGCCGTGGCAGCGATGGAAACCATCTCCTTAACCTTGCTCCTCCTTCCGTCGAAGATTCTCTCCACATCGTTTCTCTGAATATACCGCATCACGGAAGCCTTTCCCCGTCCGTTTGACGAAATCATCCCGCATTCCCTTTTGATGTCTCCTAAATAGGTGGACATCAGCCTCTTCCTGGCTTCCAATGAATATGGCAGGTCCGCCGTCTGCGCGAGTTTTCCGACCAGCGCGTCAAGCGCCAAACTGTCAGCCACGGTTGTGGTGGCCGCCGAACTTTCGGCGTAGATGTACGAATTGTCTTTCCTTATGCTTGCGGCGCTCTGAGCGAACACCGGAGCGCAAAGCAGGGTGAAAAGTATGGTAATCAGCAGCTTTCTCATCGTCCTAACGTCTGTAAGCAGAGTATTCGGTTTCGAACCGTAGTCTCTGGTCCTTTCCCATCGGCCCTCCAACCTTCTGAAGCGCGGCGCGGATTTCATCAGCCATAAGAGCGGCAGTCCCGGCTGAGGCACTGTCGGACTGGCAGTATTCCCTCAGCTCCTCATAGCTTGACAATATGTTGTCCCACTGTTCCCGGCGCACCTTTTCAATCTTTGAATATGCCTCCAGAAGATCGTCCAAGCTTGCCTCACCCTCCATCACGGTCTCTCCCAACCTTCTTCCGTTCTGATCAAAGAACCCAACGTTCTGCCCAGCGAACGCCACCGCAACCTCATCGGAAATGTAATAGACATCATCATAGACCGGAGCCAGAATCTCCCTGCCTGAGGTGTCCGCCAGCCCGTACTTCCCGTCCAGCGACACAATCATCGTCCCGTTGAGGCAATCGGTCTCAGTGTCGTAGTCTGGCCTGACAGCCCGCACCTCTGTTCTCGAAGCGCAAGCCACAGCCATAAGGGTAAGAAGCAGGAATATTATTGGTTCTCTGTGCATATTCAACAGGTTCTCTATGTCTGTTCACATCAGACTAACAAATTTACCAATATTTTTGGTAAAATACGTGTGGAAAACGTTATATTTGATTCTTGTGAGCATATATGAAAGTTGGCGATTTTTATTGTTGTTTAAATTTGTCAGGAATGTTGTTTTAGGGTTGCCTGGTTTTTGCTATGATGGAAGAGACCTCAGCTTTTTTCGGATCTTACGAAGAATTGTCTGACGGCGGATCCGGGGATATTCAAATAATCCACGAGTCGCCGGAAAGCTATTCCATACTCAGCAGGGCGACTTTTGACGGCAAGCTTGTCGCCTTGAAGTCATTGAAGCCAGAATATGTCGGGAATCCCTTTTATGAGGGTCATCTCCGCAAGGAGTACGAGATCGGCCGCTCTCTGGACCATCCGAACATCTGCCCGACCCTTGATTTCATGAATATTTCCGGCCTCGGCAACTGCATTGTCACGCAATGGATTGACGGTGAGAGTCTCGCCGATTTATTGCAGAGCCTTCCCGACCGGTCGCTGAGCTTGTCGAAGCGCACCGGCCATCGGTCTTTTCGGCGCTTCGACAGGCTCGGCTACCGAAGTAAAGATTTCATTACCAAGCCTGTGACCAGAAAAATCCTCCTCGAACTTTGCGATGCCCTTGAGTACCTGCACCGCAACCAGATCGTCCACCGTGATCTGAAACCAGGTAACATAATGATCACCAAAAACGGTCAGAATGTCAAACTGATAGATTTTGGTCTTGCCGATGCTGACTGGTATGCCGTACTCAAGAACCCGGCCGGTACGAGGGACTACATCTCACCGGAGCAGATGGCAGGGGAGAGCGTGGATTGCCGTACGGACATATATTCATTGGGCAAGATAATGCAGCGGATGGGGGTATATCCCCGAATCGCCGTCATCTGCGCCGCCAAGGATCGCGACAAACGCTACGGGTCGGTCTCGGAGGTTCGTTCAGCCATTTTGGAAAGGGAGAGACGCAGGCGTTGGTTCAGAACCGCTCTTGTCGTTTCGGTATTGGCTATGACTCTGTCATTCAGCATGCTGCTCCCTGGAATCAAGACCCGGAGCGAACGCCGTGCAGTGGATTCCGTATTCGAGCGAACCAGTTCGGATATTAAGGAAGCCGGCTATTGATCGGTTTCCTCGCTGATGACATCCACCCTGTTCAGCCCCTCCTGGGTTCCAGCGATGTAGGAGAGGGTATATTCCCCGTTCCGCAGGATTCTAGGAATGCACAGCGGGTAGCCGATCATGAATGATTCCGCCTGAAACTTGTCTCCTTCAAGCAGTTTTGAATTCTCGGATTTGATGACCGTATAGTTGCTGTCTCCGTCGTACCTTAAATTTACAAGCCGGTTCGGAGCCCATCCGATGACCACCTCAGCCCCTTTTTTCAGATCGGATGAGCATACCTTCTTCACCGAGATGAAGTTGGACACATAGTGTCCGTCATTTATTATGCTTTGCCTGAACGCGCTGAAGTCTCGTTTCCCTATGTATTTTGACAGCACATTGAGGGTGGACATCCTCGGGGTAGGTTTCAAGGTCACATATCCCCACAGCCTTTTCAATGTTGAGGCTGAGATCAGTTCGCCAGACTCGTGTTCGACCACGACGGACAGAGCCTCGAAATCAGCGGACGTCGAAAGCCTTCTCCCGTAGCGTTTCTCGACTTCTGCGAGCAGATAATTCAGTTCCGGTACTATTTTAGCCATGTGTTGTGCATTCATTTTGACACGCAAAGATATTCATTTCGGGCATTTTGTTCAAGTTCATTTCGGTTCATTGCGCCAATATCTTAAAAACATATCTGATAATCTTTTTAATGCCTTTCAAATCAGTTATATTTGCAGGCACTATGTCAGTCTCACGAGTGTTTTTGATGTTCATGTCGCTATGCGTCGGGTTTGCCTCCTGTGTGAAGGATCCTGACCCTTCGCTTCATTCCGCTCCTGAGATTTTAAACACCACCTTTAGCGTCGAGGGGCTGGATGTCCAACTCCGGTGCTGCGTGTCGCGGAGTGACAACATCAAAGGATGTGGTTTCTATTTCGGAGACAGCATGGATGCTATGGAGCGTTTCAATGCTGAGAACCTTTCCGGCAACGAGTTTTCAACGACAATCTCGGGCTTGGGCTGTGGCGAGTACTTTTGCCGCTCGTTCGTCTCCGGCGGAGATGACAACCGGTTGTCGGAGATCCACCGGATCGATATAGAGCAGCGGATGCCTGTCCTGTCCATCAACTCTTTGTGTGTTAGGAACGGAACAGCCTTGGTCTTTGACTACTCCGTTGAGGATGTCTTCAGCGGGGAGATGATAATCTGTGGACTGTGCTGGAGTCTTTCCCCGTCACCGACATTCGATTTGACGACCAAGACTATGGATGGTTCTGAATATGGAGACAGGACGGTGTCGGTCGAAGGGTTGACGATCGGACAGACCTATTATTTCCGAGCCTATGCTGTCAATGCGAAAGGCACCGCTTATAGCCAGGAAATGGAGGTGGTGATCCCGATGCCGTTCGAGGACAAGACATTGGCCGATTGGATGCTTGCCAATTGGGACAAGGATTCCGACGGGCTGATAAGCTTCGAGGAGGCTGCTCTTGTGACCAAGATCGACATCCGTTCGGACGATGTCAAGTCGCTGAAAGGGCTGGAATATCTTCCGAATCTTGACACCGTCCGGTGTCGCGGTCTGTCGTGCGGTCCTGAGGGGGGCAGCGGTACCCTTGCATCAATCGATCTTGGCGCGAACGATCACGTCACTTGCCTGGATTTGTCCAATAATCACATTGAGTCATTGACCCTGTCAGGAGCTTCACGTCTCACGTCTCTTGTTATTTCCGGTAATGTGGAACTGAAGACGGAGGCCTTGACATACAGCTTGGCATCCTTGCGGGATCTCCGTTCGCTTGACATCACCGGTTGCCGGAATCTGGCGCCGGATCTGTCTTTGTTCCCTTCACTTGAGGAATTTCACTATGACTCCCGCTCTGGAATTAAGGACAATGAAAAGTTGTTCCGTCAGAAAAGCGGCCTCCGGTGTCTCTACGCTGGAGATGCCCTGAAGGATGGGGACAAGATCTACCTGCTCTCGGATCTGGAACTCCTTGACTGCGCCGGAAGTCCTATACGTTCTTTGAACTTGCGCTATAATGTCAAGTTGAGGACTCTTGACCTTGATGGTTGTGACGATCTCTCCTTCCTGGATCTGAACACGAATCCGAAACTTTCCGAGCTCCACTGCCTCTGCAAAAGCCTTAAGCGTCTGGAACTGCTTGAAGGACATGAGATTGATGGCATCAATGTCAACCTCGGCCAGCACAGGCATATTCCTGAATCTGTCGAGATTGTCTACACTCCCCGCATAGAGGACATGGTTTTCAAGCGGTTTATCCTCGACAACTACGACTTCAACGATGACTCTTTTGTCTCTTTGGCGGAGGCGGCGGAAGTCGAGTCCATGAATATCCCTTCGGATGAATATTCCGGAATAGCATCGCTCTATGGAATCGGGATGTTCACGTCGCTTAAAGGTCTGGATGTCTCGAGCCAGGGTCTCTTGACGGAGTTGGATCTTTCCAGGCAGGTCTCTCTCACAGTGTTGGTCTGCGACAACACCTCTGTGAAAACTCTCGATCTCCGTGATTGTCCGGTCTTGGTGTCGCTCTATGCTCAGAATACATCCTTGGTGTCGCTTGACCTTTCCCACAACCCAGCCCTGAAGGAGGCATACCTGTCCGGCTCTCCGATCAAGACCCTCTACCTCACCGCCGCCCAGAAAGCGACCCTTCGCCTAATCTGCGACCCAGGTACCGAGATCATTGTCGTTGAGTAGTAGTAGACTTCATGTTTTTTATCCTTATGATGCTTGTAATATTAGCGGCATATTTCGGGAATGCTGTCCTTGTCATTAAGGTTACTGTATGAATAATGAAATAATTCATCCATATTAATTATCGGTGAGAAATAGTCTGGAGCATCATTCCTTTCATACAAATGATACTTTTTCCCTCCAATCATCGTATAAGGTGATTCTCCCTTTAAGGAGGTGCAAGACAAAAAGGCTCTATTGATATCTGTCAAATTCCGATTATTATCAAATATGCTTACTGGTACCGTAGATAAATTATAGCAATCCCTGAAAATACATCCGGCATATTTGATATTGGGACAATCAGAGAATAATGATTCTGGAAGGGCCACCAGTGACTGGCATTTATTAAATCCATTGCTTATGTCGGTCATATTTGAACAATTACTAAAAATATCTTTTGGAATTGTTGAAAGTGATATACAATCTGCGAATACAGAGCTAAATTGAGTTGCACCGAAGCAATCATAAAATAATTTAGACGGAATTTCTGTAATTGCGGAGCATCCCGAAAATGTATGATCAAATGTTGATGCCTTAATGCATTCATCAAACAAGTTAGCTGGGATACTCTTGAGATTGATGCAATTTGAGAAAGCATAATTGAAGTTTTCAACCAAAGCAAATGAATTAGCTGTGTTGCCGGCAACATATCGGAGGATAGTATTACGCTCGAAAGCTGCTCGCATACTCACCAATCCTGTTTTCCCCCATTGATTGACTTCGAGTATGGAAGGGATTAATTTCTCGCTTGAGAACAATTCAGTGACGGTTCCGGATACGATAACTTTAAAAGAGCCCGGTTCCTCAATGTTGTATTTATGGGAAACCGGAGCTGAATTATAATACTCCAAGCACCCGTCTCCCCAGTCAACATAACAGTCTATTTTACCGGATAAAGGCAGTACTGATGTGAAGTCATTAGGATAATTGGCCCTAACGGTAAACACCATGTCTTCAATAGATTCCGAGAGTTCCGACTGTTGGACAATCACTATCGTTCCAAGTTCTTTCGATTGTGACTGATCAGACAAGATGATCTTTGCGAACCGCTTGGCACCGGTCGTGTTACGGGACACGGATGCAGTCAGCACATAGTTATTGCCTTCCGGTTCGCTGAGGGAATAGGTTATCCAGTTAACCGAATCCTCAACCGAAACGCTCAATCCCAAAGAGGATGTTACTTTGGCTGAGATGCTCCCTCCAGCTTCAGAGATAGCGAAATTGCTCTGACTCAAAGTGAAGTAAGCGGACGATTGGTTGATGGTTATCTCAGCATAGGGTTGATTCGGGTTTGTCTTGGCATAAATCCGAAGGAGTGCCTGCCTGCTGCGGAACAGCTCATTCTTGTCAGCGGACACTTTTATGGACTCATCCCTCATTTCAGCGCGTGTTGTCGGAACAATCTTTAACCAATTCGATGTAGTCCGAACCTCTTGGTCAAAATTCAGGCTATATGGAATTTCAATGATGCCGCCCTCTGGAGGAATCCGATACTCCAACCCTTCCGCAAAAGAAATCAGGTTCTGATGGAAATTAATGACCTCAACTTGTGAATATCCATTGTCGTCTGTTATGGTGACATTCACAAAACCATCCGTGTATGGAGTCGGAGGGGTTATTATTAGCTTGCCAGACAAGTGTGTGTCCCTGACAATTCTGGCGGCATAGTTGCCGTCAGAGAAAACGGATAGCATCGTGCTTACGGAAGCATTGGAAATCTGATAATCCACGATGACATCGATGCCGGAAGCCGCACCGGTCTCGTTGTCCTCTATGCTGAACCTGATCGCTGGTTTCTTATATTTAGGGATGGTGATGACAGAGCCATCCGCCAACGTCAATGTCACTTCATCCTCTGAGTTCAATACGTTGTCGAAAAATGATGTCCCGGTATCTCCTGTCGCCTTGCCTAATCTAGTCCAATCATTCCCGCCATTGTAGGAGATCTCCCAATATTCATCAGTAATACGGAATTGAGGGGGTACACCATCCTTCCCTTCCGCTTTTATGCGCTGATTGTCCTTATCGGTCATCCATTTCCCGTCAAGGGTCCAATAATATACGCCATCGTCCCCCTTGGCGATTCCCACCAATGGAGTATGTCCATCCACACCATCGTTGCCAGGTTTTCCAGGTTTGCCGTCATCTCCGTCCTTACCATTTTTGCCGGCAAAAACACTTATCTCTCCACTTTTGACAAAAGAAATCCTGTAACCGATGATGGTAACTCCATCCTTGTCATACAGTGGTGTGATTGATTTGACAAAATCATTCTCTTGCAACGCCTGCACAGCTTTTTGCAAGGCATCCAGATTGGAATTCATCTCTTTGCACTTTTTCTCAAGAGCCGCGATCCTGTCCGCATTCTCTTTGATCCTTTCTTCCAATGTCTGGTTGGACTTGTTCATCTCGTCCAATATGCCACTTGTAGTACAAGAAAACAGCGCGATGGATGTCACCAATGCTAATACGATCTTTCTCATATTAATACTTCCAATTATCAGGGATTTCATTATTATCATTAAAATTATTTCCGACGTATGACCTATTATAGGAATGTGTGTTGGCTATTCCAACGAAATAATCTGGTTCAAGATATCTTTCGTACAGGTGTATTTTACGTCCGTTAATCATCGTATAAGGGGTCTCTCCTTTTAGACCACAACAAAAAAAGACTTCCTGAAAATGGAGGATTTTCTTGTTGGCATCAAATAAATTTGCTGGTAATTCAGAAATCTTGGTGCAATATAGAAATGTCTGCGAGAAATGTTTCGCGTCAGGACAAAATGAAAACAACTTCTCCGGAATGGACTTTAAAGAGCTGCAGCCCGAAAAACTGCTGACAAAAGATTCTATCTTATGGCAATTACGAAGCAAGTCGCTAGGGATTGCCACTAAACCAGAGCATCTCTCAAAAACTCCATCAAAAGACGTCAATTCCGGATTACGACTGAAGATATTCTCCGGTAAATCTGTCAGTCCAATGCATCCATCAAATAAATTATTCACACATAATAATCCAGAGATATTATATAGCAGTCTTTCCGGAATATGTTTGAGAGATCTGCAATTCTTGAATGTTGCGTCAAGCGATGTTGACGTAGTGCAGAACTCCATAAGGTTTTCTGGGATATCTGCTAATTTATAACAATTCTCGAAAGCTGATGAAAAAGAAGAAACCTTTGCAAAAGCTCCGTTTACATCTCCCGGAATCCTCTCAAGTAACGGATTGTCTTTGAATGCCGAATCCATACTTGCCAGGCCGGTATAGCCCCATTGAATGACCTCTGTTATCGTGGGAATGGATATTCCGGAAGAGTTAAGTGATGTCACCTTGCCTGATATCTTGACAATGTAGTCTGAGACAACGGATGGATATGAATGCTTCGGTGTCACGCCGGTGATTCTTTCCGAACCGCTTCCATCACCCCAGTCGATCGTGCAATCAACCTTGCCGCCTAATGGAAGCTGGACACTGAACCCATTGGCGTAACTCGCCCTGACCTTGAATATCATGTTGTCAGGATTCTCCTCCCCTTCGGCGACCTGGGTCACGCTTATCCTACCAAGGCTGACAGTACCGTCCGAGCTGAACAAACCGATGACAGATGTCCTTCTTGTCCCAGATGTGTTCCGGCCAACCGAAATAGACAACTGATAGTCAATGTCATCGTCTGAATTCTGGCCGACTTTCATCCACTCGGAACCGTCCGTCACAATGGACAATCCGGATGTGGATTTTATCGGCACAGAGAATGACTTCTCGGATGCGTCCAGCATGAATCTGTCCTGCGATAGTTCAAACCTTGCCGGAGATTGCGTGATCACAATCTTACGCAGGGCGTTGCCCGGTTCATTTTTGGCGAACAATCCAAGTTCGGCGGCACGTCCCTCGAACGACATGTTCATCCTGGCCTGCAATGTGATCTCAGATCTCTTGACATCGGCCCTCGTGGTGGTCTTGAAATCCAGCCACGTTCGGGAGTCCGGGTCAAGGAAGTCAATGTCATATTCAAAATTTGTGGTCAACGGGATGTTGATGGTTCCTCCCTGCGCGGCGACGACATAGCTCAACCCGTTAGGAAAAGAGATCTTCCGCTCATAAAAGTTTATGACCCTTGAAAATGTGTACCCAGAGCCATCTGTTACGATGACAGTCACATGTCCGTCCTCGTAATGCTTCGGGCTGGTGATCAGGATTGTTCCCGTTGTGGGCGTGTCCTTTACCACTTTCGCCTTATAGTTTCCATCTGACGCCACGGTCACGACTGTTGTTGGTGTCGCATGATTCAACGTGTACATGACTTGGATGCTTCTTCCGGCCTCTATCCCGGATTCGACACCATCCATATCAAAATCAATTGTCAACCGCTCGAAGCGTGGCAATGTGAACTCCGTGCCGTCAGACAATATGAAACGGACCTCGGTGTCAGCGATTATCACTTCCTTGAACATCGTGTCTCCGTTGGATCCCTCAGACCGACCCAACCTGATCCAGTTGTTCCCATTGTCATAAGAAACAAACCACACCCCGTTCTCCGACTTGAATTGTGGCGTGATCGCATCCTTACCCTCCACATAAACCGGATTTCCGGCTCCGTCCAGAATCACATTGCCGTTTATAGTCCAACAGTATCTGCCATCCTGTGACAAGGTCATGCCTATTGAAGGGACGGCACCGTCCTTTCCGTCCATGCCGTCCTTCCCGTCCGAACCGGGGCGGCCGTCTTTGCCGTCACGGCCATAGGAGATCCTTACGGGGGTGTTATATTTAAACTCAATAAGATAACCGATCGTCTTTCCGTTCTCCAGGACAGTATCAATGCCGGTTATGTAATCCTTCTCGTCTATTGCTTTAGCCAATGTCCGCAACGATGCCATCTCTCTGTTCAATTCTGAGTTTTTCAATTTCTTGTACCCAAAAGTCTTAAATATTTGAAAATAAACT
>ERZ857969.3689-NODE-3689-length-14718-cov-2.572189_pt1 | contig 14718 bp, 11 predicted proteins | sample MGYA00519864_ERZ857969 | MGnify/ENA primary metagenome ERZ857969 (study PRJEB31778, sample SAMEA3449382) | human gut metagenome | biome: human gut; feature: human-associated habitat; material: faeces | place: United Kingdom | collected 2010/2012 ... | reverse complement strand
ATAACTATGCTTGTTACAATATATGGACACATATCATATATAAATGGATTAAGCCCCGGAATTGCAATATAAAGCCTCATTATCATAAGTGCACCGAATATTATGCTGCAAAAAATTGATTTTAACGGATTCCATGCTGAAAAAATCACAAGAGCAACAGCAAGCCAGCCATATCCGCTTATGCAGCCATGAACCCATACTCCCGAATTTGTTACCATACACATATACATTCCGGCGAGTCCACACAAAGCACCTCCAATAACAGAGGCAATATAGCGGTATTTTGTCACTGAAACACCTGCCGCATCAGCTGCATATGGGTTCTCGCCCACTGCTGTCAGCTTTAATCCAATTTTTGTCTTTTTAATTATGAAAAAAGCCGCCAAAGCTGCTGCAAGTGAGAAATATACCATTCCATTGTATGAAAACAGTAATTCACCAATAACCGGAACAGAAGATAAACCCGGAATATGTATTCCCGAAAATACAGCTTTTGTTTCATCTGTAACGCTGATATATCCGCCTGCTCCCTGACCCATAAGTTCACCAAAAAAGTTGCCAATGCCTGTTCCCATAATTGTTATGATAAGTCCGACAACATTCTGGTTTACTCTCAACGATATTGTCATAAATCCAAAAAGTGCTGATGTTATCATACCGCTTAACGCTCCTGCAATAAATGATACTGCTGCCGCCCCAAAACCTGACAGACCTAATTTTTCTGCAGCAACGGCACCAGCCAGCGAGGCAACGGCACCAATATACATTGTGCCTTCCACACCGAGATTAATATTTCCCGATTTTTCTGTAATTATTTCGCCAACTGTTGCAAGAACAAGCGGTGCACCGGCAAGAACTGCCGCAATAAGAAAATTAATAATCATATCTGCCTCCTTTATCATTTATCACAGATGATTTCCTTCCTGACATAAATGAAAATGAAACTTTGTATTTTATGAAAAATTCACAGCCTAACATAAACAAAAGTATTATACCTATCATTATATTGGCAAATGATGATGGAATAAGATATACCGTCTGAAGATTTCCGGCACCACGGTTAAGAATTGCTATAAACGCCGACATTATAAGAATTCTTACCGGTTTCATATCTGCCATCCAAGCAACCATAATTGCTGTAAATCCGACTCCTCCGGCTGTTGATTCTGATAATGTTCCGTCTGCTCCTGCAACCTGAAGAAATCCTGCAAGTCCACATAACGCTGCCGACAAAAACATCGTCCGTATCATGACTTTTGATGCGTTAATGCCTGCATATCGTGCTGTCTCCATTGAATCGCCTATAACTTTAATCTCATATCCATGCTTTGTTTTCTGTATATAAAAATAATAGAGAGCAAGCATGACAAGTGCAATTATCCAGCCAATATGTACTCCAAACACTCTTGGAAGCCTGCTATAAAAGTCAAGCATTCTTACCTTTGGAAAATTATTTGCAGCATCCTGCCAGCTCCTTGTATTCTGAAGCATGACTATCAGCTGTGTTGCAATATAATTAAACATAAGTGTAAGCAGTGTCTCATTTGTCTTAAATTTTGCCTTAAATACTGCGGGTATCATGCCATACAGTCCTGCCATAATAATTGAAGCTGCTGCCATAAGCGATAATAAAACCCACTGCGGAATTGACCTGCCAAAAATAAATGACACAGCTGTAGCCGCTATGCCCCCTATAAGTATCTGTCCCTCTCCACCTATATTCCAGAATTTCATTCTAAATGCAAGTGACAGACCTGTCGCTGTTATAACTAGCGGAATAGTTCCCTTTACTGTTTCTCTTATAAGAAATTCTTTTCCAAATGCACCTTTTAACATTACAGTAAATACATTAAACGGATTAAAATGCATGCATAAAAGCAGAATACTTACCACAATAAAAGAAAACACAAATGCAATCACACGTATAATCAATGAATGAGCATCCGATATATATGGTCTTTTTATTATTCTTGCAAATCGTTGTTTTTCTTTTTTATTTTCCATTTTATATCACCTGCCCTTTCGTATCTGTCATTAGTGAACCCAGATAATCTTTTGTAACTGTTCTTGCATCAGTAATTCCGGCTATCCTATGGTCTGCCATAACCATGATTCTGTCTGACAATGCCATTAAAACATCCAGGTCTTCTCCTACAAATATTATTGCTGTTCCTCTTTTTCTTTCTTCATCAAGAAGGTTGTAAATCATATATGATGAATTAATATCAAGACCACGCACCGGATATGAAACTATAAGCACATCTCGCCCTGCCTCAATTTCTCTTCCAAGAAGCACCTTCTGGACATTGCCCCCGGATAACATTCTCACCGGCGTATGAATACCGGGAGTTGCAATATCAAGCTTTTTAATAAGATATTTTGCTATATCAGCAGCTTTTTTCCTATGCAAAAATGCACCGGCTTCATCTTTATATGATTTTAACACCATATTATCTACCATATCCGATGAAGCGATAAGTCCCATTCCAAGCCTGTCTTCCGGAACAAATCCAAATCCTGTTTTATTTTTTCTTCGCCATTCCGGTTTTTTATTGGTTATATCAAAATTTCCTTCTTCGGCATAATATTTTATTTTTCCTGATGTAACTTCACGTATGCCGTCTATACACTCACAAAGTTCTTTCTGTCCGCTTCCTGATATTCCCGCAATTCCAAGTATTTCTCCTGATTTTAAATCAAATGAAACATCTGAAAGACCAACCGTTTTATCATCAGAAAGACAGCTTATGTTGTGCACTGAAAGAACTGTTTTTTTCTTTTCGTAAGATGTACGTGCAATCTGCAATGTGACTGTTTTTCCTACCATTTTACAGGCAAGCTCATTTTCGTCTGTTTCACTTGTCTTTAATGTATCTATGTAACGTCCTTTACGCATAATGTATACATTATCAGAAATATCAAGAACTTCCTGCAATTTATGTGTAATGATTATTATTGATTTGCCGTCTTTTTTCATTGAGCGGATTACATTAAAAAGACTGCTGCTCTCTTGTGGTGTAAGAACTGCCGTTGGCTCATCAAGTATTAGAATCTCAGCACCTTTTATTATTGCTTTTATTATTTCTACTGTCTGTTTTTCGGAAACTGACATATCGCATATTTTTTTGTCCGGATTTACCGTAAATCCATACTTTTTTGCCACATCAGTTATTCTCTTACGGATATCTGCTTTATTTTTATATTCTTTATCCGAAAGGGCAATCTCAATATTTTCTACTGCATCCATAGAAGAAACTAACTTAAAATGCTGATGCACAACTCCAATTCCAAGCCTGTCTGCATCTTTTGGTGAACGTATTTCAACTCTTTTATTTTCATAATAAATTGAACCGCTGTCAGGATAATATATTCCGCCAATCATATTTATAAGCGTTGTCTTTCCAGAACCGTTTTCACCCAGAACCGCCATTATTTCACCTCTGTGAAGTGTAAGATTTATTTTGTCATTAACCATTACGGCTCCAAATGATTTGCATAAATTTTTTGTCTCTAATACAACTTCCATAGCCATTCTGCCTTTCTTTGCAAAGTAATAATTTTATTTTTTAATATCTATCCCCTGCAAAACCTCTCCAAATGTAGGTGATGATTTGGGTTCTATATAGACTTCTCCTGCTTTTACAAGCTCTTTTCCACTTTGATTATAAAGTGGACCACAAAATACATGTTTAGTACCGTTTTCAAAGCCTGCTGCCGCATCCGCCACTGCATTTTTTACTTTTTCTGCCGTATCAGAATCAAGCAGCGAATAATTTATATCTGCAAGATAAATCATTCCATTTTCAAGCGTTCCTGTATAGTCAGCAGGAATCTTTGACGGCGTTCCGTCAAGTATATTCCGGACCGCCATTATCAGATAAGATGATGTATCCCATCTTACAGAAGTAAGAACAGCATTCGGTGCTGCACTGCTCATATCACTGTTGTATGGTATGAAAAATGCACCATTTTCCTGACATGTAACGGCACCAGCCGTTGAATCTGCATGGTGGCTTATAACATCACATCCTGAATCTATAAGCGATTTTGTTGCCTGACCTTCAAGTGCAGGGGCATACCATTTATTAAGATATGTCGCACTTACTTCAATATCCGGATTAACACTTTTTGCTCCGAGATAATATGCATCAAGTCCATTATTTACTTCTGTGTAATCCATTGCACAGACATATCCGATTTTGTTTGTTTTTGTAGTAAGACCTGCAACTACTCCTGACAGATAACGCACCTGTGCAATGTCGCCAAAATAATTGTGAACATTTGAAAGTCCGCTTGATGCAGCTTTAACGCCGCTGAAATGACAGAAAACTACATTCGGATACTCGAAAGCAACCTCTAACAGGTAATCTTCATGTCCATGCGACGTTGAAAATATAATCTGACATCCATCCTCAGCAAGCTCACGAAATGCAGTTGCAGCCTCCGCTGTATCAGGTACATTATATTTATTTATAATCTGCGATTTGTCTATCCCTAATGCTGCTGCCATTTTCCATGTTGAACTATCATGCGTATATGTGTATCCCTGGTCACTTGGGTCGGAATAATGTACAAAACCAATTTTTAAATCTTCTTTATTTACTTTTACACCCTCTGTCACCCCCGATGCCTTGCTGCCTGAACATCCGGTCAGGATAAATGCAAATATAAGCATGATAAATATTAAAATATTAATTTTTTTCATATTCTCTCCATTTCTGCCAGGGATTCTGGCTAATTTGTCCTCCTATATGACAAAAAAAGCCTGCATATATTTATGCAGACTCCTTTGTCTTAATATTTATAAACTTTTTATTTTGTCTGGTCCTTCCAGTCTTCAAGAAGTTCTGCTGAATCAACAACAAGTCCAAGATGAAGCGATATGATTCTTAAAGCTGCTTCTTCAAGATGTTCACTACCTCTTGTAAGATCTCTTGGAACTACTATTCTGAAATCTCTGTTTGCACCATCAAATGCCGTATTTAATACACAGCAGTCTGTCATACAACCTGTGAGGACAATTCTTTTTATTCCCATATTTCTTAAAAGCATTTCAAGATCAGTAGGATAAAATGCACTCAGTCTCTTTTTTGTACTTACAATCAAATCTTCGTCATGTACATCTATAGAGAATTTATTCCACTTTGTACCCTCAATTGCATGCTCTGCTATATTAGGAATTTCACCGACTGTAATAGGAAATACAAGTCTCCATGCTGATGGATTAAGTTTTTCATCAACTCCGCCTTTTCTTAATACTGAACGCACATGAATTATAGGAATGTTAAGTGCTCTTGCCTCTTCCATGAATTTGTTAAGCGGTTCTATAATCTGTCTTCCTCTTGGAGAAGGGCATGGACAATCAGGGTCTGTTGAAAGATGACCTTCATGCATATCTATTGTTATAACTGCTGTTCCCTCCTTTTCAAGAAATATATCATGAATATTTTCAGGAACATCTTTTCTTACATTATCAAAATAAGCTTTCATAATTGTTAATCTCCTTTATTTTCTATATTTATGCAGTAACTTTTTTATTACTTCATTATTGTTCAGACTTCTCAAAAAGTGGACGAAGAAGTGTATTATTTAAAAGATTTAATATTATAAGTAAAATAATACCGACAAGCATTGGCTGTGTTACAATACTCTGAACTGCCGATGGAAGCATTGCTGTAAAATCTGCAGGAAGGAACATACATCCAATTGCAATTATATAAGGAACTGCTGCTGTAATTACGTTCATATCAACATCTTTAAGATGCTGTACTCCACTGAATGCAATCATACCGAAAAGAATTACTGTTGCACCATTTAACACAGGTGATGGTATTACAGCGATAAGCATACCAAGCTTAGGGAAGAAACCAAGTAAAATTGCTATTATACCCATAACAAGTGTTGCAAAACGGCTGCCCACGCCTGTTGCTCTTATAATACCTACATTTTCAGGATATGTTGTTGTCGGACATCCACCGACAAGTGTACCGACAATATTGCCGACTGCAAGTCCGAATATACCACCGTTTGCCCTGTGTTCATCAACCTGCTGTACATTCCAAGTGCCTCTGATACTGAATGAAGATATGCAAGAAGCATAAGTATTACAACACCGACATTCACACCAAAACCATATGGCATAATCTTTGGAAGTCCTACAAGTTTTGCCTGTGCAACTGAACTGAAATCAATGTGTCCGAATATTGCATAAAAGATTGTTCCTACTATGATTGCCCATAAAAGAGCACCTCTCTTCATAAGACCTTTCTTTCCAAAAAGCATAAATCCTGCTGCAACTACAATTGTTATAACTGCTGAAAGAAGATTTACCCAAGGATAATAAGCAGTTCCTACTGTTCCGAAACATCCCGGTATTGCAATCTCTGCAAGCTGTGTACCAATAATTAACATTAATGTACCAAATACAAGTGGTGATGTAAGTATTTTTGTAAGTTTACCAATTACACCAATATTACCAATAGGTATTGATAATACTGCAACTACTATGCCTGCAATTAACATTGAACCATAAGCTGTTCCAAGTCCATATGCAGCACCTGTTGTAAGTATTGCTGACATAAATACCGCCGTTGGTCCATGAACTGCCGGAAGTTTTAATATAAATATTGACTGAAGTATTGTCACAAGACCTGCTGTTATGAAACATGACTGAACCATATATCCAATATCAGCAGATGTAAGTCCGCACGCAGCACCGATAATTCCCGGAACTGCAAGTAAAAATGTTATACCCATAAGATGCTGTACTGCGAATAATAAAAGTTCGCCAACCGACATCTTCTGGTTAATGCCTACCGTCAATGGTGATTTTTCATTTTCCATTTTAATTCATCTCCTCAATTAATCTGAATCCGTTAAATCATCAAGTTCTTGCCGGCTTGAATACTTTTTATGATAAAACGAATCTCTCTGGCTATCGCTGCAATCGCCAAATTTCCGTGTAATTACGGACTTTGGCTCGTTGCCTGCGTAAAAAAAGAGACAACGTGTCCTTTATAGGGACTCCGTTGTCTCTTGATGTCTGAATAATACTATTTTATATAGTAATTTTCAATGTGCATACTGCATATATTTTGCCTCTTTTAATGCACAATATGCACATCCACCATTATCTTCTTTATCATTTGTGTTTTTATGACTCTATTTTTTTAGAAATAAATCATATATCTTTACTGCATTATAAAGCTGATTGGTAACTTCAGCATTCTTTATAGAGCAGCCAAGCAGCTCTTCAATTTTTTCAACTCTTTTTATCATAGTATTTCTGTGTATATAAAGATTCTGTGATGCCTGCGAAACATTCTGTCCGCACTTTAAATATTCTCTCAGCGTATCTATAAGATTCTGATTGTTCTTCTTATCATAAATAAGAAGCGGATTAAGAATTTCTTTTACATAATCATCTATTTTTGATGTGTCATCAATGTAAAATAAAAGCTGATATATCCCAAGTTCTTTATAAAACATTACTCCGCTTTTGTTTATTGTCTTTCTTGCAATTCTTGACTGGTCATAACTTTTCTTTAATCCTTCTAACCCCTGTGCAATCTCACCTATGCCTATACGCACATGTACATGTTTATTTTCCTTTATAAATATATTATATATTGTACATATAGTATTTACAATATCTTTTTCTTCTGTATTATCAGCTGAGATAATAAAAGCCTGCCGGTTATATTGATTAAGATAGTTAATCTTTCCAAAATACCGCTCAAAAAGACTTATCATTTTCCGCATAACACGGTCATTATGATATGCCTGATTCTCTGTCTGTAGATATTTTTCATCAAATTTATAATCAATAACTGCCACGGCTTTTTTTCCAAGCAATCCATATTTTTCCATAGATTGGCGATATGCCGAATCGTCATGATTTATCTCACCTGATAAAAGTCTGTCAAGAAATTCACTATGCATGCGTTCTTCAAGCCTGTCATTGGATACAAGCATAGATACACTTCCTATAACCCTTGAAAGCTTTGTCTCCCACGGTGCCGCAAAAACCGCAAGGCCTCTTTTCACAGCCTCGTCTATCGCAGCCTGTGGAATTGATGCTATATGCTCAGGATTAATAAGCATAATAATACATGCTGCTCTTCCATCCGCCGCCTGTATTACTATATCCGAAAGAAATTCATCTGTTATCTTTAAGCCTACGCACTCATAAGAATAACATCTCCTCCGACAAGCCATTCTCTTATACTTACAGTCTGTGCAACATTTGGCCATGAAACGCCTCTGTCAAGACCATTCTCACCGCTTACAAGCTCAAAGTCTTTGAATGTATCAAGTTTTAATAAATCTCTTACATATATCATCTTCTCATTCCCATTCCACAACTCATACCTGAATCTTCATCAGGAATCTCAGATATATATCTTGCGTTAAACTCCGCATTAACTTCCGCGATTTCTTTAACTCCATCTATATAATCCCTGAAAAATTCAAGCAGATCAATCCCGCTGCTCTCGCATCCTTCTGTCTCTTCCCACTGCTTCACAAGCTGGATTCTTTCTGATTTTGTTGTGTCTTTTATTAATGTGCTTTTCATGACTGCTCCTTTATTATTTTTAATATTGTTGATTTTTACTTTCCCCTCTGACTCTTGTTGAAACTGTTCTTGTAAGTGGAATCATCTTTATATCAACTCTTCCATCAGTTTTTCTTGTAATAAGTGTTCCTCCACGCTGTATATAGCTTTTTGATATGCCATTATAGCCAAGACAGTCTATAGACATTCCATATGTCAGCCGTATCCCTTTATATGTCAACGACAGTGTATTAAGGTGGTCATGTCCACAAAACATCCATTTTATGATACCGTTTTCCACAGCCTTTTTAAAAAAGTCACCCTTTTTATATGATATACCAAAATATTCATCTTTTTCGGCTATGCTTCCGTGCTCATAGACTACTCTTTTATCTCCAAGCTTCATCTTCTCGTAAGCTTCCTTAAATTCTCTCACAGGCATATGGAAAAATGCCATCGCTTTTATATCCGGATTTATTTTTTTCAGTTTGCTTAATCTGTTCATGCACCACTCAGTCTGGTCCTCATGTATACAGTCAAATCCGCTGAAAAACCAGCCGTCGCCATACATATTGGAATCAAGCATAACAAGCGGCATAAGCACATTTTCCTGTTTGTCAGTAAGATTTATAAAGAAATTGCCAACGCCAAATATATCTTTTCTTCCTTTTGAAAAGATACAATATTTTCCATTTGTAAAAATATCTGCAAGCTGCTCACGACCACATTTTGCCCCCATCTCACAGTCATGATTGCCAAACACAAGTGTATAAGGAATCTTAAACCTATCTATAAACCTTATAAATCTCTCCGCCTGCTTTTTATTGTTCATAGTACCCGCCTTTGGTAAAAACGGAAATATTATATCTCCCGTAAAAACAATAAGGTCAGGTGAAGTTCTATTAATTATCTTTGTTACGGCATCAAGTGCCATCTTATCTTTTTTATGCGAAAATAATCCAAATCCGAGATGCAAATCTGTAAGCTGCAATATCTTATAATCCCTGTTTTCAGGAATTTCCAGCAAAAAAGTCTCTTCGTCTTTCTGTCTTAACCCATCACCGCAAAACATATCTTATTCCTCCCTTAACTTAACGGAATCAAAGCACCTATTGCTGAAATAACAGTTGATACAACCATAAGCACCTGAAACGGAACTGTTCCAACAACACCGCAGATAGGGCTGCTTGCTGCTTTCTTTCTTGACTTTCCGTATGTAAGAACAAGCATGATACTTACAAGTACCACAACGCCACTCATAATTCTCGTCAAAATAATAAAACTGTTAACGCCAAATATCGCAAATAAAATACACGGAATAGTAGCTGCAAGCCAGCTCACTCTGTTGCCTATGCCTGTCTGCTCATGCACAACATCTCTTAATGCCAGTGTATTAGACCAGAAAGTAGTCAGAAGTGCAAATAATGAAAATATTCCCGCAAGAATCATAGCCCAGCTGCCAATACTTTCTCCAAGCTGCATATATGCAAGTTCTTTGTCAAGTGTTCCTTTTGTTCCCATAAGTACAGACATGGTTACAACAAGTACAAAAACAGATGAAAGTGCAAATCCTATAAAAATAGATTTGCGAATCTTTTTTTCATCACCATCAAGCCCCTTTACGACCTGTATAACTGCCTGATTGGCTGATGTTGCAAACACAACCATGCTGTATAATGCCAGAAGATTATTCCAATGAAAATCAGCTGTGTAAAATGAATTAAGCGGATGCATAAATGTAGCCACAGTCATAACTGCAACAATTCCCATAAGAAGAATTACTGCATACTTCTGTGCTATTCCGACTGCTTTCATTCCGATAAAAACTACTATTCCTGCAATTACATAATATATAACCTGTGCAGCCGCAAACGGAATACCAAACCAGTTAACAAAAATCTGTGCACCGCCGTTAATATTGCCGCTTATGCCTATCATAATTGCAATCCCATATACCGCAAATATAATCCAGCTGAATACCTTTTTCATCTTTCCGTGAAAAAGTTCACCTTCAAAGCTCTTTACAAGCTGGACACCTCCATTATTGTATGAAAGCTCCGCTATTATTAAATGAAGAATAACATTGATACAATATGCGATTACCACCATCCACACAACATCAAGCATGCTATTCTTTGTCGCAAGATACGGAACTGCAATTATTCCCGTTCCGATACTATTTCCAACAATCATGCTGACTGCCTCAAATGTAGTAAATCTGGCTTCTGAATTTATCTTCATAGGCACCTCCGTCACTATATTTTTATACTCACTTTTTATAGTAACTGCATTATACATCATATCAATGTTATTTTCAATATATAAAATATATATTATTATAAATATTAAGTTTTCAGTTCTCCAAGTTCCAATTCTGTCCCTGTGTCTGAAGTTTTGACATATGTGCAAATATTCCATCCTTCTTCATAAGTTCATCAGGAGTACCTGTTTCTACAACTTTTCCGTCCGAAAGAACGACAATTTTATCTGCACCAGCCACAGTACGCATCCGATGTGCAATAACCATAACAGTTTTATCTTTAATAAGACGTGAAAGTGCAGACTGTATCAATGTCTCATTTTCAACATCCAGAGAAGATGTCGCCTCATCCAGAAGTATGATAGGTGCATTTTTCAAAAATGCTCTTGCGATTGAAATTCTCTGTCTTTCTCCTCCCGAAAGTTCACAGCCGTTTTCGCCAATCATGCTGTTCCATTTATCGGGAAGTTTCATCGCAAATTCCTCGCAGTTTGCAAGCTTTGCCGCTGCAATAACTTCTTCGTCCGTCGCATCTTTTCTGCCTATTCGTATATTTTCCATTATAGTATTATTAAAAAGCGTTACATCTTGAAATACTATAGAATATAGAGAAAATAATTTTTCAGGATCAATCTTTGATACATCCATTCCACCAACCGTAATCTTTCCCGATGATGCGTCCCAAAATCTCGCAGCAAGTCTTGAAACTGTTGTCTTTCCGCCGCCCGATGGACCTACAAGAGCCGTAACTTCGCCCTGTTTTGCCGTAAATGATACATCTTCAAGAACTGTCTCGCTGGTATCATATGCAAATTTTACATGGTCAAACTGAATATCATATCCTTTATTAGTAAGCTGTTCAGAACCTGTCTGTACATCATGGTCAAGAATTTCTTTCATTCTTGCAATATTGGTTTTTGTGCTTATTATCGCCGCAAGGTTCTGTAATGCACCCTGAAGCGGATCATAAAGTCTTGATGCTACAAGAAGAAACATGAAAAATGTGAGTACGTCAAGTTCTCCCCTGGTAAGAAGATACGCTCCCGTAAGTGCCACGCTCGCAATACCGAGCTTTAACACAAGCGATGCCGATACTACAAATGCTGCATTTCCGAACTCACTTACAATCATTCTTTTTTCAACATTGTCAACTTTTTTAAATAATCCTTTTAAATATTCATTTTCCGCATTATTTGACTTTAAATCCTGCACAGTTTCAATACATTCCTGAATACCGTCCGCACAAGCCATTTTGGCGTCCATTTGCTTTCTGCCTAACTTCTGCTGAAGCTTTGACGATGATAAAACTATTGCAAACGAAACTGGAAGAACCCATAATGCTGCAAATGCCATTTTTACGTCAAATGCAAACAGTCCCAATGCAACAATCGTCGTAGATGCGACAGAACCAACAAGTTCAGGTATAAAATGTGAAAATGCCGTTTCGAGCACTACACTGTCATTCATAATTGTACTTGTAAGATCAGCTAAATCTTTTTTTCCAAAGTATGATAATGGCAGTTTTCTTAATTTTTCAGCTATACTTATACGCCTTACTCCGCTCTCTATATATGTTGCAAAAAATGTACCATTATATTGGAACCATGTTGTTACAAGTATAAGAATCACACAGATAACACAGCCTCCGATATAAAAGTCTTTTCTATATCCAGCATCGCCATTCATAAGGTCACTTACAAGATAATACAAAAGTGCAATAGGAACCATTAAAGAAAGATACTGAAAAAAACATGCCACACAGCCCTTTACAAGGTCTTTTGCACCCTGCCTTGAAAGTGCGTATTTTTTTTGTAATTTTTCTATCATAATGATGCCTCCTTTGAAACCTTCCAGTCAACTGAATGTCTGTAATCATTCCACATTTTGCTGAACATGCCGCCGTTATTAATAAGCTCGTTATATTTTCCGTACTCTTCGATTTTACCATCTTTAAGCACGTATATACGGTCAGCTCCCGCAACAGTGGAAAGTCTGTGTGCAATCATAATAACAGTTCTGTCTTTTGCTAATTCTGAAAATGCTTTCTGTACCATTACTTCATTGTCCGGATCAGCAAATGCTGTTGCCTCATCAAGAATTACAACCGGCGAATTTTTAAGCATTACCCTTGCAATTGCTATTCGCTGCTGTTCACCACCCGAAAGGTATACGCCGTTTGTTCCGACCACCGTATCAACCCCATTCGGAAGTTTTTTAACTATATCCATGCACTGTGACTTTTCAAGTACGTTCATAACTTCTTCTTTTGAAGCCTGAGGACGAGCCATACGCACATTATCAAGAATCGTACCTTTAATTAAATGGCTGTTCTGAAATACAAATGATACATTATCCATAAGTATTTCTTTCTTTATATTTCTTACATCAACACCGCCAACAAGTACCTGTCCTTCACTCACATCAAAAAATCTTGAAATGAGATTTGCCATTGTACTCTTTCCGCTGCCTGAAGGTCCTACAAATGCCACAGTACTTCCTGAATGTATATTCAATGATACATTTTCAACTGCATTTTTTACACCATCATAACTGTAAGAAACATTTCTGAATTCAATTGAAGAATCTGCCGGTTTCTTTCCATTCACAGCCTCTGGGAGCTGCTCTGCATCAAGTATTGTATCAACTCTTTGTAATGCATCAGCAACAATCATTGCATTTTCGCTCTGATACATCATTTTTGTAAGTGTGAGCGATATAACCGGAGTTATTATTATGTAAAAAATAAGATTTAATAAAAATTCATTTGTCACGCCGTTTTTGGTAAAAATAAGTGCCGCTACTATCAGAAATACGAAAACACTGTTGATTGCCGCTGTGTAGAGCATCATAGGAATTCTTAAATCTTTTGTATAAGAAATAACCCATTTTTCGTAGTTGTCTATAGTTGCCTTGAATCTTTTAAATGAAAATACAGTCTGTCCAAATGTTTTTACAACAGGAATTCCCCTTACATACTCAACTGCCTCATTTGACATCGCATCAAGTGAATTCTGATATTCTTTCATCTTCTGTGCCATTTTCTTTCCTGTCATGCTTGCCATAATAAGAAATGCAAGCACAACCGGAATAAGGCTTAAAAGCCCGAGTTTCCAGTCAAATATAAACAGCAATGCAATAAGACCTATCGGGGTTGCAACCGCAACCGCTTTGTCAGGAAGCTGATGTGCCAGATATGTTTCTGAAGCCGCTGTCGAATCGTTAATGATTTTTCTTAATCTTCCGCTTCCCGCTTCCTCAACATATCCAAGTGGAAGTTTTACCAAATGGCTAAGCACATCTTTTCTCATATTTGTGGCAACTCTGAACGCCGCCATGTGCGAACACATAAGTGCCGCAATATACAAAAGATACCCTATCACCGCAAACAAAACCGCCATCCATCCGTTGAATATAAGGTTTTTTGAATTTCCAAAATCTGGTGATATCTCAATAACTTTTTTTATTATATTAAAAATAAAATAAAACGGTGCTAATGAAACCAATGCACTGAATGCCGCCAGCACCCACGAAGCATAAGAAAAATATTTTCTTTTGCCCGCATAGCCTAAAAGCCTTGATAAATCAGATTGCTTTTTCATAAATCCTCCTTGTTTTTACGGAGTAAAAATCCGAGCTCTACGCGAGGAGAGGATTTGTCCTCCTTGTTTTTACGGAGTAAAAATCCGAGCTCTACGCGAGGAGAGGATTTGTCCTCCTTGTTTTTACGAAGTAAAAATGCGACTGCCCTTGCAGGAGCATAGGATTTGTCCTCCTTGTTAAGCCAGTTGAAACTTTCATTAGTTTTAACTAACCTCGCTATGCAAAAATTTACTACATTCCCATCAATTCTTTCCAGCCCGCCGTATAAAATGCCCTTAATTCCTTATTAAATGTAACAGCCTGT
>ERZ857969.3688-NODE-3688-length-14719-cov-4.088993_pt1 | contig 14719 bp, 8 predicted proteins | sample MGYA00519864_ERZ857969 | MGnify/ENA primary metagenome ERZ857969 (study PRJEB31778, sample SAMEA3449382) | human gut metagenome | biome: human gut; feature: human-associated habitat; material: faeces | place: United Kingdom | collected 2010/2012 ... | reverse complement strand
GGATTAGAAACAGTAACTTTAAGATATGCAGTAGTTCTAACTAAGAAACAAAAGAGAAAATAGGACTTTAGAGTAATACTTAAGGAAAAAAATGAAAGAATAAAAAAGAAATAATAATTAAGCAAAATGAACTTTGAAGATATCATTCAAAGTTCATTTTTTGGCGCTTTAGCTTGAAAAAAACACTTATAGTAATAAAATTACAAAAACCGGGATTTTAAGGAACGTCCCCGAATCCCAGGAACGTCCCCGAATCTCGATTCGAAATTTAAAAATGTCATAATAATTTAATATATAAAAAAATAAGAAAACAAAAAACGCCAAAATAACCTTCCGTAGTAGGATAGAAGTAATAATTTTTTAAAGTAAATAAATGGAAAAGTATATATATTGAAAAGAGATTTTTTATGTGATAACATTTTTTTGATAGAACAAATTAAATGGGAGAGGACATAACTATGAAAAAATATGTATTTTTTATAGTAAGCATTGGGGTAATTCTAGCAGGATTATTATTTTATAATGTTTACAATGTACAAAAAGAAAATATGAAAAATTTTGAAGAGCCTGGTTATATATTGCAAAGTGCAAGTGGACAGACTCAAAAAATAGATAAGTATTATTTCAATGCAAATGAGGAGTATAAAGTTAAAAATAACCAAAAAGTTATTTTTAAAGATACTAGTGGTGATGAGGTTACAACAACAAAAGATAACTTTATTCACTATAATAATGGTGCGATAAGTAGTTTAAAAAAAGGTGTTCTAATTAATTTAGCTAATATAGATCAAGAACCAATAACATATTACAGTATATCTGCAAACCAAATAGTAAAAAAACAAAGCGAAAATTATTATATAAATCATCTTAATAATAAACTACAATTTAAAAACCTAATTTGGAAGATATCAGATACTAAATATTTAATAGCGGGAAGTGCCATGACAGTAACATTTGATGATGGAACTACAAAAGAAATTAATGGCTACATAGAATTAGAATATTTAGATAATCAAATAATAAAACTATATAATCAAGAAATTATATACCAAACAATATCTAGCAAAGTTAATATAAAAATGCCAGAAAATATAGAAATAAACTTACAAAGTAAAGCTGTAAATAAAAATGGCGAAACAAAAATGAACCTTGCAAATATGGTAATAGATTCAGATGATAATGTAGAAATTGTAGAAGAAACAAAAGAAGATAAATATAAAGAAAATAAAGTAGAAGAATCTTTACAAAATGAAATAGATACAGAAAATGTAGACAACGAAGAAATAGGAAATAACCAAAACCAAAATAATCAAAATGGAAATGGTAACGGAACAAATAATCAAAATGGACAAGATTCACAAACAGGTACAAATGTTGAAGGCAATGTTCAAGATGGAAATGCAGGAGAAGGACAAAATGGTGGTTCTGGAGGAATTGTAGAAGAAGAAGTAAAAGACTTACCAGAACTAGTAGCACCTGTATTTAAAGTAGAGAGCTTTGATGTAGATTCTATAAGCTTAAATGCACAAATTACAATACAAGATGATGAAGCAAGACTTGTAAGAGAACCATATATAAAAATATTAGACAATGCAACAGGTAAAAATGTATATGCAAAAGAAGAGGCACTAGGAACATATAATATAGACATAGCAGTTTCAACATTATCACCAGAAACAGACTATACATTAGTAATAGAGTCTGCATATGATGTGGATGGAATAACATATACTAAAAACTTTGTATACAAAATATTTAGAACAAAAAGTGTTGGAATAAGATATGAAAAAGATGTGTTTACTAACAATTCTTTAAAGTTTAGAGTATCAGTAGACCCAGACTCAAAAGTAAAAAGTGCAGAAATGTCATTAATCTCTCCAACAGGAACAGTAGAACAAACAGTAGAAGTAGGTAATGGAACACAAGCAGGAGAAACAGCAGAATTTATAGGACTTAACTCTAATACAGACTATAAAATAAGAATAGCTAATGTATTATATAATGGACAAATAATTTCTAATGGTTTTGAACAAGAAAAAACATTTAAAACATTAAAAAACAAACCACAAATAGTAGGTCCAGAATACGAAATAGATAAAAGAGAATCTACATTCAGATTAAATATAACAAATGTTATAGACCAAGATAATGGTATACAAGGATATAGATATGAAATATATGATACAAGAAATGATTTAGACGAAGAACCTGTTTATAAAAAAGAAATTGCAAGTAAAGAAGCTATTACAGTAAAAGTAGACGAAAAAATATTGTCAAGAGGTGTGCCATACGCATTTAAAGTAATAGCAATATTTAATGACAATGAAAAAATAGTAGAATATGAAAGTGAATTCAGTAATGTTATGAAAATGGATGGTGTAGAATTCCCAACAGTTAGATTCGAAAAAGAAACAATAACATTTGAAAGAATTCAAGGAAAATTAATAATAGAAGATCCAAACAATACAATAAAAACAGATGATACAAATAAAATGTTAATAACATATACAGATTCTACAGGTTATACAAAACAATTTTCATATCAAGGTGGATTAACAATACCAATAGATATAAATGACTTAAGAAGTAATGAAACATATAAATTTAGAATATTTACAACAATAGATTTAAAAGACGATAATGATCCAATAGACGAATGCTATATAGGGGGAGCAGTAATACAAACACTAACACCAGATGCATTAATGGGTTCATTTATACAAGACAGTAGTGATACTAAAAATACATTTAACATTAAATTTAATCTAAAAAAAGCGAATAGCGAAAATGCAGGAAGCATAGACACAGTAAACCCAGATGATCCAACATTACAAGACCTGGAAGCAAATGTTCTTTCAAATCTAGAATTTAGAATATATGCAGGTCAACCTATACAAAATGGTGATGGAACAGTAACAATGCCAGGAACAGCAATAAGAAATGTAAAAATAAAAGACGAATATGCTCAAGACCCATATAAGAGTAAAATAAAAGAAGAATATTATGATGAAGTAAAAGCTATAACTCCAGAATTTTTCGGAGCAGAAAACAAAGACTTCAAAGACCAAAAATATACAATACAAGTATTAAACGCATATGACTACACATATGCAGGTGGAAACAAAATACCATTAATAGAAGGATTAGGATATGACTACTATGTTGTAACAACAAATGGATTTATTCCAGATTTACCATCAGATCCAGAAAAAGCTATAACTGTAACTCCTATTAGAAATCGTGATGTAGATTCACCAAGAACTGAACTAAATGCAGAAACAATAGTAGGATATAAAGCACAAGCTAAATATGATAATAACCAAAACTATGCTGTAAAGATTATATACAATATGTACGATTCTACAACAAATGAAGTAGTAGGAACACAAGAGATAGAAATAGGAGAAGATGGAGTTATTCCACCAGCAATCTTTAATGTAGGTGATGGTACAAAATATAATGTTCAAGATGTAGATGAAGCAAGAAGAGGAAATAAATATTATTTTACATATAAAATGATGTTAGATTTAAACCATGATGGTGAAGGAGAAACCGAATGGCCACTTCCAAGTGATAATGTAACATTAAAATCTGAAGAAGTAGAACCAAATAAGCAACAACCAAGAATTATAATGTATCCTTCAATATCTACAGACAAAGCATTTAAATTTAAATATAAATCTTTAGACATAGATAATGCACTAGAAAAAGATGAACTAACAGCATATATAAATACAACGATAAAGAAAGATACAAAATCAATAAATCCAAATACTGGAGATCTATTTGAAGAAGTATCATTTGAAAATTTAGTTGCAGGAAATTTTGAAATAAGAACAAAGCAAAGGATATCTAAAACAGGTGAAGCAGTAGACATAGGTTTAGCTTACCAATACTTCGAGGGAAAAAGAAATATACAAGACTTAAAATATAGGTTAGAAGTAGAAGAAAATAGTGTAAATATAACAATTTCTGGCGATATAGAAAAACTTTCTAAAATAGTTGCAATAAAAGCAACATTTACAGATACTAAAACACAAACAATAAAAATAGAAAAAGACCTAAAAGTATTAAGAAACAATATGCTAACAGTAAGCTTTAACGATATTGCAGAATTATTAAATGAAGAAACAAGAGTAGATGTAGAGGCATATTATGACACAGGAGTTACAGGTTATGATGTAGAAAGTGATTATGTAGCATATCAAAAAGCATATAGATCTGGAGAAGACATAAATTACTATTCTATAAATAAAGAAGGAAATGTCGCACCAACAACAACAATAAGTGAAAACATGTTTAATAGAACAAATGGAACTAGTACAGATAAAGCGACAACATTTAACTTAGTAAATCCTATTAATAATAAAAAAGCAGACTTTATATTAAGTTATTCTGAAAAAGGATACACATATCAAAACGATGTAGTATTACAAAAAGAAATTGGATTAGCAAGTTTAACACCAGAAGGAAGCAACATAATTAAATTTAACTTAATTATACCAGGAATAAGTTTATTAAAAGAAGGTAGCACAAGTGAGCTAGACATAACAGAAGAATTAGACAGAGTTAAAGTTAATGCAAGCATAATTACAAAAGATGGAATAGAAATAAAAGATAATAACATAATTGTAGAATTATGGAAGACAGATGAAAATTTAAACAACAGTGAAAAAATAAAAGAAGTTGCAATTCCTTTAGCAGATTTTAAAAACGAAATAACAATAGATGGATTAGAACCAAAAACATATTATTATATAAAATTTAGAGCAGAAATACGTAATATAACAAAAGGCTCTGAAGAAGAGTTTATAGAAAAATACTTATATGACGTAGATTATGATACAGTAGGTAAGCTTTACTATTTCTCTACACTTGCAAATGTAAATGTAGAAAATATAAAAGTTGAATATAGCCCTACAAGCTATGCAGACAAAGACTTAAAAGTATCATATACACTAGACAAAGTATTAGGATTCCAAAAATTAAGACACATAATTTATAGACAAAATCCAGATACAGGAGCATATGAGGAAAAAGTAGCGGAATTTGAAGATGATTTACCAAAAGCAATAATGGAAGAATATGTAGAAGCAAACCCAGGAAGTATATTTACTTTTGGAACAAGATATAAAATATTTATAACACCAATTGCAGTAATAACAAATGGTGAAGAGCAAAAAGAAATTGACTTGGGAACAAAAGAGGCAGAATTCTATTTAGCACCATTAAGTTCACCACTAGTAGGTATAGATGGATATCGTCTAGATACAGTAAATGATGATGGAACAACAGATATTGGAAATAGAATAAGATTTAAAGTTACAATGTATGATAATGACAGAACAGTAGTGGGAGATAAATATAGAGTTAAAATATATAATCAAAACCATGAAGACATAACACCAGAAGAATACAAAGGTGAATACAATACAGATGATGCAAATAATGTGTTTGAACTAAACAATATAGCAAGAGACCAAAAATATACAATAGAAGTAAACATGGACATAGACTATCCAAATGATGGTAAAGAACCATATATACATGATGCTTCAAATACACGTACAGTAGACCCAGTAAATGAAAGCGGTATTTCTGTAGGAAATGTAACATCAACAAATAATTCTACAGAACCAAATAAAATAGACTTATTATTCTACAACAGCTATAAAATAGACCAAATAGACCAAATAAGATATTCAATTTATAACACAAGTGGATATAATCAAAGTGATGTAGAAGATTTTGTACCAAGGGAGATACATTCACAAGTAGATAACGACACATATTATAGTTTTACATTAAACAAAAATTTACCTACAGAAGGTAAATACTATGTAGAAATGCAATTTATAAGAAATGGTGAAATTGTAGACACAGCTAGAATAGAGCATATTTTTGTAAACGGATAAACAGGTTACAATAAACTTAAGGAGGAGGTATTCCTCCTTAAGAATAAAAAATAGGGGTGAATAATTTGAGAGCTTTAGCAGCAGGAAATAAAAAAAGATTTGCACTTTTTGCAATTATAATAATCACAATAATCATATTATTAATTACAAGTCTACGATTAGCCTTAAAACATGAACCAGAACAATATAAAATAGAAAGTAATATAACATTATATGATAGTGATTATGTGCCAATAAAAACAGAAGAAGAAGCAACCATAAACAAAAAATGGGATGGAAATTATTACTTAACATTAAATAATTCTAAAAGTACATATAAGCTAAACAAAAAAGTTGTAAGCTTTAACGAAACGAAATCTAAAGTAACACTTTACGGTGAAGTATTTAAAGTATTATTTGATGGACAAGTAGAAAAATATGTAAAAGATACAGAGATAAAAAATAACTCTGGAGACCAGTTTTATAAAATTGCAGATAGACAATATTTGTTAATAAGCGATTCTATAAGAAACGAATCTGGAAGTATAAGTACATCAAAGTATTTATATGTAATAATAGATAAATCTGGAAATACATTAATATTAAATAACCAAATTTATGCAAAAACAATAAATCCAATAGTTCTTACTACAAGTTCTTATAAGTTTGATATTGCAAACGAAAAATTATTAGTAGGAAGTAACGAAATAGATTTAAAGAAAATAATAGGAAGTTCTAATGAATACAAAGAAAAAGAACCAGAAGAAGAACCAGAAGAAAACACAAATGAGGCTGGCGAAGAAAATACAAAAGATGATGAAGATAATCAAGAAGATAAAGACAACAATAAAAACGAAAACATATGGGGTCCAAATGGAAATATGCAAAATGGTGAAGGATCTGTAAACGGAAACCAAAATACACAAAATAACCAAAATGGAAGTGTAAATAATGGAGGAAGTATAATACAAGGTGGAGGAACAACAAACTCTAATACAAACAAGACACCACTTGCAAAAAGTGTTTCATTAAGAGGAGCAATTGCCACATCTTCTTATATAGACATAGAATATGCAGTACAAGACCCAGAAAATAAATACCAAACAGTATATGCGTTTATAGAAGCAGTTGGATACGAAAACATGATAGCATTAGATAAAAATGCTACAACATATAGGCTAACAGATTTAGAGCCAAATACAGAATATAAAATAACACTTGGATATAAACAAATAACAGCAGATAACGAAATAGAAGATCAAATAGAAGATGTGTTATCTGTAAGAACTACAAGAATAAATGCAAAATTAGACATAACAAAAGTATTAGCAGGAAAGCAAAAAGTATACTTTAATTTAAAACTAGACCAAAACTATGCATTTGACTATGCTAAAGTTGCATTATATGTTGATGGAATGAAAGAAAGCGATATGGTTGTAAACCTAGCAGAAGCTGTAAAGCAAGATGGTTGGTCAAATGTACTTGCATTTGAAAACTATGGAAGCGAAATAGTTCTTCAGGTAGAGGGAACATCACATGATGGAACACCAGTAAGTACAAATATTCAAGCAAAATATAGAAATTATTAAAAGGAAGGTGGAAAACAATGGAACAAGTTTTAGTAGCAACAATGACAAGCATTGGCTGGATGATAGGCTTAACATTCTTAGGACTAGGGTTAGGAATAGGAATATTAGGATCAAAAGTTGCAGAAGCAGTAGGTAGAAACCCAGAAACAAAAAGTGATATTGTACATTCAGTAATGACAATATTAATAGTAGTTGCAATATTCTTATTACTACTATTCGCATTTGTATTTTTATTATTATTTTACAATCCTTTAACAGTATAGTAGGTGAGAATTATGGAATTAATAATACCAGCAATTATAGTAGTCTTAATAATGTTTGTTTTTACATTCTTTATGTTTAAGAATTTAGTAAAAAGAATAAATAGTAGTACAAAAACATACTTTTTAGATAAACTTCAAGATTTTGACTATATAATAGCTGAAAAAGAAAAAGAAATAGAAATTCTATCAGAGCAAATTAAACGTTTAAATGAAGCAAAAGAACAAGGAGAAAATGGAGAGATTGTCGAAATACCAGCATATACAAAACCAGATGAAAAAATTGTATATGACATTCCAACTCCAGAATTTAGAGAATCTGGGTTCTTTAAGAATTACAAAGGTTTAAACAAAGAATTTGAAGTAGATGGAGAAAAAATATTAAAAGATTTTATAAAAATACATGAAAACGATGATGATAAAGAATACAAAGAATTAAAAGAATTTAAAGAACTATTTACACAAAATGCTATATACGAGTCATTAACATTAACACCAGAAGAACAATTAATTTTGGTAGAAAGTGTATTAAATAGCGAAAATAAAGACTACGTAGAACCAATAATAAAAACAATAAAGAATTTTAATGTTTTAGAAATGTTAGACAAAATAAAAGAAAGAATGGATAAAATATCTCCTACAATATATGTATATGTTGGAAGAGAGAGTAAAAACTATGATTATCTAAGTTCAAAAATAAAAACAAAATTATTTAAGAACATGTCAAAAGGTATTATTATAGAATACAAAGACAAACTATATGACTATAGTATATAAACTGAACTTTATGGATGTCCTTAAAAGTTTACAAAAAATGAACTAAAAAAGACATCCAAAAGCTTCAAAGTATATAAAGAAAAGGAGAAAAAATGGGCGAGCATATTAGCAATCTTGTAGAAAACAAATTAAAGAAAATTAAAGAAGAAAAAAATGTATTTGATACAGGAAAAGTAATTAGGCTAAAGGACTATATTATAGAAGTATCTGGACTTGAAAATGTTACTTATTATGAAAAAGTAATAATAAGAGGAAAAGGAATGGGATATGTTAACGAAATAAAGGAGAACTCTGTAATAGTAGCTGTTGTAAAAGAAGATGAACCAATAAAAATTGGTGATACAGTAAATACAACAGGGGAAAGATTTAGAGCAATTTTTGCAGAAGAAGCTCTAGGTAGAGTTACAGATTTATTCGGGATAGATTTATTAACAGGAAGAGCATTCGAAAAATTTAAATATATAGATATAGAAAAACCAACAGTACCTATAATGGACAGAACACCTGTAAATAGACCTATGATGACAGGAATTGCTGGAATTGACTTAATATACCCAATAGGTAGAGGTCAAAGACAATTAATAATAGGTGATAAAAAAACAGGAAAAACCCAAATTGCTTTAGATACTATAGTAAACCAAGGAAAAATAATGAAAGAAAAGTCTAACGAAAATGATATTATATGTATTTATATAGCAGTTGGTAAAACTAAAAAAGAAATAAAAACAATATATAATGAATTGTTAAGAAGAAACGCATTATCATATACAATGATAGTAGCAGCAACAAATGATGACAAAACAACAGTACAAAGTCTAATACCATATGTAGGATTATCAATTGCAGAAGAATACATGATGCAAAAGAAAGATGTAGTAGTTGTAATTGATGACTTGAAGAGTCATGCAGAAAGCTACAGAGAAATAAGCTTAATATCTAACAAAGCACCAGGAAGAGAAGCATACCCAGCAGATATATTCTTTTTACATTCAAGATTATTAGAAAAAGGATGTCAGCACAAATGTGGTGGTTCTATAACAGTTCTTCCAATAGTAGAAACAAAAGGTGGAGATATAACAGACTATATTTCTACAAACATTATATCTATAACAGACGGACAAATTGTATTGTCAGAAAAACAATTTAAAAAAGGTCAGAAACCAGCAATAAACTATGGTGTATCTGTTTCTAGATTAGGTGGAGCAGTACAAACAACAGATATGAAAAAACTAGGTTCTAGTGTAAGACTTAAACTTTTAAGCTACTTAGAAACAAAGGAAGTTTATGAACTTGCAAATATGGACGAAATGAGCCAGGAATTAAGAGAAAAAATGAAAATGGGAAAAACAATAGAACAAGCATTAAGACAAAATAAATTTTCTCCATTATCACAAGAAGAAATAAAAGAAAGATTCAAAATGTTAGGTGAGGATGCTAAATGAAAATAAGAAATGTAGTAAAAGTAATGAATTTTCATTCTTTACTTAGAGTAGATACTGCAAGAAAAAATGCCGAAAAGTATTTTGAATACGAAAAGGAAATTTCAGATTTTGCAGACAATATACTAAACAACAGAAATTTAATACTAGATAAAAAAATATTAAAGTTAAATAAAGAATACAAACCTCTAAATGTATACATCGGAAATGATTTAGGATTTTGTGGTAACTTTAACACAAATGTAAACGACTTAGCAAAAGCAGATGAAAATATAGACAAAATTATTATAGGAAAGAAAATTACAAATGAAAAACAAAATGTAATTTTATCAATGACAAAAGATGAGTATCCAAGTAAAATAGGAGAGATAGAAGATATTTTGTATGATGCAATGCTAAATGCAAAATATAGTGAAGTAAATATCATCTATAATCATTATTATAATATAAGTAAAATAGAGCTAAGAAAAAAGAAAATACTTCCACTAGAAAATATGCAAGAAGAGGAGATGCAAACTAAGAAGCGACACTTAGAAGATTTTGTAATAGAAGGAGATATAAATAGTATATTAAGAAATATAATTGTACTGTATTTATCTTACGAAATAAAAATTGCAACAGAAAATAGTTTTGCTTCGGAGAATATTATGAGGCAAACCATAACAAAAGAATCTTTAAAAAAATTGGACGAACTAGAAGAAGTTAATTTAAGAAAAGAAAGAAAAATTATCAAAAATAAGAACTTTAAAAAGGTTTTAGAGAATTTTACAAATTTAAATTTTAAGGAAGAATAGTAGGAAGGTGTAGATATAATGACTAAAGAAAAGGAAATAATAGGAAGGATAATTGGTATTTCCGAACTTAATGTTAAAGTATTATTATTTAGTGACAATGTCAAAATTAATGATATATTAACATACCAAGATGAAGAAGGTATAAGAAAATTTGAAGTTGTTCAAATAGACAATAATATTGCATCTACAGTACCTTTTGAAAGAGTTATAGGATTAAAAAAAGGAGGAACTGTAACACTTGAAGAAGGTGGGCTTAAAATAGAGTATTCTGATGCAATGTTAGGTAAAGTATTCAGCCCATATGGAGATGTAATAAACCATAAAGAATTAAAATCTGTAAGAACAAGAAATGTATATGATAGAAAACTTTCTTTTAAGGAAATAAACATAAATAATGAGCCATTATGGACAGGAATAAAAGCTCTAGACTTTTTTGCACCACTTCAAAAAGGATTTAAAATGGGACTTCTAGGTGGGGCAGGAGTTGGAAAAACAGTTTTAATAAAAGAAATTATAAACAATGTTTACAAAAGATTAAAATCTAACGCAGTATTTATAGGTGTTGGTGAACGTTCTCGTGAAGGACAAGAACTAATAGAAGAAATGGAAGAATCAGACTTATTAGACAAAATGTCTATGGTATTTGGACAAATGGGTGAAAATCCATGTTCACGTTCTAAAGCTGTATACAGTGGTTTAACACTTGCAGAATATTTAAGAGATGAAAAGAACCAAGATGTATTAGTTTTTATAGACAACATATATCGTTTTATTCAAGCAAAGTCTGAAATATCAACAGAAATGAAAAGGGTTCCAATAGAAAATGGATATCCTACAACAATGGTGTCAGATGTAACAGATGTAGAAGAAAGAATAAATTCTACAGACAAAGGCTCTATAACATCATTTCAAGCAATATATATACCAGCAGATGATATAACAGATGAGGCTGTTCAAGCTATTACAACACACATGGACGGGCAAGTAGTTCTTGACCGTAAAGTTGCAGAAAAGGGTATTTACCCAGCAATAAATGTTTTTAAAACTACAAGTAAAGCTGTAGATGCAGAAATTGTAGGTCAAAAACATTATGATTTAGTACAAGAAACATTAAGATATTTATCTAGATATGAAGAGCTAGAAGAAATAATTGCAGTTCTAGGAATAGATGAATTATCTGAAGAAGACAGAATGATATTTTATCGTTCTAGAAAATTAAGAAATTATTTTACACAACCTATGTTTGTTTCTGAAAATTATACAGGTATAAAAGGGGTAATGGTAGATATAGAAGACACACTTCGTGATGTAGAAGATATCTTAAATGGAAAATATGATGATGTAGACGAAAGTAAATTATTATTTAGAGGTACATTACATGAATAATGAAAAAGTAGATGAAAAAGTTGGCCAAGTTGCCAAAATGAAAGTAAAAATTTTAAACATAAAAAAAGGATTAAAAACATATGACAATGTTTCCATAATAAAAGTTAAAAGTAAAAAATATAATTTAAGTATTATGGAAGATTACCTACCAGTAATTGGAGAAATAGACGGTGATGTAGAAATAATTGCTGTTGATAATTTTGTTAAGTTAACACATATAATAGGATATTATATGTTAAAACATAATGAATTTAAATTATTTATAAAAGAGGAATAAAATGTTAGATACAATACTTTATGAATTAAGCAAAGTTGCTTGGGTATTGCCAATATTTTTAGGAATAATATTATTATTAAGTTTTATAATGTATTTAGTAACAAAAAAATTTAATATACACAAAAAGAGTGTAATATTAAGTGGAATGTTTATGGGACTTAGTAATAGGCAAATTATAATGATTATATCAATCCTTATACGAACATTTTTAGTAATATTTACTGCGTGTGTATATAGTAAAAATATATTATTATATTTACTAATGATAGCTATTTCATCTATGGTATTTGCAATACTTAATTATAAGAAGTCAATTTTAGAAATAGTAAGTACAATAGCACAAATTATTGCACTATACTTAATAAATATACTAACAAGCTATATGATAGAGGAAAGTAATGACCCATATGTGCTTGTAATAAAAATATGTTTAATAATATTTTTAATAGTATATGCAATATATTTCTTCTTAAAGAATTTTGAAGATATTATTACAAACCATAAAAGGAGAACGGTTGATGAAAGAAGAGAAAGAAAATCAAAAGATAAAAGAAGAGAAAATAGATTTGAAAGAAACAAAGGAAAACAAAACAGATACAAAGGAATCAAAAGCCAAGAAAGCAGACGAAAAGAAGACGACAGTGAAGAAGAAAGCGACAACAAAGAAAGTGGATTCGAAGACAGAAACAACTAAGAAGCTAGCAGAAGAAAATGCGGGTTCGAAGAAGGAAACAGTTAAGAAAGCTACGAAGAAGACAGAAGCTAAAGCGGAATCAAAAGCGATTAAAGTTGAGCCAGAGGAAATAAAGACTAATGATATAACTAAAACAGTAGAATCAACTGTGGCTGAAGAAAGTACTAAAGAAGAGCCAAAAAAGAGGGCTGTCAAAAGAAAAAACACAAAAGTAGAAACTAATGAAAAGGTAGAAAGAAAAAACACAAAAGATAAAAAAGCAGAATTAGCAGAGGAAGGCGAGATATCTGTGAAACAAGAAAAGAAAACAAAAGAAAATAATGCAAAGCTAGAAGCAAGCATTGCAAAATTAAGAGGAAAAAAAGAAGATACACAAGTAAAAGAAACAGCAAGTAGAAAGAATGAAACAGAAACAAAAGAAGAAAACTCAAACAAAGCTATTTCGGTAATAGAAAATTCTGATGATAAAGAAGAAATTATAATTAACGAACCAGAAGAAAGTGAAGAAAGTAAAAAAAGAAAAGAAAAATTAGAAAAAGAAGAGGAATTATTAGAGAAAAAGAAAAAAAGAAGAAATACAATAATTACAGTGTCAATTGTTTCAGCATTGCTACTAATAATAATTGTTGTATCAATAATAATTTTAAACTTAAATAGTACAAAAATAGAAAGCCATAATTTTTTCCAATGGTATTCTGGACAAAAAGTAGAATATAAAGGTGAATTAACTTTTACTAGAAAAGAAGGACTTACAGAGCTAAAAGCAACCGATAAAAAAGTTACATTAGATTCTACTCCAGTATATTATGCAGAAAAAGATAATAAAGTTATATTTCCAGAAGATATGGCAATAGTATTTCCAAATAATAATGGAATGATGTACAGAATAAATCACTTTTCAAATATTATAGAAGAAAATAGTGGTGTTTATTTAGAAACAAACTTAGCAGTAGAAACAAATAAAACTAAATTAGACCAAGCGTTTTTATATGATGGACAAGACTTATATTTCTTCTTAGAAAGAGCAAATATAGTAGTTAATGGAATAACATACGAAGTTTCGCCATTATCATATGCAATAGTAAGATATAAACAAAGCATAGAAATATATAATTATGAAAAAGATGAATATCAAGTAATTAACATACAAGATGGACAAGAAGCAAAAGTTGTAACAGATACTTACACAATAAACATGAGTTTTGACTCATTACAAACAGCAGAAAAAGAACAATTATTAATACGTGGCTTAAGTTATTTGAAGCCATATGGAGAAAACGGGATTTAAGGGACGGTCCTTAAAATCCCGCTTTTTGTTTTCTTATTGTATATTAAAGAGAGAGATTTTGAATATTGAGCAAGGTTAAGTTTTATTTTATGCAGAAAAATCGATAGATTTTTTGAAGTAACAAGGTTAAGTTTCATTAGTCTGTGCATATTTGCAAAGCAAAATGCACATGTGGCGAAGCCACTTTTCTTATTACGCAGAAAAATCGTCAGATTTTTTGAAGTAACAAGGTTAAGTTTCATTAGTCTGTGCATATTCGCAAAGCGAAATGCACATGTGGCGAAGCCACTTTTCTTATTACGCAGAAAAATCGTCAGATTT
>ERZ857969.3686-NODE-3686-length-14726-cov-3.019222_pt1 | contig 14726 bp, 15 predicted proteins | sample MGYA00519864_ERZ857969 | MGnify/ENA primary metagenome ERZ857969 (study PRJEB31778, sample SAMEA3449382) | human gut metagenome | biome: human gut; feature: human-associated habitat; material: faeces | place: United Kingdom | collected 2010/2012 ... | reverse complement strand
CATATAGGCGATGTCTTCGCCGCTGAGCGCCTTGAACGCCTGACGCATGTAGCCCAATTCCAGCATTTTGCGAATGCCGAACATCTCGCGCAGGCGCGCGTCGCGCACGACGGGAAGGGAGAGCGCTTCGGCAATGGGTGCGACCGTCTCGCACGCCCGCTTTAAATCGCTCGAACGGATGGCGTCCACCGCATAGGTGCGCAGGACAAATTCTTTGAGCGCCTGCGCCTGGTGCCTGCCCGTTTGCGAGAGCGAGACGTCCGTCTGCCCCGTGAACAGCATCTTCTCGTTGGCTTCGCTCTGCCCGTGCCGTACAAACAACATTCTGACCATATCCGTCACCCTATTCCCAATGGGAAAAAATTCGTTGACTTTTCCCCGAAAATGGTTTATAATGATCGTGATCCCGAAAGGGTGTCCCGCTTTGCGGGTCAGGTTACGAATCGGCGTTGCCCGATTCGTATTTTTTTGCAGTTTCCCCTTCAATTTCCGCACCTTATCTCCGGGTTTCCATATCCGTCACCCTATTCCCAATGGGAAACCTTATATTTCCTGTCGATCATCCTGCGGTCCGCCGTGATATACGACCGCCTTCTGCATTTGAGGATGAACGCCCTGCCGCCCTCGTTCCTGGTATAAACGAGGGCGAAACGCCCCGTATCGGCACGCAGTTTGCGCGCAAGCACCGCGGCAAATTCCTGCTTTCTGCCGATGGCGGAGGGACAGGCGTACGACTGACTGTAGCAATACCCGCCAAGCGCGTTCCTTTTTATCAGGATATAGCGCGGATTTTCAATGGGTGAGAGAAATTCCGCCATGGCGGTATTGAAAATGTTCTGATCGTGCAGGGAAGCGTTGCGCAAAGAGAGCGCCACCATGCCGCATTCGCGATCCTGCGCACATTCCACCTTTGCCGCCCCCGAAAGGACGCCGCACTCCGCAAGCGTCTGAAAGACAACATTCCCCAGCGTTCTGACCGAGCGCGCGGGATCGAAGTGCATCACCATCACCCGCAGGAGCCGGTAGAGCGCATACAGCGCCACTCCTTCCGCGCAGACGACGGCCAGCACGACGGGAAAGCTGAAAGGGATCACAGACCGCGCGAACAGTCCGATCAACACCCCTTCCATGGCAAGAAGAAAGACGAGCGGCGCAATGTGCCGGAATACAAAGACGGGCACACGCTTTTCGCGCGGGATCTCGCTCTGTGCAACGACGGCGAACTTCCCCTCTTTCACCTCGTTCGTCCACTGCTTTCTCAACGCGTCTCTGTCTGCCGCGCGCGCCAGCATGGCGGCATTGATGCGCGCGATCCCGTCTTTGTCAAAGGGCGGGGCGATGTCCGTGATGCGTTCGATGCCGCTCTCGATGGCGCCCGTCGAATAATTTGGGCCCATGAAAGTATCAAACCGCCGCCGAAGCACGGAAAAGTCCCACGAATCGAGCGTCTGCGCGGAAGCACGCAGCCGCGCGTGCGCGCGCTCCGCCGCATGCTCCCGGACGATATGAGCGGGCTCCGTGACAAGATGCCAGATATTTGCTGTCTTGGCGGGATGGGAACGGTCAACGCGAATCGCCCTGCCGCGCATCTGATTGGAGAGCACAAAGCTCCCCACAAAGCTTGCCAGAACGAGCGTATTGATGCAGGGGGCGTCCCACCCTTCGCCGAGAAGAGATTTCGTTCCCACAAGGATGCGGATCTCCCCGCGCGCGAACAGATCGCCCACATACTTTACCGCCTGTCCTGCCCCGCCGGCAAACACGACGATCTTGTATTGCGCGCCCTCGATCTTTTGTTCGGTGTGCCCGACCGCAGACAGGTCGATGCGCTCGGGCAGAATGACAAGGCTCCCCGAGAGCACGCCCAGGTCGGCGCGATCTTCCGTGCGGCGCAGCATCTCGAAGATGCTGACGACGTTCACCGAGGAAAAGGCGTGCTGCGTTGCGATCCGATCGACGCTCTCCCTGCGGATATAGTCGGTGAGCACGAGCATCCGCAGTTCCTCTCCCAGGCTCCCGCGTTCGGCACGAGCGATGCGCACGATGCTGTCCAGCTTGCCGGCCGAGGATACGAGCATGCGCCGCAGCCGCTCATTGAGCACGAGCCGCGCCTTTTTGCGCTCGCATACGCCGCATTCCTTCAGGATCGCAAGGATCTGCTCTCGCCCCTCCTGCGCCGTCGGACCGCCGTCAAGCAAAAAGTTGATCGCTCTCTCCGCCGTCTGCGGCGAAAGGGCGGGCAGTCCCCTGCGCGCCGTCAGCATCCGCACCGTTCGCCTGCTCACCGTGCAGCCGCCCTGCCGGAAAAGGGAAAAGAGCGCGATGTAATCGCCGGCACGGGAAAACATTTCCTCCCGATCGCACGCGCGCTGCAGCCGCTCGCACAGAGGCTTCATCATCTCCAGCGCACAGATGTGCCCGACGGCGGCCTCCGCATTTTTACGGTACGCCGAGAGCGCTTCCGCCTCCGTCTGCGTGGGATAATTGAAAAAAATATAGTCCTGGTGCGGACAGAGCGTGCCCTCCGCTACGAGCTCGGGCACGAAGATCTCCTCGTCGATCGGCCCGCATACGCAGATGTACCGTTCCCATTCCGCGCCCTCCGCGTCGTAGGGCGGCGTGGCGGTCAGCGCGATCCGCTTGCAGTCCTCCCCCAGCATGCCGAGGAATTTTTCCAGCGCGCGCTGCCATTCGCTGCGCAGATGGTGCGCCTCGTCCAGACAGACGGTGCCGATGCCCTGCTCGCGCAGCAGCCGAAGAATATCGATATCCGAACAGTCCTCCTCCCCCTGCGCAGGCACCCGTTCGATCGCGGTATAGAGCGCCTGATAGGTGATGGAAGTTACCGGGCGCACCCGGTGCAGATCGGCGGAATAGACTGCAGAGAACTGCGCGCCATCCTCCAGAAACAGGTCGCGCAGCCGTTCCCCCCACTGCCCGCGGATGGCGGTCGTGGGCGACAGGATGATACACGGCCTGCCGATGCGGCGGATGAGTTCCAGCCCGAGAACGGTCTTTCCGCTGCCCGGCGCCGCAACGATATGGATCCTGCCGTCCTTCAGATATGCGTCGGCATGATCGAGCACGCGCTTCTGATAGCTGCGGAACTGCCCGCGAAAGGACATTCCCTCTAATCCGTTCATACTTCCCCCTTCCGTCGTGAAAATAGAAAAAAGGGACACCGCACGGGCGCCCCTTCACGCAATGTGATTTGTGAACGAAAAGGCTACACGCATCAGTCTTTATATTGCCTATATAATATCAAATTGCACCGCAAAAATCAATGAATACACACCATGAAAATATCGGAGGCAAATTTCTTTGCCCCCGATATTTTACTCAACCCGTTCCTCTATTGTAATTCCGCCTTTTAGCATAATCACGATTTTCCCATCTTCCATCACGCGAATATACTCAATTAACAACCGCACCGACCTATCGTCGTACACGTCGAAGTTCAGAGAATCATCAGTCAACAATTTTTTGATACGTTCCAATTCTGTATTGACGCTTTGATTACTCTCGATCTTGGCCTGTACAAGTTTTAATTGTTCCCGCAAAACAGCCAGCTCATTTGTCTGCCGTTCGATTATCTTCTCGATCCGCCCCTTATCCCCTTCCGTTCTTTCGAGCAATTCGATGTTTCCGTCAATTTCTCCCCTGATCGTTTCCATCTGTTTCTCTATGGCATAGGTATCCAACACATCATTTTCTCCCGTAAAAGCGTAAGAAAGATTGGACACGATCAAATCCATAACTTCTTTTCTATCTCTGACGGCAACCGTCAATGCGCGGCAGATCGCCTTTTTCAGTTTTTCTTCATCGAGGGTAACCGAATTTTTGCAAAATTCCGTTCCGTGATCGACACGGCTCACGCACCGCCAAACTTTTCGATTCACCCCGTTTCTCACCCATGTCCGCCTTCGGTATGGACTGCCACACTCGCCGCAAATCAAAAGATTAGTCAAAGCGAACTTGCCGCTGTATTTTCCCTGCTCCGTTATTGTTTTATCGGATACCTTCCGCATACTTCCCCTGCGGGCAATCTCTGTCTGCGCCATCTTAAAGGTTTCGCGGTCAATGATTGCAGGGTGATTATTCGTTACCAAATACTTTGTCAGTTCTCCGCGGTTTCGTTTCACCTTTTTTGTGATGCAATTCTCTACATATGTTTTCTGATAGATCACGTCGCCGCAGTACCGTTCGTTCGTAAGGATACTGTATATGTTCCCTTTGCTCCATACGCTTTTCCCCTTTTTGGTCAAATAGCCGTTTCCTTCCAAATAGGCTTTGATTTGATCTGTGGTATCACCTGCAAGGTATTTTTGGAAAATCTCTTTCACAATGTCGGCTTCTTCGGGAACAATTTCCGGCTCGCCGTTCTCGCCTTTACGATAGCCCAAAATATTATATCGGAAAGCATACGTTCCCGTGCGCATCCGCTGATGGATTCCCCACTTGACATTGGCACTGATGTTTTCGCTTTCCGCCTGCGCCATAACGCTGTGAAAACCGATCACCATTTCACTTTCCATTTTGAGGGTATCTAAATTCTGCTCCTGAAAATAGACGCCGATCCCCATCGCTTTCAGCTGCCGCACATACCGCAGGCTGTCCACGACATTTCGGGCAAATCTCGCGACAGATTTTGTCAGGATCAAATCTATCTTTCCTTTCTCGCAGTCGCGTATCATCTCCAAAAAGTGTTTCCTCTTTTTAGCAAGCGTACCCGTTATTCCTTCATCCGCATATATCTTGACAAATCTCCACCGTGGATTTTTCCCTATAATATCCGTATAATAAGAAACCTGCGCGGCATAACTTTCAAGCTGATCCTCACTGTCCGTCGAAACACGGCAATACGCCGCCACCCGCAAAATGGCATTGGCATCATTTTGCTTTACCAACAGCGGATTCGCTTCTATTTTTGTTACGACCTTTTGCCGCATTTGTCACGCCCTCCTTCTTTCCGATCACCTCTGCGCCGTTCACGAACACCACGCCGATCGCACCGTCTTTGTATATTTTTACCTGCGATACGGCTACCGTCAAAAAATCCATACTGACTTTTCCGCTCTCGAACTCCTGTTCGACCTTTCTTCTGACAAATTCCGTATAAGCAGCAGCTTTATTCTCCCGGCAAGCCTGAAACTTTAATGCCGCACATTCGAGGATCACCTTTTTCCCCGCCATAAAACTCGGAGCCGGTTGATTCGTCATTCTGCCGATTTCATTTGTATAGCGCATGATCTCCTGTGTGGGATAATAAGTTACAACCTCTTCCTTTGATAACAACGCATCGGATTGCGTTGCAGCCATACCGATTGCCGACAGTATCCCTCCAAACACCTCCACATCGGAGATATACTTGTCGTTTTTACACCCGTTCGGACAAATCCATTTTTCTCGGTTCTTCCATTTTGTCCTTCGATAAAAGGGTTTGCCGCATTGCGCACAAACTGTGATCTTTTTGAGATACTCGACTTCTGCGTCCAAAGCGATTTTCTGATTCCCGCGAGCGGACTTTCTCTGATTGGCTTTCTGATACTCTTCCAGACCGATAATGGCGGGATACCCCTCTGCACCGATATATTTTTCGTTTTCTATGATACGGAAAACTTTGTTTTTATTCCACAAGCGGCTTTCCAAATAAAACTCCACTCCTTCTTCCGTCAGTTCGTCCGCTATCTCCTGCAAAAGTTTTCCCTCTATGTATTCCCGAAACACTCTGCGCACGATCTCCGCTTCGCTGTCTATCACAACGAGCTTACCGCTTTCCATTCCGTATCCGTAGCTGATCATCCTGTTCGCCATATCTTTATCCTACCGTTTCACTCTTAATTTCAATTCGCACTTCAAAGCAAAGGTCAACGAACCGTCCTGTCCGACGCGAATCTTATCCACGATCTCATCGAATAAAGCCTCATCCATTGCTGTTAAAAACGGCTTCTTTTCTACGATCCGCTTCAACGCACGAAGTTTCTCCAAGCATTTTTCTTCTTCGTCCTCATTTACGAGTTTCTGCCTTCGTTCCCGAAGTTCTGCCATTCGGTTTTTTAACCGATCCGTCTTTTCAAAATACAGTACAGAATCAATTACCCCTTTCAAAAATAAGTCACTGAATGTACTGTTTTGTTTAGAAAGCGTAGCCATTTCATTGTCTATTTCCGCTATCATACCGTTGCCACCGTTTACTTTTATTTTCAGGGTCTGCAACTGCTGTATTGTATCTCCAATGACTGTCTTTTCGTTTTGTTTTAAGGTATTAAACATTCTTACGAATGCCCTGCGTATCTCTTTATCCGACAATAGCGGTGCATGGCATACCTCCGACGTCAGCCCCTTTTTCCCGCACTTCCAATACCATTCCCTGTCCTTCTGATGTTTCCTGTACCTCCATCCGCATTGCTCGCATACGATTTTACCTTGAAAGAACTGCTTTTCCTGCGGCGGCTTAAAATACTTTTCGCTCCGTTCACGGCGCATCTCCTGCACCGCCAGATAATCTTCTTTCGGAATGATCGCCTCGTGCGCACCTTCGCAAAGAAACATATCCTCTTCTCCGCGGTTCTTTTTCGCGCGCAGCGGCAGCATCGGCGGCGTGTAATATTTCCGCATCAATAAGTCGCCCACATATCTTTCATTCGTCAAAAGATAGGAAACCTGTTTCATCGACCATTGCAGTCCGCCCGTTTCATGCGTCTGCATATATTTTACGATTGCCTTTTCTCCCATGCCGGACAAGTAAAGTTCATATACTTTCCGTACTTGCTCCGCCTCATCGGGCAAAACGATTAAATCACCGTCCTCTAATTTATAACCATACGGTGCAGAGGACGGCTTATACGTCCCGTTCTCCATGCGCATACGAACCGACATTGCCATTCGTCTGGATGCAGACAAGGCCTCCTGCTGCGCAAATGCGCTCTTGATGTAAAGTATTATCTCCGAATTCATCTGCTCTGTGTCGAGATTGTCGTTCTCAAAAAACACGCTCACACCGCAGGCTTTCAGTTCCCGCACCGCTTCGATACATTCAAGGGAGTTGCGCGCAAACCTCGTAACGCTCTTTACAAGAACACGGTCGAGCTTCCGATTTTTTGCATCTTTCAGCATACGCTTGAACTCGTCCCGCTTTTGCATCTCCGTTCCCGTGATACCCTCGTCGGCGTATATATCTACGAGCCGCATCATTTCGTTTCGGCGGATATAATCGTTATAATACTTGACCTGTGCAAAAAAGGAATTGAGCTGATCTTCCGAATCCGTACTCACGCGGCAATACGCCCCGACTCGGATATACCCCGCGTCATCACCTTCTTTGGTTGGTCTTATGATTTTGACTTCCTTTTCTCTTGCCGACATAATCGTTTCCTCTTTATTTTCCTTGTGTTTCGGACATCTCTCCGATATGTCATACGACTTTTCAGCTCATTCAATCGATCGGGATGACACCGCTGCCCGTTTTCTCTGCGTTTTTATGATTCAGCCGCTCCGCTACCTTTCCGTTTATCTCTCCGTGCAAATATAAATTTCGCACAACCGCCCATGACAACCTATAAACATTCTCCCTGTGCATCCGTTCTTCCGCGCTTATCATTTTTCCTCCATCCTATTTATATATAAGGAAAGACGAAGCGCGGCGGCATAAGTCCGTTACGCTCCATCTTTCCGATGTCCGTTTTCTTCCTTATGCCGTTCGGCATATTCTGTTGTTTATCTTTGTTTCGTAAATTTATGGTGACGGATATATTCCGCAACATTTTGCCTTGCAAAATCGGGTATATCTTCCCATAAAATTTCTTTACGCTTTTTCTCGCACGGTATATCGTGCGCTTGCGCCATCGTAGGAACTCGTATATAAATTACTGCCTTACAAGTTTTCATCGTTTCTGCCTCAAACCTTAAATACTCCGTTAAAGCAGGAGCGCAAGGGCCGTAGTCCTTGCGCTCGCGCTTTTACTCTTTATTTTGTTGTTCTTTCGGGCCGTAGTGATCGAGCAGGGCTTGATACCCTGCAACGATCAGTTCTACCTTTGTAATTCTATTCTTTTTGAGAAAGGCACAAATCTCATCGTGCAGCTCCCTCGGCAATCGTGTATTGTACTGCTTTGTCGCCTGTTCTCGCTCCGTTTTATTTCGCACCTCGTAATTCCGGCGCGCACGACGGAGCGGCGTTTCTTCTTTCTTTGCCATAGCACCCTCTCATTCCGTAATCGCACAGATAATTGCGCCAATGCAATTCATAAGAAACGCCCCGACAACGACGATTCCTATAAACAATGCTTTCAGCAATCCTTTTCCGATTCCTAAAACAGCTCTCATCTCACGCCTCCGTCCTTAATCCACATACACAAGCTCGGCAAGGATTTCTTCCTCTATGAGCCTCTGTAACTCTGTCTGCCTGCGGTAGTCCTCCATAAAGTTTCCCGTCCGCTTATACCGTTCGTCTTGGGACAGCTTGGCGTACATGGTTTCGTACAGCTCGTCCGCCTGACGGTCGATGCCGTGCAGGTATTCGGGGAGGTTCTCCATCGCCCAAAACTTTCCGACATTCTCCTCTTCCAAATACTTCTTGGCGAGCGTTCCGTACTTGCCGTAGGTATGCTTGACAGGCTTGACTGCTTCACGATAGACTCTGATTTCTTCTTCCGTCAGCCCCTCGCCCCTGTCCGCTTTTGCAATGATTTCCTGTGTGTTCATGAGTGCACCCTCCTTCTGTTTCATTGTACTTCTATTATATCGTGCTATCACGATATTGTCAAGAGTTCCGCGTGGCTTTCCCGAAAAAAATTTTTTATGTCACCAAAGCAGCAATTCCACGGATAAGATACGGGCAGGCAACGAGTATTGCAAAGATTACGACAAGCCCTATAAAATAGTTCACGATCATCTTTCTCGCTTTCTCTTTGTCCTCGTTCTTTTGGGCGATCGCAAAGAATCCTCAGCCGCCCTGACTTTCATTTTTTTGCCTCCTACAATCCTTTCGATAAATCGTTGACAAGCAATCGCCTGATTTTGGTCTCCACTTTTTCGGTAGCGCTTTCTGCCTGCCTTACCACCACCGAGTATGTATTCCTGCCTATCTTTTTTGTATAACTGTATTGATTCTGCTCCATTCCCCTATCCTTTTTAAATTAAATGTGCAGAACCGCCTGACTCTCCCTTATGCACAAACACCCGCGTTTGATATTTATCGTATATATACTATACACGGCTTTTGAAAAATTGTCAAGCGGCACGCACCTTTTATGCCAAAATTGAGATTATCATTATAATGCTTTGCACAAGCAAGAGCGCCGGCGTCGCCCAGAACAGAAACTTTCTGAAACCGCGCTCAAAAGAGACGTCCTCTTTAAGCCTTATAATTTCCTTTTCCGTCTCCTTCAACTGTACTCCTACCTGTTTTGCCGACTCGTCAATCTTTTTCTGAAAATCGGTTATTGTCAGCTCAATCGCCCTTGCCGTAGCCGTTTGAACTTCCTTCGTTACCCTCTCCGTCATTTCCGTCTGATTGAACGTCAGCCTTTCCAGCCTTCTCGTCACGCTCTCGACGTTCTCTTTCAAGCTGTTCACGAACTTTTCGTTGTTCTCTGTTAAGTCGTTCACTTTCAGCTTCAAGTCCAGAACTTGCACATTCAGCCGCGAAACTAAGTTGTTGCATTTCTCGTTTGACAGCGCTAAGGCCTTCTGTAATAATCCGCCCTGCGTGACGGCCAAAAGATTGTCCACCGCCGAGTTTAGCTCCATTACCTGCTGATTGTCCGTTATGATTTCGTCCTCGTCGTCCAAAATCGGTTGAGGTCTTTTGCCTGTAATTCTGTTTTCCAATCCTCTTTAACACCTCGCTTTTTGTATAGTTTTGTCCAAGCCTTGCCCCACGGACAGGCTTTTTCTTTTCGGGATGCAAATAAGAATAATCTTTTCCATTCCTCGTTATTTCCACCCCGTAACATTCTTTAAGGTAGGCTTTAAACTCCTGTTCGGTTTTCGCATTTGATGTTCCCTCCTGAATGACCTCTCTGAGTTCTTCCTTCCACGAAGTCCCTCCCTTCAGAATAATATGCTTTTCAAAAGAAGTGCGCTTGTGCCTTGCCGCCTTCCGCCAGTCGGTATAACTGAAACCATATTTTTCGCCTATACGGTTTGCCTTGTCTTTCATCCTTCCGTATTCGTCGGACGTAATGTGCAGCTTTCTGCCGGTGACGGGATTTACCGCATTGACAACGATGTGACTATGTACTGTTTTTGTGTCCGTGTGCGTGGCAATCACACATTCGTGTTCGGGGAACAGAAGCTCAGCCATTTCCTCTGCATAGCGCTGTGCTTGCCGTGGACTTACATTGTCCTGCCTTGCACACGATAATTTGATATGATAGTATTTTCTCTCATCAAATTTTTTTCCTTTGCTAAAAAGGTTCTGTGTGTCCGTAAACTGCCGCGCATAGTCCTCATCTTCAAAGAGATTGCGCACCGACACCAACTCTGCCTTGTTCTTGTCCGTGATATAAGCGATCACCTTTTTGGGAGTCGCCTTACCCGCCGAGCATTTAAAAAGCGGCATTCTTCTCCCCCTGTTACGCTTAAAATGTAAGCGTATAATTTCTTAATCTCCGCAAGTGCTGAAAGCAGCTCTTCCTCGGTCGTCATGCCGAAATAATTCGCCTTTGCGAGCTGATTGAGGTTATTGCCCTGCCGCTTCAGCTCCGTCACTATCTCGCCGACATTTGGAATACTGACGACGGGCTTTTCCGTTATTGCGCGAATGATAAACTCCGTCATGGTAAGCCCGCTCACTTTAAGTTTTTCATCTATCACTTTTTTCTCTGCCTCCGTTGTTCTGAACGTATAGGCAAAAGGTCTTGTTCTGTTTCCTATAAGTCTTCACCTCCAAAAATGGTACATCTCTTTACGGGGTCTTAGGGGTTTCCCCTAACGAGGCGACTTTTAAGTCGGCGTTTGGCAAGCCAAATGCGTACCTCGCTATCCTCTCAAACAACATTTCCATCACGGTTTTTGCTTGCTGAAAAACAAGGTTTAAATTCCGTATTTTATCGCTTTATCGTTCTTAAACCTGAGTTGTTTTGCACGAAAATCGTCGCCTTTCAACCGTATAACTCTTGTTGACATTTCGTTTACGCGCTCGATAATAGCCTTATCAAGACTGAGCTTACTTGCAAGTTCGTCCATCGCATAATTGCTGCTGAACACCGTCGGCCGCTTGGAATTGTACCGCGCGTTTATCATCTCAAACAGTTTTTCCTCCGCCCATTTTGCCGCGCTTCGATTGTATTCCCTGCCGATAAACTCCTTGCCGAAATCGTCCAAAAAAGCAAAGTCGCAAGTCATAAGTTTGCGCATTATATCGAGTTCCCCTATTCCATCTCCGCTGTATCCTGACCGTATTTCTGAAAGGATCCGTGCAAAGTTCGTGTAGACGCAGCGGTACCCTTTACGCAATAACTCATTGCAGATACAAGCCGTTATATAGGTTTTACCTGACGAGTTATCCCCGTAGAAATACAGCCCGATGTTTTCTCTTCTCATGTCGGCAGCATACTCTACATAGCGTTTTGCCCTTGCGTAGGCCGCCCTGTTATGCTCTGTTATAACTGCCGTTGACAGTCGGCAATCCTTATATCTGTCACCCATAAGAGAAAGCCTTTGACGGTCATAAAACTCCTCAAGATTACGGCGTATCGCTTCAAGCCCTTTTTCCTTTTCAATCTGTTCGCTCTGACACCTGCACAGGCAACGCGCGCAAAACGTCTTATCGTCTGAAACATAAACTCGCAAGGTGTGACAACTTTTACATCTCGGAAATCCGTCCCCGTCCAGATACTCGTCATCTCGCAACGGCAATATAACTTTTTCAAAAAGACTACCCGCTTTTACTTCATCCATCACTCATCCTCGCGCTTGTATTTGTCTGCATCGATTACAGGCTTGGGCGGTAACAGAGGATACTTGTTCTGCTCATTTCTCACCCAATTTCTTATTGCCGCCCGCCAGTCCTTCATAGGTGTTTTGCCCACACGCCAACCGTTGCTTTCGTAATAGTCATAAAACCGATGTGCATTCGGGCGTTTTCCTGTCCGTACTCATTACACGGTTCAGCCGCTTTTCGTGCCCCGTACTGTGTCCGATCTCGTGCAATGCCGTAGAATAAAATTCCGGCATATCCACAAAGGCCTCTTTCTTCGGTAAGCGTATCTCATCTGTCTGCGGGGAATAGAACGCCGCACTCCCGCCGTAGCGGATAGGGCTTTCCGTTTCGCTCCAATAGGAGATAAGGTTTTCCGCACGCGCGTTGTACCCGGTCGTATCGTGTTCCCCTTTCTTCTGTTCGGGAATCCCCTCGATGACGTCGCCGTTGAATACGCGGTAGTATTTGCGGAGCGGGTACACGTTTTCGTCCATGTATTCGTTCCGCTCGTCTGCCGTCATGCCGTCCAGCGTATGCCTGTCAAAGGGCTGTTTGGTTTGCTTGTCCCGCAGCTCGAAGTATTCGATTGCCACACCCGCGCCCTTGCCGAGGCTCCGACCTTCTGCGTCCGTTTTGAAGCTCCACCCCTTATCTTCCATCTGTTTGTACGTCAGCCAACGGTTATCCGAATATCCCCGCTCCATTGACGCAAGCATGAGGAATATCCTGTTCACGCCGTTGTACCGCTTACCCGTGATCGCCGATACCGGCGCACCTCCGCCCGACCACCCCTGTTTCCAAAGCCCGACACCGTTTTCCAAGTTTTTGAGAACGGCGTCCACGAGCTGCTTTCTCTGCGGCGTAAGCCTGTCATACGCCGTGCTTTTTTGTTCATCGCTCAAAGCGTATTCTCACCTCCTCTACGCCGATTGGTTTTTCGTCCCATAAATCGCCATCCAAATCGAGCAGCTCGTCCAAACTGTACCCGCTCGGAATGACGATTTCGGTTTTTTCTTTGTTTTTCATTTCTTTCCTCCTGCTTTTATTTTCACAAACTGTTCCGACATTTTACAGCAAATTACTCCAATGAAATACCACAAATTACCGCAACGAAATAGCGCAAATCACCCCAATTTGATTTACTTTTTCTGTGCCTTACGCTATAATATACATAGAGGTTAAACTTATGGAATATAAAAAGCGAATCATAGACACTGAACTTGACTTAAAGTTGGAAGCATTCGGCGCGACCTTGATCGTCGGACCGAAAGGTTGCGGAAAAACCACATCCGCAAAACAAAAAGCCAAAAGCTATGTTGAATTTCAGGACGAGGAGCAGCGAGAAAATCTGCTCGCCGTTGCCGATACCGCCCCGTCCAAACTTTTAATCGGTGATAAGCCGCGCCTCTTTGACGAATGGCAGGACGCGCCGAAACTTTGGGGAGCTATCCGTAAATCCGTTGATGACCTCGGTGAAAACGGATTGTACATTCTTACCGGTTCTTCTTCAAAAGAAGTTACGACTCCTCACACCGGAACTCTCCGCATCAGTAAATTAAAAATGTACCCTATGAGCCTTTACGAGAGTGAGGAATCCAACGGCTCGGTTTCACTTTCGAGACTTTTCGATCATCCGGAAAATTTTGACGGCTGTATTTCCGATCTTTCTATTGATGAACTGATTTTTGCTATCTGTCGCGGCGGGTGGCCGCATAGCCTTTCAAACAAAACCGACCGTGCAAAATTGGAAGTCGCCAAAGACCTATACAGGCAAACCTACTCTACAGACATCAGTAACATCGACAATACAAAGCGCAATCCACGCTGGGCACAAGAGATTCTACGCTCTTACAGCCGTAATATCTGTACGCTTGCCGAAAGCAACACAATTTTCGGCGATGTAAAAAGTAATTTCGATATAAGCCAAAATACTTTCTATGACTATGTACAGGCATTAGAAAAGCTTTATATAGTCGAAGACATCGACGCATGGTGCCCCGCTATCCGCTCAAAAACCGCAATCCGCTCTTCCAAAAAACGCAACCTGATTGATCCGTCCATTGCCGTCGCCGCTATGGGTTTATCCCCGCAATACTTCAATACCGATTTCAAGACGCTGGGATTTCTGTTTGAATCGTTGTGTATCCGAGATCTGAAAATCTATTCGTCTGCCTTCGACGGCGACATGTGCTATTACCGCGACCGCTATGGCTTGGAAGCCGACGGAGTCCTCCGCCTGAACGACGGAAGATATGCGTTGGTCGAATTTAAGCTCGGCGCAAAACAGATCGAAGAAGGCGCAAAACATTTACTTGAAATCGAACGACTCATCGACCAATATAATCAGAAAGAAAAGCAATGCCCCTTACGCCTTCCCGACCTGAAAATCATCATTACAGGTACGGAATTTGGATACAAGCGTCCTGACGGAGTATTTGTTATTCCGATTGGTTGTCTGAAAGATTGAAACTTGTCTGCATAATCGTAATTATGCAAAACTAAATTCTGTTTTTTCATTCCCCGCGGTTGCCGTTTGGCAGCCGCTTTTTTATGCCTTGCTGTTTCCGCTGTTTGCCGATTTCGGCGCAGACGTGCTTGCCTTTGGCGGGGTATAGTGCGGCGTATCTTTCGCCGCCTTTATCGCCGTGTACTCGTAGTAGCTTGCAGGCTTTTCGGGGCGGTACAGTCCGCTCGTCGCAAAGATGCGCGTCATCTGCTCGATATTCCCGCCGCTGTAAAAGGCGAGATAGTTCATAAGCGACATATCCGAATTGGAATGATTGTGTCGTAAATCCTCGCC
>ERZ857969.3677-NODE-3677-length-14746-cov-3.106051_pt1 | contig 14746 bp, 12 predicted proteins | sample MGYA00519864_ERZ857969 | MGnify/ENA primary metagenome ERZ857969 (study PRJEB31778, sample SAMEA3449382) | human gut metagenome | biome: human gut; feature: human-associated habitat; material: faeces | place: United Kingdom | collected 2010/2012 ... | reverse complement strand
TATAAAAAAGCTTTTGTATGATGCAGAGGTAGATCACTGCCTTAGTTTTGAACAGGTTAGCGATGAAGTAGTTGATTATTATAAAATAAAGCAGGGAGATTTTGATACAATATCGGCTTGCAAGTATTCGATCCCGAGTTTTCTTGATATTGGTAAATTATATAGTATTATGATAGAGGACTGTGCGAAGCCGGGAGATGAAGTTTCAGAGTTGATGAAAATATTTTCTTCTTTTATTAGTGATGAGATATCGAATTTTAATACCGATTTATATTATCAAAATCCAAACTATCTTGAGTGGTCATATAGAGAGGGAAAATTGTTAGATTGATCTTATATATATAAAGAATGTGGTGTTATTTTTATTTTACGAATAATCGTTAGAGATAGTTAGAGCGAGGGGAATTTTGCGGTGGCAGAGTTCCTTTTTTCGTTGACAAAAAACGATATTTTATTTAAAATACAGTATATAATATTTAATAATGAGGCTGATTTTAATAGTGAACCAAATAAGCCCAATAAGATTAATGAACCCAATGAGCTAACAAAAAAGGAGGACACCGATGGAGCTGGAAATTAAAAATGTATCGCACACCTATAAAAATGGAAAAAAAGCATTATCAGAAATTTCCACAAGTCTTACCCCCTGGTGTGTATGGTCTCTTAGGACCAAACGGCGCAGGGAAATCAACGCTGATGAACATCATTACTGATAATCTGAGGCCAACAGCGGGTGAAGTGTCGCTCGATGGAAATGTGATCTGGAAAAACAGCAATGCGTATCGTGCAAGGCTTGGCTATATGCCACAGCAGCAAGGGCTATACAGTTCCTTTACCGGGACACGTTTTTTATGGTACATGGCAGCGTTAAAGGGATTGTCACATCGAGAAGCCAAAACGCGTGTAAATGAACTGCTAGAGTTGGTGAATTTAAAGGATGCCGCAGATCGACGTATCGGAGGCTATTCCGGTGGAATGAAGCAGCGCCTTTTAATTGCGCAGGCATTATTAAATGAGCCAGATGTACTTGTGTTAGATGAGCCAACGGCGGGTCTGGACCCGAAAGAGCGCATTCGCATCCGCAATTTTATCAGTGAGATTGCAGCAGATAAGATCGTTCTACTAGCAACACATGTAGTTACGGACGTGGAGTGTATTGCGAAAGAAATCATTTTATTGAAACAAGGACGCATTCTCAAAAAAGCATCGCCGATGGAGTTGATCCGAGAAATGGACGGACTGGTATGGGAATTTTTGATTCAGCCGGAGGAGATGGCAGGTGTGCAGAAAAAATATCTGGTCAGCAACATTATGATGACCGATGCCGGGATGCTTGTTCGTGCAGTAGGAAATGGGGAGCAGTTCCCGGCTGAACGAAAAAAGGCTGCGGCAAATATGGAAGATGTATATTTGTATCGGATGGAAGCAGATATTGGATAGAGAGTGGGGAAAGAAAAATGGGACTTTTGGAACTTTTCTTATATGAGTTAAGAAAGACCGTCGCATCGAAAGCATTGCTGGCAATTATAATTTTGTGTTTGGGCATCAGCATTGCTTACCAGTGGAGTGAGACACGCTCAGGCGGACAATACGATCAGTACAGCGGGCTGCGCGGCTCCTTTTGGAGCGAAGAACTAGAAAAAACAAAGGGAACAGACCGTGACAAGTTAAAACAATATTTTGAGATTGAAGGCTGGTATCATGGCCTTTTAGCGGCAGAAGAGAATGGACAAGATATTGAGTCATCACTGATGGAGTTTCAGGAACTCTATCCAGATGTGGATATGGAAGCACGTTTGCAACAGTCAGAAGAAGTACCAGAAGAAATGAGTCATCTGACAATGCATAAATTTTATAATAATATTGTGTCGAGATTAACCTATCAGGAATCGTATCCGCAGTTTCGAGAGAGCATTCAGCAAAAAGCCGATGAATTAGAAGATCTGGCACTTTTTTCAGATATTAGCGGATATAGCAGCCGCAACATCATACAGACGGCAGAGGCCTATAAAAAGCTGGGTGATCTCACACTAGAATATGATTACAGTGCAGCCATCTATATGGGAACTAATACAGTGATGGTTGATATGATGATCTTGTTTTTGGTGATCCTGATTGGTTGGCAGATCTTTTGCAGGGAGCGCGAGAATGGAATCTATCCGATTCTTCAGACGGCAAAAAGAGGAGGCGTGGCATTTATCAGTGCGAAGCTTGCGGCGTATTTTCTGATGCTTGCAATCCTTTCTTTTTTGCTTTATGCGGCACAGTTTTTGTTCGCTTTTTCCTTGTATGGGATTGGAAATTTAGATGTGGCATTGCAGTCACTCTCCGAGTATCGAAATTGTGTGCTTCCAGTTTCAATCGGGACATATATATGGCTGTTTTTGGAAATTAAAGTGACAGCTTGTTTGGTATTCGGTAGCCTGATTGTATTTTTTATGATAACATGGAAACGATTTGTGCCTGCTGTCTGCAGCTATTTTTGGGTGATGCTGATCGAATATGTATTGTATACCACTGTAAATAGCCTTTCAAAATGGAATTGGTTTCGCTATGTGAATTTGTTTTCAATATTGGATGCATCACAGCCGTTTACGGTTTATTGGAATTTAAATTTGTTTTCCCATCCAATTTGGGCAGAGTTTGCAAAGATGGTTCTATGTATTGCAACGATTCTTTTGTGTACCGTGCTTTCGATTTTGATTTATTGTCATGAGCGTGAGGGAAAGCGTGTATATGGCATAGCGTCAGGCAGACGAATTGCAGTCTGTTCATTGAGCGGAAAGCATGTGAGCATTTTTGCACATGAGGGATACAAGTTTTATGTGCTCGGCGGAATGGGGGTATTTTTGATTGTGGCCGCAGTTGTTTCGATGCGCATGGCAGAGGGAATTCCATCCCATACAGGAACGACAGAAATACAGGCATATCGGTATTATATTGAGCAGCTGCAAGGCACGTATACCGAAGAAACAAGGGCATGGCTGGAGCAGGAAACACAAATTATGCAGATGACCGATCAAGAGGCATTTGAAATTCAGGAGCAATTTCAAAACAGAGAAATTTCTTCGGAGACATACACAGACTGGATGGAGAAACGCCAGCAGTTGATTGAAATGCGGTCAAGAGGGTTTTATAAAATTTTGGCACAGGAACAGGTGATTAAGAATGCGAAAGAGAATGGATTTGAAAATGCAGGATTTGTCGATCAATATAAGCTGTCCTATCTGTTTAAGGATGAGAATAATCAAATGTTTCTTGCCTGTGTGTTGCTTTCAGCATTGATTCTGGGCGTATCGGGTCTGTTTGGAATCGAGGAACGAAATGGCATGATGGTGCTGTTACAATCCACGAAAAAGGGACGGCAGCCATTACAAAGAAGAAAATTGTTGCAGACAATTTTGTGCGCAACTGTGCTGTATGTAATTTTGTATGTGCCGTATTATGCAGCAATCTGGCGCGATTTGTCAGAGGTGGATGCGTCCCTTGTCTTAAATGGAGTGCCAGGTTATCAAAAGTTGCCTGTGCCGTTGTCCATTCGTCAGGCATTTGTTGTGATGTTTGTGCTTCGCTATCTGACAGCAGTGATTTGCAGCATCATTACAGCAGCTGTTACCAGTGCAGTAAAGAAACAGGCACTTGGAAGCGTAATCTGTTTCTTACTGTTTTTGGGACCATGTATTTTATATCTTTGGAAGGTAAATCTGTCTGGTGTGAGCGTTGTCGGCGGCCTTTTGCCGCAGCTTACTTTCCAAAACGGACAGGTCATGTTGTATGGTGTGTACTGGATTGGAATGCTGGCGGCAGTAGGAGGCAGTTTTCTTGCTATAAGAAAAAAATACTTATCGAAGTAGTTGATTTTAAGTAGTACTACAAAAAATCTAAAAGAGAGGATTTTTTAATTTATAAAATCCTCTCTTTTAGATTAAAACTTAAAAAATAAAATTAAACGTCTCTTACATAAATCCAGTTTCCTACCCATTCTTGGTTTGTTTCATTGTATAAGCGCTTGTAAATTTTACCATTTTTTTGCATATAATGCCATCTATATTGAATTTGCAGAGGTGATACAATCATATTTTGTAGAAGTAGAACTTGAGGGTTGGCATATGTATGCATGTTAATTTGTAAAGAAAATAAGTTTAAAGAGCAATAAAAAGTAACGAGTGTTAGTAATAATTTGTTTTTCATAATATTTTCCTTTTAATTCGAGTTGTTTCTAGTATAAATTGGCAGTGAAGAATCATAATATTTTAATGAGGTGACGGTTTCTAGGTATTCGCCATACAGGTAAATATCATACGTACCATCTTCATTTAAAATGGCATAGGCGTTTTCTTCTGTCAGAATAAAATCTTGTTCGTTCATAGTTGAGCTGTTATCGACAGGCAGCGGTTCCCATGTTACAAAGTAAGAGGACAAGAAAACGAAAATGCTGATCAAACGAAAAATTCCAGAAAAACGGCGAGGCTGTTTGGATGGATGTGCTAACAGCTGAAAGCGTTTTTCAAGACTTCCTTCTTTTATATTGCTAATCGAGAGTGTGCAGGAATCGAAGTAGTTTTTATTTGATACTGCATGTTGCTTCTTAATTTTTATCAAACATTCCATATAGGGAATGGCGTCCTCAAAGTTTTGTGTGAGAGAAGAATCCACATTGATTTCGAGAAGATTGTTGACTTGTCTTTTTAAAATATATTTCAACGGATTCCACCAATACACAATAAATAATAGTTGAAAGAAAAACTTATACAGCAGATCATGATGCAGAAAATGGGTCATTTCGTGTCGGAAAATAAAGTGCAAATCGTCATCGGAATAGTTATTTTCAGCAGGTAATAAAATGCGAGGATTACGTATGGAAAAAAGCATTGGACTTGAAAGCATCGGAATCTCATAGACAGGAAGCTGTTGGCTGATTCCATAGGAAATTTGTATGGACTGAAATGCTTTCATATAGTTTGGATGATACGACACGTTTTTTCCGGTTTGTACAACAATGCGATCAATTTGCCTATACTGACGCCAATAAAGGATGAGTTGAAAAAGAATTCCAATCAACCAAATAACAAGCAGAATATCCCATATGGATAGTCGAATTGAAAAGAAAGCAATGCGGTGCTGACAAATAAAAAAGGAAATTTGCTTGGCTAGTTCGTTCATTGGAAGGATTGCTGTAAAGTCAAAGTCAATCGGCACAACCAGACGTAAAATAGAAAGAAATGAAATGAATGCGATCGTTTTGTATCCGACATTCAGGATTCGTTTTGAACTGCTAAAGAAAATGCAGGAAAGAGAAAATAATACCGTGGATGTCAGAAAAGCCATTAAAATTGTGTAAAAAGATAGTTCAAACATTTTTTCGCCTCCATATATCTATTGTACTACATGAATTCTTAAAGTATTAAATGTTTTTTTAGCTGGCTTTTGAAGAACAATTATTATAACCCTCCTTTCTTAAAAAAATAGATTATATTTGTATAATAATATAAAATTATAAAAAAGTCAAAAGAATTATTGACAAAAAACAATATTTAAAATATGATATAGATATCAAGTATAAATATCAAGATATCAGTAGGATTTGAAGAAAGTTGAAAGAAAATGGAGGGAAGCGTGTGAAGGGCAAAAGAAAATGGAAAAAACAAATATTCTCGACGTTCGTAAGTCTAGGGATAATGATATGTATAATACAAATTCCGGGCGAAATAAATGCTCAGGAAGCAACAATCTTTGAGGAAGAAGATTATACCTTGCAGTTGGAAAACTATCAAAAAGAACTGGATATAGATATAAACGAAATTTCATATAATTCAGAAACCGACTGGGATTGGTCATATTATGGTGGAAATCATATTTCAAAAATTGCAAAAGGCGACAATGGATATTATATTCGCCTTGGCGAGTATATTTATTTTTGTAGCTTTGAACGTGAAAAGTTGATACCACTTTGTGTTCGCCCAGATTGCTTGCACGGTAAGGAAAAATCGAGCGAGAAGAAGGAATTGTGCATGGCTTATGTTGGAGTTGGAAATATTACTATGTTCAGCGGAATTCAAGAAAATGAGGATACATTATATGCGAATTTTGCGATACAAGGCATAGGAGAAGATGGCAAGACATATGCAGGAGATGATTTATATTCAGTCAAAAAAGATGGTAGCAGTCGCGAAAAAATGAATTTAAAAATGGAAAATGCGTCTCGCTTTTGCATTCAGCGAGGAAATGTATATTATGTTACACATGTAACAGATCCTGCAAAATTAACAGAGACAGAAGGAGTGTACTGGGTGCCACTAGATGGAGGAGATCCGGTCCCGATTGCAGAGGTACAGGGCAATGCGATTTTCGAGATCTATCCGTATGGCGATTTTGTATATGGTTGGTGTGGTATGGAGAATGTGACGTATTTGTTTGTCTATGATTCCAAGACGGAAAAAACGACAGCAAGACGCTTTAAGCAAGAAAATATTCTCTTTTTTATACCGTGGGAAGAGGGTTTTATTGGAATGGACAATGGAAAGCTATTTCAGATCAGCCTAGATTTAAAGCAGGTAGAACAGATTGGGACACTGCTGTCGGGTAATAAGAATGAATTTGGAATATCGGATCGCGATGAATTTTGGTTGTATAGCTTTCTGTCCACAGACGCTGACTATTTTTATTTTCAGGGAAGTGTAGCGACACAGGAAGAAATAAAAGAGTTTGTGGCCATTTACGAGAAAGAAAATCTGGAACTGCAACAGATTATTTTTGTTGATGGAATGCCCGATTCCCAGTGCATTGGAGTTGATGAGAACCAGATTTTCTTTACCGGAAGAACAGAGGATGGCGATGCTGTATTTTGGCTGGAAAAGGAAACTATGCTAGAGAAAGATGCACAGTTTCATGTTTTACAGCCATAACAGAATCAATATAACAGAATCAACGCAGCTTATTTTTGGCAGCTTCCAAAATCTTTTCCAAACGCTCAATTTCTGCCTGGGAATCTTGTGGATTTTTTAGCTCGGATTCCACAAGGGGAGCGAGAAGATAGCTGTCTGCAAAAAGCTGTCGAAAGGACTGGTACTCCTCCAAGAACATGCCGCTCAGGACATTTTTGGAATTATCGGCAATGCGAAATGCTCTGGCGAAGGACTTTTTGCGGAAAACAATGGAGTCGACCTCAACGAGTCCCAAATCAGAGAGCTTATGAATGATTGGTTGAACGATATTGGTGGTGTATGCGCTGTTTGTTGCAACAATATCGGAGATCGTCATTGGATTTTCGGCATGAGCGAGAATTGAGAGAATCTCAATTTCTTTTTTGGACAAATTTTTTGATGCTGCCATAGAGAACTCCTTTTCGAGTATAGATTTTATTTAAAATTATTTGAAATCAAAAAATCAAAATGTAATTTTTCTAATCTCTTTTATCATAATACAAAACTGCCAAAAGGTCAAAACCTTTCTTTCGCTTTGAATGAGGTTTTGGCCTTTCTTGGTTTTTGCCTTAAAGAAAAGTTAATAACTGAAATTACATTTTAAATTTATCGTAAGAATTGAACACTTTTAAATATTGTCAGAAAGTGATATACTGTATCTAAATTAAAAAAAGAACAACAAACCGCATTGCGGGAAGGGATGGAAAGTATGAGAAAAAGAACCGTTTTAATCGGTCTTGTTTTAATTGCTGCTGCAGGCGGCGGCTTGTATTATTATAAAAATTATTATAATCAGGAAAAATCGGCATCTGCAGAGTCTGCAGAAGGATCTGTTTATATGAGCAAGGTGTCTGACATTATGGATCAGGGTGCACTTGGCATAAAGACGCGCCTTGTCGGTGTTGTAGATCCGCAGGAGTCAAAGGATATCAAGCTTGATTCTGATAAGCAGCTCAAGGAGACTTTTGTAGAAGTTGGCGATGAAGTGAAAAAGGGTGATCCTCTGTTTTCCTATGATGTTGAGGCAATGAAGCAAAAGATTCAGGAGGCTGATCTGGAATTAGAGGAGATGAATAATACACTCCAGACGATGAACCAGCAGTTAAATGAGCTGAATGTTCAGGCATCTAAGGCAAAGGAGTCTGAGAAGCAGGCGTATAATCTTCAGATTCTTTCAGCACAAAATTCAATTCATAAGCAGGAATATAATATAAGTGTCAAGCAGCTGGAGCGTGCGCAGCTGGAGAAAAACGTTGATAATGCAGTTGTCTATTCAGATATTGACGGTATTGTAAAAAGTATCAATTCTGATTCATCAGGCAGCGGTGATTCATATAATTATGGTTCTTCTGGTTCAAATGCATTTATGACAATTCTGGCTACTGGTGATTACAGAATTAAGGGAACCTGCAATGAAATGAATATTTACAGCTTATATGTGGGTGAGCAGATGGTAATTCGTCCAAGAGCTGATGAGGATAAGATATATACTGGTGTTGTAAGCAAAATAGAGACAGAGCCGGCAACAGATAACAATAATAATGGTTATTCTGATTCCTCAGCAGAGAGCAGCAAGTATCACTTCTATGTGACTGTCAATGAGGCAATGGATTTGATGCTTGGACAGCATGTAATCATGGAGGAGGATACTGGAGAAACCGAGGAAAAGACAGGTCTTTGGATTCCAAACTATTATGTAGTATCAGATGATGAGACGAATACTTACTATGTGTGGAGCTGTGATGATAATCAAAAGGTATGCAAGAAAGAGATAAGTGTTGGTGAGATTGATGAGGAAATGCTTGAGTACCAGATTCTTGATGGACTGACAGAGGATGACTACATTGCTTTTCCAGATGAACTGACACAGGAAGGTATGGAGGCTATTTTGCCGGACAGCATGGAGAATGGTGAAAATCAGGGCGATGCAGGAAATGCCGGTGCGATGAATGTGATGGAGTAAGGGGGGGGCAGGCAATATGCTGTTAGAGCTAAAAGATATAAATAAAAGTTATTTTCAGGGAAAGCAGGAAATGCCCGTCTTAAAAAATGTCAATTTTAGTGTAGAGGAAGGCGAGTATGTGGCAATCATGGGACCGTCAGGCTCAGGAAAATCAACACTAATGAACATTATCGGATGCTTGGATAAGCCAACTTCAGGAAGCTTTTATCTGGATGGAAAGGACATTTTAAAATATAAAGACAATGCACTTTCAACTGTGCGTTTAAATACGATTGGATTTGTATTTCAGAGTTTCTTTTTGATGATGAAGCAGACGGCACTTGAAAATGTGTGTCTTCCGCTGACATATGCAGGAATACCAAAGCGAAAGCGAAAGGAGATTGCCGCGCAGGCGCTAAAGCGTGTCGGACTGGAAGACCGTATGAATTATAAACCGACACAGCTGTCAGGTGGACAGTGTCAGCGAGTAGCTATTGCAAGAGCCATTTCCAATCATCCCAAAATTTTGCTTGCGGATGAGCCGACAGGTGCGCTTGATTCCAAGTCTGGTGCACAGATTATGGAGCTTTTTCAGAGTCTTCACGAGGAAGGTGTAACGATTATTATGATTACACATGATTCAGAAATTGCATCACATGCGCAGCGTGTCATTCACATCCGCGATGGACAGATTGCATAGCAACGGAGCAATTCGTGTGTATTGGTTGGGGGCAAAATACCTTTTGACCCCAACATCATAAAATATGGCAAATGGAGGGCAGTATGAAAAAATTAGCAGTTTATATTCTGGTACCTTCGCTGATAGTAGGAAGCTGCGGAGCCGGTGTATATGTGTATCAGAAAAATAAGCAGGCAAATACATATGTAAAAGTTGTTCCTGTCAGCAGCATATCGACATCCGATTATGGTTCCGATATGTATATGTATGGACAGGTTGTCAATAATCAGCGCCAGCAAATAAGTGTTACGACCTCACAGAAAATTTCAGAGGTCTTAGTGAAAAAAGGCGACAAGGTAAATATTGGTGATCCTATTTTAAAGATGGACACAACAATGGACAATTTGAATTTGCAGGACCTTGATATTCAGATTCAGAAAAAGGTTCTTGAGATTTCAGATGGTTTTAAACGGTTGGACAAATTGCAGAAGACAACACCGGCAGCACCGTTTAATCCGGGTGATTTTGATCCAGGCTGGGATCCAGGATGGGATCCGGGCTGGGAAGAGCCAACGGAGAGTTCATCCGAAGAAGAAAGCTCAAGTGAGGAAGAAAGTTCATCCGAAGAAGAAAGCTCAAGTGAGGAAGAGAGTTCATCCGAAGAAGAAAGCTCAAGTGAAAAAGAGAGCTCATCCGAAGAGGAGAGTTCATCTGCACAGGAAAGTTCTTCTGAGCAGCCGACCTCATCACAGGAATCAAGCAGTGAAGAGCCAACAAAGCCAGAGGAGTCAAGCGGTGAGCAGACGAGTGCAGAGCAGCCTACAGGTACTGAGCCGTCCTCGGAAAGTCCATCTCAAAGCTCATCTTCAGAATCGTCTGCGGAGCAGTCAAGCACAGAGGAATCTAGTCCAGAGCAGTCAAGTTCAGAAAATCCGAGTACACAGCCAAGTGAGGAATCAACGCCAGAACCGACAACGGCACCTGATCCGACAGGCGCAAATGGAGAACAGCTGATTGGAAAAGAAATTACAAAAATAGAGCAGGCAGCAAGTGGTGATGGAAGCGAACAGTCACCATATTTGTTCCTTTGCGGTGCTGATGCAAAGCTTGATAATGCACTGATCCGTAAGCTTGTAAGTGAGAAAAAATATGCAACAATTCGTTTTTATAATGAGAGTGGAATGCCGGCGTATGATCTTGATTTATCAAAGATGATTCTTTCTGAGGATGATAAGCCGATTATTCATACACATAATTATATAGAAGAAAGCCGCACAGAGGCCACATGTTTGTCGCCGTCAATTGTAACATATCGTTGCGACGGATGCGGTGATGGCTACATTGTGCAGGAGGGTGAAAAGGCAGATCATGTATTTGTAGATATTGTAAATAACCCTGCAACATGTGTGACAAAAGGATATCTTGTTAGACAGTGTTCAGTATGTGGTGTGATTGAAACGCAGCAGACTGACCCAGATCCGAATGCACATCAGTATGTATTTTATGATGGCGGCACGACAAGTCCGTGGAATTATTACCAGTGCAGTGTATGCGGTGCAACAAAGACAGAGGCAAATCCTAATTATGTGCAGCCAACAATTCCATCTTCAGAACCATCGACAGAGTCTGGCACACAGAACGCATATAATATCACAGAGGAGCGCACGGCAATGCTGGCAACAGCATCTGTGCGTCATACACTGACGGCGGCAGGCAGTGGAGATGATGACAGCAAGGGATCAGCACCAGCTGATATCTCACTTCCAACATTCCAGAATGAGGATTTTAGCGGCTACACAGCAGAAGAACTTGCGAAGGAGATTCAGTCTCAGAAGGAGAGTCTGCGTGATATGGATTTGGAGCGCAGAAAGTTAGAGCTTGAATATGCAAAGCAGCAAAAAGAGCTGGCAAAAAGCGCAACTATCTGCAGTACCGTAAAGGGAACAGTGGAAGAACTGCAAAATATGGATGATATTGATTATTCGGAGCCATTTGCCGTTATTAACGGAGGCGAAGGATATTATGTTCAGGGAACAGTCACAGAGGATCTTCTTGATACTTTTGTGCCGGGAATGGAGATTTCATGCAACAGCTGGGTGAATGATTCATCAATTTTCTGTACAGCGGTAGTAACAGAAGTTTCTGAGTATCCAACTACAAATACGATGGGAGGTTCACAGAATCCAAATCTTTCATATTATCCGTTTGTAGCATATATTACGCCAGAGGATGGAAAGGGACTTACAAATGGCGCTTATGTTGATATCAGCCTGACGACTCAGGGTGATGCTGATTCTCTTTATATAAGTCAGATGTATGTAAAGAAGGAAGATAATCGATACTTTGTGTATGCGAGAAATCAACAGACTGGTCTTCTTGAAAAGCGCTATGTCACGATTGGAAAGAGTCTGTATGGCAGCTATTACCAGATCAAATCAGGATTAACAAATGATGATATGATTGCAGTACCATTTGGAAAGACTGTAAAGGAAGGTGTTAAGACGACAAGTGAGTATGGTGATGACAGCAATGGACAGATGGATCCAGGTATGAATCCAGATATGGATGCAAGCATGTATGACAATGGAATGATGTATGATGCAAGTATGGCAGATGATGGCATGATGTATGATGCAAGTATGGCGGATGATGGCATGATGTACAATGAAAGCATGGCAGATGATGGGGAGGTGGATCAGTAAATGTTTGAAAATATACGATTATCCTTTCAGGGAATCTGGTCACATAAACTGCGTTCGTTTCTGACAATGCTTGGCATTATCATCGGTATTGCAGCCATTATTGCTATTGTTTCTACCATTGAAGGAACAAATGAATTAATCAAGCAGAACATGATGGGCAATAACCGTCATACGGTAAAGGTTCAGCTGTCACAGGATGATTATACATATGAGATCAGCACATGGAATCCATCACCAGAGGGTGTACCGCTCTTTGATGAGGATACGCGTCAGGAGATTTTGCAAATTCCAAACGTGCTGCGTGCTGCATTTTATCAGGTGCGTTCCGAGTATAATAGTGTTGTTTTTTATAATAATCAGTCGTTAAGCAGCTGTACGGTGCTTGGCATTGATCAATATTATTTTGGCACAGCAGGCTATCAGATAATGCAGGGGCGTGAAATTATTCAGGAGGACAGCAAAAAAAAGCGTCAGGTGGCAGTTATCGATGAGGCAGTTTTGCGTACATTGTTTCCAGATGAAGATCCAATTGGAAAAACAATTGAGATATATGGAGAACCATTTACAGTAGTGGGTGTATGTACGCAGGTTGGTCAAAGCGAACTTGTTATTAACTCAGAGGAAGAATACTGGACATATTATCAGGGTGGTTCCTCAAGTGGTAATATCTATATTCCAAAGGGCGTATGGGGAACAATCTATAAGTTTGACGAAGCGCAGAATCTTGTTTTGCAGGCAAGCGGAGCAGATGAGATGGCGGCAGCAGGAAAGGCTGCAGCAAATATTATGAACCAGAACATGAATGTGTCTGATTCAAGTATTACATATCGCTCAGAGGATCTGATGCAGCAGGCAAAGCAACTGCAGGATATGCAAAGCTCTACTAACAGCATGTTAATCTGGGTTGCCTGCATCTCCCTTCTTGTCGGAGGAATTGGTGTCATGAATATCATGCTTGTCTCTGTTACAGAGCGTACAAAGGAGATTGGTTTAAAGAAGGCAATCGGAGCCAAAAAGGGCAGAATCCTAGGACAGTTTTTAACCGAGGCGGCAATCCTTACCAGTATGGGTGGTTTGCTCGGTGTAGCGGCAGGAATCGGACTGGCAGAGGTGATTTCGAAGATGTCCTCTACACCAGTTGCAATCAATGGTACATCCATCGTAGTATCAGTTGGATTTTCTACATTGATTGGAGTTGTCTTTGGTTTACTGCCATCCATTTCAGCGGCAAATCTAAACCCAATTGAGGCACTGCGACACGAGTAAAACCGAAAAGTAAATAAGTGATATTAACAATATTTAAAATGAAAAATACCGGCTTCCAATCGTTAGATATCATAATTGGAAGTCGATATTTTTTCTTTATCAAATTTATTCAATTGAATTGGATTTGCAAAGCAACTGTTTTAATTTATCTTTTGTAGCCTTGTCTGTAAAGGCGGCATCTACAGCGGTTAAAAGCATCTTTTCTTCCTGTGCAAGTGTGATGCCAAGAGACTGGGCGTAGGCAAACTCATTTGCAATCGTTGTGCTTGAGATCGCTGGATTATCGGTATTTAAGGTGACTGCCAGTTCCCGCTTTACAAAATCTGAGAGCGGATAGGTCTTCATATCAGAAACAACCTTCGTTTGGCGGTTGCTGGTGGGGCAAAGTTCAAGAGGAATCTGATTTTCCTTTAAAAGTGACAAAAGTGCATCATCCTCAAAGGCGCGCACACCATGGCCAATGCGACGGGCACCCATCTCAATTGCACAGCGCACACTGTCGGCACCAGCAGCTTCTCCGGCATGCAGTGTAAATGGCACGTCTAGCTTTGATGCAAGGGAAAACAGTTCTCTATAATCGCTTGTCGCAAACAAGCCTTCTGCACCGGCAAGGTCAAGTGCAGTAATGCCATCGTGAGTTGTAAGATATTCTTTTGCAAGCTGAACTGTTTCCAGATTGGCTTTTTCACGTTCCGGTCCACGCATGCAGCAGAGAATGATGCTGCTAGAAAGATGAGACCGAGAAAGTCCATCAAGGGCAGCTTCAATGACCTTGCGCTGGCTTAAGCCTCTTTGCATAAAGGATTGAGGGGCAAATCGAAGCTCTGCATAGATGACATTTTGTGCGATCAGCTTTTCTTGAACTAGATAAAAAGCCTCGCTGATGCTTTCCTTTGTCTGTAATAGTGAGATTGGAAGATCAAAGCGGCGCAAATATTCGTTTAAGTCCTCGCAGTCAGGAGGGATGCTAAGAAGCTTAGAAAGCTCGGCATCGGAGGATGAGGGAAGCGTTTGATTTTGAAGTTTTGCAAGTACTTTTGCAATATCTAGTGTAATTGCACCGTCAAGATGTAAATGTAAGTCAATAAAATGTGTTGGAAGTGTAATCTTTTTTGTGGACATAACAAACCTACCTTTCGTATCAGTAGAATAAGTGTACGCCTTATCATAAAAAAAATCAAGAAGTTAAGAATTGAAATGAAGTCTCCACGCCCATGCGGTGCATAGCTCCTAT
>ERZ857969.3667-NODE-3667-length-14771-cov-8.680280_pt1 | contig 14771 bp, 11 predicted proteins | sample MGYA00519864_ERZ857969 | MGnify/ENA primary metagenome ERZ857969 (study PRJEB31778, sample SAMEA3449382) | human gut metagenome | biome: human gut; feature: human-associated habitat; material: faeces | place: United Kingdom | collected 2010/2012 ... | reverse complement strand
CCCACGCCCTCTGCACAAATCCCTATTCTTCACAAAAAATCATCGTCGCAATCTATACAAGCTGTATTACCCGCAAGGGTTCTTTTCTATATCCAATGGCCTGTCCAGTCCAGCCCAGGGAAGATATCCCCTTTGCGAATCCATCTCGCTCCATCCCGCAAAGAACCCTCATTTCGCGTTTTTCCGCCAACTGTCACCCTTGTCCAGGCCCATACTCTTCATAAAAATCGGTGCCACATCCTATACAAATTGTATTGACCACTTCTGTTCTGCCACTTATATCTACTCATTTTGCCACACCAATCTCAGGCAGCGGCTCCTCCCCGCAAATCCAGCCAACGAAAAACTGCGTTATTTTCTATGCATTTCCGCAAACCGCCAGTCCCGCTCAAATTCCCACTCATCGCAAAATCATCACTAAAATCTATACAAATTGTATTTTATTGTTCCCACTGATCTAATCATTCCGGTCTCTGGCGGCAGCGCCCTCCTGCGGGTCCATTCCGCAAAATTGTAATTTCTGCATTTTTCCATGGGCTATTACCCCCACGCAAATTTCCGCTCCCCGCAAAAAATCATTGTCACAGCTTATACGAACCGTAGCGCCTTCTTCGGCTCTACGCTCTATGCCCGCCAATTTGGCCATTCCGGCCTTTAGTGGTGGCCCCCTCCTGTAAATCCATTCCACGGAGAACCGCATTTTTCCCATATTTTTGCCGCAGGGCCACAATAGCCTGCTGGCCGCTCAGTTCCCGCTCCAACTCGGCCTTTTGCTGCTGGTGGGCCGCATAGTTCCCAAAGAAGTCCAGCTGGTCCCCTCCGACTAACTGCGCCTCTTCCTGCCGCAGCAATCCAGCTGCTGTCACCGTCACCCTCCGCACCGAGAGTCCGAAATCAACGATACGGTCAAAAACCTCGGCGGCAGTCTGCATCAAAATGCGCGCGGAGGAAGCAGGAACCGGAAGATTAGCGGAGCCGTGGGCAGCGGCCGGAACCGCCCGACCGTAGCGGTCGGTCTTGGTAAGACCGTGGTAACTCCTCTGCTGCGCGGGCGCTGAAAGATTCTCGGCATCGTAGCCGATATCCAGCATAAACTGGCTGCACACCAGCCCCTTCTCCACCAGCTCCAGTGAAAGCTGATCGGCCATTTCCCGCACGATGAGTCTGGCTTTTTCGTGGGGGTATGGCTCCGGAAGCACCTGCCCGGAACTAAGGCTGGAACTCTTTGGCCGGTAGTCCTTGATGGCGGCAATGGTGCAGGGTTCCCAACCCCAGGCATGGTCGATGAGCAGCTCGGCCTGGACGCCGAACAGCCGGTAAAGCAGCTCCTCGTTGTGCAGCTCTTCCGGCTTCCCGAGCGAGCAGCGGGCAATATCGCCCATGGTGAACAAACCATTCTGGGCCAGTTTTTTGGCGTAGCCGGGTCCTATCCGCCAGAAATCGGTGAGGGGGCGATGATCCCACAGCAGGCGGCGGTAGCTATCCTCATTGAGCATGGCGATACGCACCCCGTTGCGATCTGGCGGGATGTGTTTGGCGACGATATCCATGGCGACCTTGCTGAGGTAGAGATTGCTGCCGATACCGGCGGTGGCGGTGATGCCAGTTTCCTGCAGTACCTCCAGAATGATCCGCATGGCAAACTGGCGGGCGGTGCAGCGCAGGGTAGTCAGGTAGTCGGTGGCATCGATGAAAACCTCATCGATGGAATAGACATGGATATCCTCCGGGGCGACATGGCGAAGGTAAACCGAATAGACGCGGGAGCTGTACGCAAGATACTTGGCCATTTGGGGCGGGGCAACGATGTAATCGACGGCGAGGGTGGGATTCTTCCATAATTCTTCCGCCAAAAACGACTTGCCGGTGAGCTGCCGGCCGGGGGCCTGCTGCCGTCGCTGGACATTGACGGTGGCGACCTGCTGAACAACCTCAAAGAGGCGGGGACGGCCAGGGATACCGTAGGCTTTGAGGGAGGGGGAAACGGCCAAGCAGATGGTTTTTTCGGTTCGGGCGGCATCAGCAACGACGAGATTGGTGGTGAGGGGATCCAGTCCGCGTTCGACGCATTCCACCGAGGCGAAGAAGGATTTGAGATCGACAGCGAGGTAAGTCCGCTCTTTCACTGGCGGGTCCCTCCTTTCCGCAGGAGGTTGAATTGATATAGAACATTTGTTCTTAATTTAATTGTAGCATGGATTTTTCGATTTTGGAATTGGCAAAGCGCACAAACATATATTCTGTAATTTGGAGTGGGTGCACAAAAATGAGGGTAGGGGCGACCGGAGGGAGCCCCACTGAGGGATAAACCGGCATCCTACACCGGGGTGGACAGTGCGGGGCGAGGATGGGGCGGGGTGGGCGGGTGGGAGCCCCATCCTCGCCAAAAAAAGAAGCCCGCCGAAAACGGCGGGCGGGATATAAGCGAATATTACTCGGCGAACATGGGGCTGGAAAGGTAGCGGTCACCGGTATCCGGGAGAAGGATAACAATGGTCTTCCCCGCGTATTCCGGGCGCTGGGCCAGCTGGATAGCGGCCCATACGGCAGCGCCGGAGGAGATACCCACCAGCACGCCCTCGCTTTGGCCGATCTCCCGGCCAGTGGCAAAGGCATCCTCATCGGCGACAGGGATAACCTCGTCATAGATTTTGGTATCCAGGACGGCGGGGACAAACCCTGCGCCGATGCCCTGGATGCCATGCTTACCGGGGACGCCGGTGGAAAGGACGGCGGAGGTCTTAGGCTCGACGGCGACGATGCGGACGGCAGGATTTTTCTCCCGGAGGTAGCGGCCCACACCGGTGATGGTACCGCCGGTGCCGACCCCTGCCACAAAGGCATCCACCTGCCCATCGGTATCCTGCCAGATCTCCGGGGCGGTGGTGGCGTAGTGGGCCTGGGGGTTGGCCTGATTGACAAACTGGCCGGGGATAAAGCTGTGAGGGATCTCGCGCGCGAGTTCATCCGCTTTGGCGATGGCGCCTTTCATGCCCTGGGCGCCGGGGGTAAGAACCAGCTCCGCGCCATAGGCTTTCATCAGCTGGCGGCGCTCCACGCTCATGCTATCCGGCATGACAATGATGATACGATAGCCCCGGGCGGCGGCCACCGAGGCCAGGCCGATGCCGGTATTGCCGGAGGTGGGCTCGATGAGGACGGACTGGGGGGTAAGGAGGCCCTTCTGCTCGGCATCCTCTATCATGGCGAGGGCAACGCGGTCCTTGACGGAACCGGCGGGATTGAAGTATTCCAGCTTGGCCAAAAGGCGGGCCTTGAGGTCATACTTTTTTTCAAGATGGGTGAGCTCCAGCAGGGGGGTATGGCCGATGAGCTGGGCGGCGGAAGTGTAGATATTTTCCATAGGAATGCCTCCTAACATGAAATAGACAAAAACGGTAGATTTACCATGGGAATGTTATACACCCTGGGCGGGGATTTGTCAAGAGAAAAGCTCCCCGGGAGGGGAGCTTTTTGGTGGGGCAATTAATCATGCTTGCGCAGGAGGGCGGCGGAGCCGAGGGCTGCGGCGACGGCAGCGGCGACGGCCAGGCCGACCAGGTCATTGGCGCCGGTGGAGGGATTGGGCTGCTGGGCCGGTTTCTCCTCTTCGGCGGGGCGGATGATGACGATGGTGCCGGGGTTATCGGGGGTGGGAGGTTCGATCTCGCCGGTGGCTGGGATTACTTCAGTCTGCATTTTATGTTTGCAAACTGTGCACTCCTTATGCATGGAACCGGCTGTGGTGGCGGTTGCAGGGGTATCGATAATCCAATCACTGGAGATATGATCCTCTACATAAAACACTTTGCACTCACACTCACGGATATGATTTGTACCGCTGTCAGTAACTATTGTGTACGCATGGGGCTTCTTGTCTGTTATTGCATTGCACTTTATACACTTATGCCAGTGATACTCATTGTCTACTGTATCTATTGTCCATTCGGTGGTCCAAACATGCTCACAAGTTGTGCCAGTGGATTTATCGTAGCCACAGTCACTGCAAACATCACCTACGAAATTGTGATATCTTTCGACTACATTTCCACACACACAAGTGCCAATATGCTTTTCATTATCATTGGCATTGGGAGCCCATGTGTAAGAATGGCTTACCTTGGCACTGTAACCACAGCTGCCGCAGATGTTCGAATGAGAGCCATCATGATTGTCTCTATGACCAGTCACATTGTGCGGCTCTTGTGTAGTTGTATCATAAGCTTTGCAGATGGTACACTGATGAGCATGATGATAATCTCCTGTGTCGTGCCATGCTTCATCCCAAACATGCTGGTGGGTAGAGCCGCCGCCGGTTTCGAGGGTCTTCGTGGTGACGCAGAGGTACTTATAAGTACTACTTTTTGCGGCATCATATGTCTCCAGGGGAGAACCGGAAACATCCGTGCTGGCGTAGCACTTATAGCCGGAGCCTAAGTCAAATGCACCGTTGGCGTGGCCACCTTTATTGGTGGAAATAAGATTGCCATTGGTATTTATAATTACTACTTCGGCATTGATGGTAACATTGCCAAAGGAATAAACCGGCAGGTAATTGCCGCTGATAGTCAGGCTGGCATTGGATGCATTTTCAGCATTTTCAATGATAATTGTCGAATATGCTCCTTCGCCCAAGATGGCATGATGGCCAGCATTGTTAATGCTGTTTGTCCCAATCAGCTTGATATGGAACGGGGCACTGGAATAATTTAGATTGGTCTTAATCACGCCCGTGCTGCCACTCGTACCGGTACTGCTAATGGTAGCATTATTGAGGGTAAAGTCGTTTGCGCTATCACAGAAGATGTTATAATCCTGTGCAGTACCATCGGTAATATTGCCATTTTTTGCATCGGTCTTGTAGTACTTGCCTACATGCATGGTCTGGCCTGCGATTTTGTAATTGGCAGTAACCTGGGGGGTCTCATACGCATCGCCGCGGGTGATGGTGATGGAGCCTCTGCCGGTGTTGTTGTCTTCAGCGTTGGGGGCAATGGCTTTAGTATCGGTACCGGTACCTACCTGCAAGTAATGCCCTTCGTTGGCGTTCTTGATCTTGGCATGGATAGCGCCTGTCGAGCTATTGGCATAGCTATTGGTAGCGGTAATTTTGGTTGTTTCGCCACTGACGATGAGCTTAGACAGATTATTGACTACACCGCCTGAAGCCTGACCAGCTGTGATGGCATTGAAGTACTGAGAATTGTTTTTGGCGGTGACAGTGGCATCATTGCTAACGGTGATATTGCCAACCGCACGGATGGCGTTGCCGCCAGCTTTGGCTTCTGCCGTTACTGTGCCGCCGGAGATGGTGACAGCGCCATTGACATGGAGGGCGGAGGAGGCTGCATTGCTGTCTTTGTATTGTTCGCCCTGTGTGGTGCTGTTATTGGTGATGGTGACGGTGCTGCCGGTGAAGGAGGCATTGCCGCCGACCTGGACGGTGGGAACATTATTGGAGGCGCTGGTGGCGGTGAGGGAACCGTTCGTTACGGTGAGGTCGCCATCGATATCGATGGCTCTGGTGGTGAGTTCAGCGGTACCGACGGTGACAGTAGCGCCATTGATGGTGAGGTTGGGTTTGTCATCAGAAGAAGCCTTTTGGTTATGCACCTTGATGGAACCGACGGTAAGGGAGCCGGAGCCGGAGATGGTGAGGTTCTGATATTTAGTCTCGACTGCGGAAAGGGTGCTATCTCCTATGAGGATAATGGAGTTAGGTGTGAATTCCGCATTGAATTCGAGGGGGTAATTGCCTTTGAAGTTATCCAAGGTGATGGTATTGTTTTTACTGTCTACGGTAGCGGTGCCGCCGTTTTCACCAGTAATAGTTTCGCCCTGCTTTAGAGTTGTACCGTTGTAGCGGATGGTGGAATCCTTAGCGGCGGCAGGGGTGATGGTGATGGTCTTGAAAAGCGTAGTTGTCTCGTCTACGGTATAGCCGTTGAGAAGGTCGGGGGTAAACGCACTAGAGTCGCTAATAGTTTCGGTTGGATAACCTTTCTCTTGTCTTGCACCTACTATGTCGTACTTGGTATTATCGATGGTAATGCTGCCAGATTTAACACGGAGGGCGTTGCATACTGTAGATTGAACTTGGTAATTAGTGTTTGTGGCTAGCGTTATATTGCCAGTGTTATTGAAAATGAGATTGCCCACCTGCATATCGATGGCATAGGTATTAGCGATAACATTGAGGCTGCCGGAGCCGGAAATGGTAACACTAATATTAGCTGGATCATCATAAAACGCTTTATTTAGCGCGCAAATACCATTAGCTACGCTACTTATGTTATTGGTGCCTTCCAAATTGATGGTGTAATCACCGTTTTTTGTGAACTGGATGGCATGGTTAACATTGTTATTATTATTTCTGGTGATGGTAATGCCCTTGAGGGTGAGCTCTTTATTAGCTGCATTGTAGTAGTAAGAGCCAGAGCAGGAATCGGCAGTGATTGTAGTCCACTGACCGACAACGGCGTCTTTGCCAGCGATGAAGACATCGGAGGTTCTTTGGATGGCGGGGATGGTTCTCTTTGCGATGCAGATGTACTGGGAATATTTCTTTGTGGGAAAACCAAGGTATTCCTTCAAGGTCCCCCAGCTGCACACCTCAGGATCGCTTTCTGTAAGAGCATCACCGGAATAAGAGCCTGTGGTGAATTGGTAGTTGCTCCAATCGATATTTGATGCTGGACCAGCTGTACCTGCGACAATGTTGGCTGCACTCTTGTTGGATATTTCCAATTTGGCATTATTCCCAGTCATTGCCAGAGTCCAAATCACAGTTGTTGCAGTATAGGCCGACGATTCGGCTATCAATGTGGAATTATCGATTGTAAGCGTACCATACACTCTTATTGCCTGGTAGTAGCCGTTAGTAATTGCCTTCAAATTGCCGCCGCCTGTAAAAGTAAGGTTTGTATTGGGAGTTGTTTCGATTGCAATATTATTACTTGTTACGGTGTTTTCTCCGGTAAGGATCACACTGTAGGTTACATAATTTGTTGTATCGCAAAAATCAATGCCGATGTTGCTGCCGGTGGCGGTGATGGTGGCATTATTGAGGGTGAGGGTGCGGGTGGACTTATCGTAGGAGTAAGTGCCGTTGCCCTCACCGAGGGAAATACCATTGCCAACGGTGACAGGGGTGCCGTTGATCTTTACATTTTCATCGGTTACGGGGGTGGTATCTGCCAAGGCAGTGGTGGGGAGTAGGACAAAGACTAAAGCCAGCGCGAGCAGGGCGCTGAGCAGGCGTTTTTTCATGGGGGTGGGCCTCCTTTTCATTTTTCTTAAAATTGTGGTTTTACTGGGCGCAGAGGCCCTACTTTCAACCCCCATAATACCCCCTAAAAGGGGGTATTTTTCGCCCAGGGGGCGAAATGCGGGCAAAGCGGTGTGAATTGCAGAAACGCCCTAAAAAGTGCACAAAAAGCCCCCGCGATGGAAGGCTTTTTGCTAAGAATGGGAATATATGGCATTCCCAAATATTATTAACCGTTACATAATGCCGCCGGCGGTGGAGGTATAGACGCCCAAGATGAAGGCCACAATGCACAGCACGGCGCAGACGAGGGTATCGGTTTTCTTTTGGCGGGCCATCAGCTTGGCCAGCAGGGCATCGTAGTTTTCGCGGTTTTGGTCGTAATCCGGCTGGGCGGCCAGGGTCTCTTCCATCTTTTTGCCGTACAGGCGGTAATCCGCATAGGTAAGGGCGGGCATAAGCACGATGAAAAGCAGGAAAAACAGCATGGCTGGTGCCTCCGTTCTATTGGGATAAGATGCAGGGAAGCTCCGGCCGGAAAACCGACCGGAGTATGGCCCGTGCTAAATTCCGGAATCAGTGCAGCAGTGCATTGGGCAGCACGGTGACGATGCCGGGGATGTAGGTGAAGAGGAACAGATCGACGATGAGAACCGCCAGGAAGGGCAGTACCTGCCGGATGACCTTCTCCAGGCGAACTTCGCAGATGCTGGAGGAGACGAAGAGGTTCATGCCGATGGGCGGGGTGATCTGGCCGATGGAGAGGTTGATGATCATGATAATACCGAAGAAGGTCTTATCGATGCCATAGGCGCTGATCAGCGGGACCAAAACGGGGGTGAGCAGGGTGATGGCGGCGACATTATCCAAGAGGGCGCCAGCCACAAACAGCGCCAGGTTAACGAGCAGCAGAACGACAGCGGGGCTATTGGTAATGCCGCTGATGGCAGCAACGATCTGATTGGGGATCTGCTGCATGGTGAGCATCCAGCCGAATACGGCAGCCGCACCGATGAGGAACAGGATCATAGAGGTGCTGACGCCGGTCTTGACACAGGCCTCATAGGCTTTCTTGATATTGAGCTGCTTAAACACAAAGTAGCCAATGATGAAACCGTACAGAACGGATACGCCGGCGGCTTCGGTAGCGGTGAACTTGCCGCTGTAAATACCGCCCAGGATGATGACCGGGGACAGCAGCGCCAGGAAGCTCTGAATAACGATCTTGGCCTTGCTCTGGGTATGGAACTCAGCGATATCCAGCTCGGAGGTGCCGTAGCCGTTTCTCTTGGCGCGGAAGTACTCGACGACCATAAGGCTGAGGCCCATGATGATGCCGGGGATAATACCGCCGGTGAACATCTCCAGGACGGAGACATCGGCGACGATGGCATACATGAGCATGGTGCCGCTGGGAGGAATAATGAGGCCCAGCAGACCGGAGGAAGCGATAACAGCTGCGGTGTATTCTTTCTTATAACCGGCTTTTTCCATGGGCTCTACCATGATGCCGCCGATGGCAGCGGCCGTAGCGGTAGCGGAACCGGAGATAGCGCCGAAGAACATGCAAGCCAAAGTGGTGACCATGGAAAGGCCGCCTTTGAACCGGCCTACCACACGGTTGGCCAGGTAGATGAGCTTATCGGAAACACCGCCCAGGGTCATGACTTCACCGGCCAGGGTGAACATGGGAATAGCCAGCAGAGAGAACTTGCTGACGCCGCTGAGAAGCTTCTGGGTGATGATAAGCGCATTGAGAGTGCCGCCCTGCAGAATGGTGAGCAGAGAGGCGGTGCCCATCGCCATGCCGATAGGAACAGCGATAAGGAGCAGAATGCCGGTGGAAATCAACAGGAATGCAGTCATGCGGTGACTTCCTCCTTTCCTTTTTTGGCGAAGAGATCAGCGAAGCGGTCTACAATGAGGAGGATGAAGTTAAGGATCATGCCAACGGCACCAACGCCTACCACAAAGTAGTACCAGCCATAAGTGATGGGAGAAGAGCCAACAATAACATGCATATTCTCGCCTGTCATCTGGAAGGCCTGGGAGGTAACGACCACCAGGAACGCAATGCTGATGAGATCAGCAATGATGAGGATGACTTCGGTGAGCTTTTTGGGCAACAGATCCACGAAGAATTCCAAGCGGATCTGTTTATTATTGGCCGTAGCAGTGCAGGCCCCCAGGAACACACTACAGATTAGCAGGAATACGATGAGATCCTGCGACCAAGGCAGTGGAACGAACGCGATAAAGCGGGAAATGATCTGCAGCAGCAGAACCAGGAACATGGCGACCATGACAATGCCCAAAAGGAGATTGCAGACCTTGTTGAAGGCTCCGACCGCAGTTTTCAGCGTTTTGCGGAACATAGAATTACTCCTTTACTGATAAGAGAACTTGAGGAGGGGCAGAGTCGGGCGGGTGTGCCCGGCTCTGCCGTGGAGATGACTCAATCAGTTAGCCTTTCAGCTGGTTGTACAGGGCGGTGAACTCATCACCGTACTGCTTGCAGTAGGACTCGGTTACAGGAGCCAGAGCCTCTTCGAAAGCGGTCAGATCGGGATAGGTGATGGTAACGCCCTGCTCCTCGATGAACTTGAGGTCAGAAGCTTCGGACTCGGAAACGGTCTTAACATCAGCAGCGCAAACTTCCTTGGCAGCATCCAGCAGGATCTGCTGCAGCTCGGGAGACAGGCTATCGAACTTGGCCTTGTTCATGATGAGGGGCTCGGAAACATACTGATGATGGGTGACAGCTAGATACTTCTGAACCTCATAGAACTTACTGCCGATGATATTGGAGGTGGGGTTTTCCTGAGCGGAAACGATGCCAGTCTGCAGACCGCTGTAAGTATCACTCATGGAAAGGGTGGTGGGGTTGGCGTTCAGGGCGGTCAGCATATCAGCGATGAGCTTAGCGGAGCCGACGCGAACCTTCAAGCCGGAGAAATCGGCGGGGCTGTTGATCTCGTTATTGGAGGTAACAACACGGAAGCCATTGGCAGCCCAGCCCAGGATGGTCATGCCCTGCTTTTCGATAGCGGTATTGAGGGTAGCAGCTACATCGCTATCAGCGAAGGTGAGAACATGATCCCAGGAAGTGAACGCATAGGGCATAGCGATAACATTGAACAGCGGATCATAGTTGGCGAGGTAAGCATCGGGATCCAGAACCATATCCTGGGTACCGGACTTAACGGACTCCAGCATCTCGGAGCCGGAACCGAGCTGCTCGGCGGGGAAGATATTGATGATGAGCTGTCCATTGGACTTCTCTTCAACAATCTTCTTGAAGGATTCAGCGAGGACCTGATAATGGTGATCGGTGTTGTTGGTGTGGCCCAGGCTCAGCTGAATGGCCTTAACATCGTTGCCACCATTGTTGTTGTCGCCGTTGCTATTGCCGCAGGCAACCAGGGTCAGGATCATAGCCAGTGCCATAATCAGTGCGATGATACTTCTTTTCATGATTTTCTTCCTTTCTTTTTTGTCCGAATTTTTATCTCATGTGATCTCTCACATATGACCTAATTGTACCGCAACCGTGCGGGAAGGAAAGCCGGAAATTAACGGTATCTTAGCCGTGGCAGGCCAGCGCCATACTGCCGCCCAGATGGGCGTGGATCTCCTCGCACATATCGCGGGCGGTCTGGGTGAGCATTTCCAGATTATAACCGGTGTGAATGCCCATCTTCTCGCACATATTTACGAGGTCTTCGGTGGCGATATTGCCCTTGGCGCCAGGGGCGAAGGGGCAGCCACCCATGGCCGCCAGGGAGGCATCAAAGTGGGTGACGCCTTCTTCCAGGGCTACAAAGGCATTGGCAATGCCCATGCCGTGAGTATCGTGCAGGTGCGCGCAGATGTGATCTGCGCCGACCAGGCCGATCATGTGGCGGAGGACTTCCCGGGTGTGGGTGGGGGTAGAGATACCGGAGGTATCGGCCAGGCCAAAGTACTCCACACCGACGCTGTGGGCCTCTTCTACGATCCAATCCAGACGCTCCAGCGGGATCTCATCGCCAAAGGGAGAACCGAACACGCAGGGCAGAGCCAACTGGATGCGAACATCACCGGTCTGCTGGGAAGCCAGCTCCTTGAACTGAGCCATGCTCTCCTGAATGGTACGGCGGGAATTGCGGAGGTTGTGCTCCTCGCTGGCGCTGACCACGAAGGACAGCATGTGGGAGCCGGCCGCGACGGCGTCATCGGCACCGCGCTTATTAAGGGCCAGGGTGCTGAGTGTGCAGCCTTTTTCGGCGGCGTAGGGCTTGATCGCTTCAAACACGGCGGCCGCATCGGCCATCTGGGGCATGACCTTGGGATTGACGAAGCTGGTAACTTCCAGCTCCTTGGCACCGCAATCGATCATACGGCGGATGTACTTGATCTTGACATCGGTAGGAATGAACTCCGCGTGGTTCTGCCAACCATCACGGGGGCAGCATTCCTGGATATGGACCTCTTTAGGAAGTGACATAAACTTGTACCCTCCTTGTCAGTTATCAGTTGATGACGCCTTCGGCACGGAACGCTTCGAGCTGTTCCTTAGTGAAGCCGATGGACTCAAAGATCTCTTCGTTGTTCTCGCCCAGATCCGGAGCGGCCTTGTAATAAACGCAGGGGGCTTCCTCCATCTTGAGGGGGTTACCAATGACGGTCAGCTCCTTGGGAGCATCGGGGTGCTTAACAGGCGCGGGAACCTTGACGAGCATCTCACGCACTTCCACGATGTTCTTATCGTTGGCGGCCTGCTCGCAGTTATAAATGGGCGCTACAGGGATACCTGCCTCATCGATGATCTTGCAGACCTCGGAAACGGTTTTATCGGCAGTCCACTTTTCGATGATCTCCTTGAGGGAATCCGCGTTTTTCTTGCGGGACTCGGTATCGCAGTACAGGGGATCCTGGGCCAGTTCCGGCATACCCATGGCAGCGGAAAGCTTTTCAAAGTGCTTATCGGTGCCGGAGGCAATAACAAAATAATCGTCCTTGGCCTTGAAGGAATCATAGGGTGCAGAGGTGATGTACTTATTGCCGGTCTTGACGGGGCTGACACCGGTGTAAACATACTGCATCATCTTGGCTTCCATGCCGGAGAAGATGGAATCGACGAGGGCGACATCGATGTGGTTGCCTACGCCGGTTTTTTCACGGTTATACAGAGAAGCGCAGATGGCGAAGCCAGCGTTCAGACCGCCGAACAGATCACCGATGGCCATACCGGCACGGGTGGGCTCGCTGCCCGGCCAGCCGGTGATGCTCATGCTGCCGCCCATAGCCTGGCCGATGAGGTCGTAGCCGGGACGATTGGCATTGGGGCCATACTGGCCAAAGCCGGAGATAGAAGCATAAACCAGGCGCGGATTCAGCTTTTTGCACTCTTCATAGCTGAAGCCCAAACGGCCCATAACACCGGGACGGTTGTTTTCCAGCAGTACATCAGCGCTCTTTACCAATTCGCTGAACAGTTTTTTTCCGTCCTCTGTTTTGAGGTTGATGGCAACACCGCGCTTATTGCGGTTCAGATTTTGGAAATACATGCTCAGTCCACTATTTTTTTCCAAAGGGCGCGCGTTGCGGACAAAGTTGCCGCCGGTGGTCAGGTTTTCCACCTTGATAACATCGGCGCCCATATCGGCCAGATACATACCACAGTAGGGACCTGCCAGGAAGTCGGTGAAATCAAGCACACGGATGCCCTTGAGAAGCTGTCTAGTCATGATAAATCCTCCTGCGGCGCGATACTTTCGCGCCAGAATCATTTTTCGCGCTCCGGGGGCGGCCGACCCCCAAAAACACACAAGATTCGCTTCCGGAAGCTTAATCTACGCTTCCATGATAACCAAGTATGACGAAATTGTGAAATGCCAAGAAACGAGCTTGATTGATGCTGTTTTTGCATAACAGTCAAAGTGCTGTGATATTGTTTGTGATATTTGTGCAAAAAGCATATGATTCCAGCGATTTGACTGATTTTTGTATATTGTATTTGGTTGCTTTCCTCTTACTCGCATGGTAAAATATTAGGGAAGGCAAAGAGAATACTGTGGCCCAAACGAATGGAGGACACGCAAAACCATGACGATCTTTCAATTGGAATGTTACTACGCGTTAGCTCAGTCGCTTAACTTTACCCAAACGGCCAGCCAGCAGTATATCACCCAGCCAGCCCTAAGCCGAAGCATCTCCTCGCTGGAAAAGGAGCTGGGGATCAAGCTGGTGAACCGCACCACCCACACCGTTTCTCTGACCCCGGCGGGGCGGGTATTTGCCGAAGAGTGCCGCAAAATCATAAGCACCTACCAGGATGGCGTGCAGAATGCCTTGACCGCCTCCCAAAGCATTGTAGGACGGGTACGGCTGGGAGTCCCTATCGATTCCTTTGAGCCATTGGCGGTAAAGCTGGTGCGTGCCATCACTGAAAAGCACTCCGGTATTCATATTGAGCTGAAATTTAATACCCCGACCCGGCTGCTGCGGGCGCTGGATGACGACCTGGTGGATGTGATCATTGCCAGCGGCCGCCCCAGAAGCGCCGAAAGCAAGTATCTGCTGGTGGACCGCCGGATGGACTATGTAGTGATATCCTCCGTTCATCCTCTGGCGGACCGGGAGGAAGTCTCCTTTAGCGAGCTGCGGTATGAAAACTTTATCGCTATCTCCCGTTCTTCCTCCATTGCCGGGTATCAGTCCATTATTGACCACGCCTCAGCCGGCGGGTTTTCTCCCAATATCGTGGGAGAAGCGGAGACGGTTTCCTCCCTGCTGATGATGGTGGCCTGCGGTGTAGGCATCACCGTGCTGTACAAGGAGCACCAGCCCATTTCCGCCACCGACGCGGTGCGGTTTATCCCACTGAAGGGCGAAAAATACTTTAACCGATATCTCATTTGGAACCGGCTAGATAATTCCTGTCTGGATTCGGTACTGGAGGTTGCGAAGGGGCTTTTTACCCCCGAAGCAGAAGATGAATAAATAAAAAGCCCCCTGCGGGAGCGTAATATGCAAAAAAAGACCCCCCAAGGGGTTCTTTTTTATTTGATTAGAAATTTTGAGATGGCACAAATGGACCCATCTACTAGTTTACTTTTCTCGTTAGAATAGCCGCCAAAAATCCTGGCTTTTCCGCCATGCGTGAATGGCAATGGAATATGGACTAAACCTCAACAATAAGGACTCCTTCATTTCCTGCCGGTAATTCCTCTTTTATGAAGCTCTTATCAAACAAAGCAGCACCGCCTTTGGCAATTTCGCGATTATCGGGTTTATCCATGCATACCGAATTGACATAAAAAACGGGGGCATTTATTTTGCCGGCCTGTTTGGCATATTCAAACTTTACTGTATTGTTCCATTCTAAATAGTTATAATCTGTATAGACAGGCCACCAAACGATATCCGGTTCCAACTCGTTCAGACGAGTGATATTTTCTTCATACCAAAGTACAGTTTACAAGGGACTACACAGGGTAGGTATCTGACGGGAGGGGTTCCA
>ERZ857969.3665-NODE-3665-length-14804-cov-3.526680_pt1 | contig 14804 bp, 9 predicted proteins | sample MGYA00519864_ERZ857969 | MGnify/ENA primary metagenome ERZ857969 (study PRJEB31778, sample SAMEA3449382) | human gut metagenome | biome: human gut; feature: human-associated habitat; material: faeces | place: United Kingdom | collected 2010/2012 ... | reverse complement strand
ATCGTCCACCGCTCGTCGCCGAGGGGCCGGGCTTCGGCCGCCACGAAGGTTTCCAGCGGGCGGAGGCTGATGCGGTCGATCAGCCGCAGGGTGTCTCCGGCGCGGGCGAAGTCGAACCCCTGCTGCTGGACGTGCCCGAAACGGGCGGTCAGCCGGTCGCCGGAAAGCGTGTCTACGGCCATGTAGGTTCCGTGGACGTTCGTGGCGTCGTCGAGCATGTTCTCGAACAGACAGCCGTCGAAGCGGATCGTACCCCGGCAGTTGACGAAGTGCGTGGCGTCGGCCGAGGCCGAGATGAAGCGTCCGGAGCCCTCCCGCAGACGGACATCGTATCGGTCGAGCGTCACGTTCTCGGTGTTCTCGCAGATCAGCGCCATGGCGCCCGAGGCGTGGACGGTCGTTCGCTCGATCCGCAGGTCCCGCGTGCGGTGCACGACGATGCCCGGACAGCGGCGGTTGTTGCGGAAGGGGCCTTTGTCGGCGTAGACCGAACCCACGGGCGGCAGTTCCGGGGAGAGGAATCCCGTCAGCCGCACGGTGTCGGGGCCGAGCATCGCGGCCGTCAGTTTCCGCTGCCAGTAGGGATGGAGGAAGCGGGCCGTGTTGTAATAGGGGGCATGGGTAAGGGTGTCGAAGACGATGTTGTCGCCCTGGGTCTGCTCCCAGCCGTAGCCCGAGAAGATCAGCTCCCCGTCCTCGACCCGCACGGGGTTGCCGCTGGTGATTTTCAGGTCGATACTGCGTGTCGCGGCGTCCTGTGCGATCACGCGGCCTTCCAGCACGAACGGCACGTCGTAGTCGATCGTGACGCCCCGGAGGGTGATCTCCTCGCAGCTGTCGATGTAGAAGGGGACCAGCTCGCCGTGGAAACGGAACTCGGTGTCGTGCCCGCAGACGGTGACGCGGCGCATTCCCTCCATGCGGAAAGCGATGCGTTTGGTTCCGTTGTCGTTGTTCGACACGCGCAGGAACTGCTCTTCGGCCTGCTCGGGATAGAAGTCGTAGACGCCGGGTCCGAATTCCAGCGTGAACGCTCCTTCGGGGTGTGCGCGGAGGATCTCCCGCACGTGTGCGGTGTAGTCGGTCCGGCCGTCGAGCGGGACGCGGATGTGCGCGGGTCGCGTTTCGCAGCCCTGCGCGAAGAGCGCCAGCAGGCCGGCGAGGATCGGGGTCAGTCGTTTCGTATTCATTCGTCGGATGTTATTTGCAGATGATTTCGAGGGGCCTGCCGCCGCGCTGGACGATCTCCGAGGGGTGCATGTGCACGATGCCGATGTTGTGCCCCGGAAAGTCGGGGCCGAAGCTGTTGCCGGCGACCCGCACCTTGCGGCATCCGTCCAGAAAGAGGTTGTAAGGACGGTAGAACGGTTCGTAGGTCCGGGTGCGTTCGAGGCGGTTGCGGCTGAACTCCAGCCCCTCGGCCGAGCGGGCGAACAGAACGGCGCAGTCGAAATGGCGGAAGGTGTTCCCCACGATGCGGATATTGCGGTGGTATGCCTTCGCGTCGGCATCCTGCGGCCGGAAGGAGGGCGAGATCGAGATGACCCCTTCGCCCCAGCCCCAGGGGCCGTCGATGATGTTGTTGCCCGAGGTGTAGCAATCCTCGAAGAGATTGTTCCGGATCGTGATGTCGCATACGGCGCCCGATTCGAACCAGAGCTCCGTGTCGCCCTCGATGAGGACCGCGGCTCCGGCCGAGCGGAAATAGTTGTTTTCGATGAGGACTTTGGCCGGGGTGGTCACCAGAATCGAACGGCCGCGGTTCTGTTTCAGCATCCGGCAGTTGCGTACGGTGAGCCGGGGACAGAGCGTCGCGTTTTCCAGCATGTTTCCCGCCGCGATGCGTCCGGCGACCGGTTCCCGGAAATGCAGCACGTAGTCCCGCGATCCCGCGATGCGTTCCGTTCCGGCCGATGTCAGCGGACGGCCGCGCTGCATGGTCGCCGTATCGAGCGGCCATACCCGTTCGCCCGGGCGGAATCCCTGGTCGCGGCTCGTGGGCGCGATCCGCACGGAGCGTTCGCCGCAGACCTCCGCGACGGGGGCGTACATGCCGTGGACGTTGGTGAAATCGTCGCCCGAGCCGCTTACCGTGCAGCCGTCGAACAGGATGTCGCCCGTGCAGCCGATGAAGTGCGTGGCGTCGGCGATGGTGCTGAAAACGCGCCCCGACCGTTCGTCGGCCACGATGTCGAGGCCGACCATCGCAACGTCGTGCGAACGGACGCCGAAGATGCCGCAGCTCAGCGTGTGGTGGATCGTCACCTGTTCGATGCGGGTCTGCCGGCAGTCGGCGATTTCGATGCCGTTGGTGATGTAGCGTCCGTGGAAAAAGACGACGACGGTTCCCGGGGCGGGCTTCATGGCCGGGCGGTAGTGGAAACGCACCCGGTTGTTCCCGAGGTCGGTGACCCGGGCCCGGAACATGTCGCGGCCCAGCGGTACGTCGCGCGTCTGGTAGAGCAGTTCGTGCGTCGCGGCGTCGTAGAGGTTCGTATATTCGGGGACGATCCGTTGCAGTCCGTATTCGCCGACGAAAGCCAGGGAGTCGCCCGCCACGACGTAGGGATAGCGCCCGGCGTCGATCTCCATATCTAAATAGGTGTCCGTCGCCGAAACGATCGTCGCCTGCGAGTTGTAGGGCTGCTGCCAGTCGATGCGCACGTTGCGGAGCGTCGTGTTGCGGCACCCCGAGAGCCGCACGGGATTCATCAGCCCGTGGAAGATCCAGTCGCATCCGCCGCCGTCGATCTCCACGCCGTCCGTCTGCGTCAGGGCGAAGGCCGTGGTCGGTTTGCCGGCCGCCTGCCGTTCGGCGTCGGGGTAGAAGTCGTAACGCCCCTCGTCGAAACGAATCTGCAAGCCCCGGATACCCTTGTTTTCCTCGATGATCCGCCGGACGACCGGCAGGGCGTTCCGGCCGCTGCCGGGGTGCAGCCCGTAGTCGGACACCCGCACGGTGCGGCGTGCGGCATTTGCGGCATATGGTACGGATGCGGTTGTGAGGAGCAGGAGGACGATAAGACGGGTGGGTCGGTTCATGGGTCGTTGTTTCGGTTGCAACAAAAGTAAGCGAACTCGGCCACTTTCGGCTATCCCGATGTTAAGAAATCGTGCAGGCTGGGTTAACGGCGGTTCCGGCGGGACGATTTGAACGAATTTATAGGTTCTGTGAACAAATATGCAATTTCGGCGTGATGTAAATACAAATATATATTGTTAACTTTCGGAAAAATGAGGATGTATGAAACGACTTCTGACCCTGTTGTCATGGCTGTTGCTGCTGCAAACGCCCGTATCGGCCCAGCATGACGGCGTCATCTGGAACTACGAGCATCTGAGCCGCAACGACGGGCTTTCGGGCAACCGCGTCACGGCGCTGTGCGACGATGCGTACGGCCGGATATGGATCGGAACCTCGCAGGGGCTGAACATTTACGACGGACGGAGGTTGCAGAAGGTCGAGGAGTACAACGGGTTGGAAGTATGGTCGTTCCACGATACCGGCGACCGTATCCTGATCGGCACGCCGCGCTTCCTCGGGGTGTACGACTACGCCAGCGGCCGTTTCTCGCGCCTGACCTGCGAGGGCCGCGACGTGGGGTATGTGCGCACGATCGTGCGGGCCGGGGACGACCTGCTGCTCAAGACCCCGAAGCAGCTGTACCGCTGCGACGGCGACCGGCTGACGCTCGTGGCGAGGGAGACTCCCTACGAATATTTCTGTTGCGACAAATTCGGGCAGCTGTGGGGGCTTTCCAAGGAGCGCGTATTCCGCATCGGCGAGGATTTCAGCGTCGCGGCGACCTATGACCTGACCAGCGCCGACCGGTCGCCGCTGGTGGGGGTGAGCCTCTATGCCGATTCCAAGGGGTGCGTCTGGGTCGGAACGATCAAGGACGGGCTCTTCCGCTACAACCGGGCGGCCGACGAGTTCCGCCGCGAGCCCGTCGCCCGGCGGTTCCGTGTTCCGGAGATCGAGAACATCGCCAGCCTGAGCGAAGACCGTTACGACCGCTTGTGGATCGGCCACAACAACGGCGTTGCGGTCTACGACTATAGCAACGATTTCTTCTGCAACTACGTCTGCGAACTCAATGACAATGCGGTGCTCAACACCGTGATCTGCATTTTCCGGACCCGCCGGCAGGACATGCTGCTGGGGACCTATTTTTCGGGGCTGTTCCGGGTCGGCAACCTCGATTCGGGCGTGGAGTACTACACGCTGGGCACCTCCGGGCCTTCGCTCCGCACCCGGAACGTCGCGGCCAACGGCATACAGCGCGATGCGCAGGGGAACTGGTGGGTCTCCACCAACAGCGCGGGGATCAACGTGCTCGATCCGTCGGGAGGTTTCCTGCGGCGCATATCGAGCCGCAATGCGGACATCAACGACAATATCCTCTCCCTCCAGCGCGATGTCCGCGGGAATCTGTGGGCGGGGTCCCTCGCCAGCGGCCTCTACTGCCTGGCCCCCGACGGCCGCATCCGCCACTACACCAGCCGCGCCGGCGACACCGCGTCCATTTCGAGCGGAAACGTCCTGCTGTTGTGTCCGCTCAACGCCGATACGCTCTTCGTGGCCACCGAAAAGGGGATCGACATCTACCGCTATGCGACCGATTCGTTCGGGCCGGTCTGCAAATGCGGCAAGGAGGAGTTCGCCTTTTACGACGCGCAGATTCATGGCGACAAGGTCTGGTTCATCAATTTCTGTTCGGTGCTCTGTTACGACCGTCGGCAAAGGCGGATCGAGGAGTTCCAGCTTCCCGAGACCGATACGCGGCCCTACATCCAGTGCGGCTGGGTGGACGGCGGCGGCTGTCTGTGGCTGGGGACGACCAAGGGCGACATCTGGCGCTTCGAGGAGGGGCGTTTCTCGCCTGCCGTGCAAAACCATCCGCAGATCAACGGCGGGATCGCCGGCATGCGCGGCGACGCCTCCGGCAATCTGTGGCTGGCGGCCGGAAACGACCTTTTCCGGCTCGACACGGCCCGGCGCCTGCGCCGGTTCAGCCTCGCCAAAGGCATGGGCATCAACGAATTCAACGTCCGCTCCGGATATGCGGGCCGTCAGGGCGAGATCTGCTTCGGAACGACGAACGGGCTGGTCTGCTTCTGGCCCGCGAAACTCGAAAACGACCTCCGGCAGCAGCCGACGCTTTTCATCTCCGGGCTGAAACTCTTCAACAAGCCCGTGGAGATCGGGGGCGGCGTGCTGAAACTCCCCGTCAACGACACGCAGGAAATCACGCTGGCCCACAAGCAGACCTTCCTGACCTTCGAGGTCTCCGTGATCGACTACGACATCTACCGCACGGCGCCCTATTCGTGCCGTTACCGGCTGGAGGGCTTCGACGACGACTGGTACGAACTGGGGCCGCAGGGCGAGATCACCTACACGGGGCTGCCCACCGGCCGTTACGGCCTGTCGGTGCGGCTGGTCGCGGACGACGGCGGGGTGCTGGCCGAAAAGCGGATCGCCCTCCGGGTCCGGCCGCCCGTGCTGCTCAGCGGATGGATGATCGCGCTCTATCTGTCGGTGCTGGGGTTCGTCGTCTGGCAGTTCGTGCGGCTGGTGCGGCGGCAGCGGCATGCCCGGGAGCTGGTCGAGCAGGCCCGCCGCGAGCGCGAGACCCGCGACCGGATCAATGCCATGAAACTCGATTTTTTCAGCAGCATCTCCTACGAGTTCAAGACGCCGCTGTCGGTCATCTCGACCTTGCAGGACAGCGTGTTGCCGCCGCCGGACGGCGATGCCGGGAGCGATCCGGCGATTTTCCGCCGCAACATCGAACGGCTCGACTTCCTGGTCGATCAGCTGCTGGACTTCCGCAACATCGAGTCGCGGAATATCTCGGTTTCGATCCGCAAATACGATCTGGTGCCTTTCCTGCGCAATATCTACGAGACTTTCGTGCCTCTCTACAACCGCAAGCAGATCGCGCACGGGTTCCATGCCGGGGTGGAGTCGCTGCCGATGCTCTTCGACGCCGCCAAGATGGAGATGCTGGTGGGCAACCTGTTGGACAACTCCTTCAAATCGGTGCAGCCGGGCGGCGAGAGCTCGTTGAAACTCACCTTCGACGGGCGGCAGGCCGTCGTCGAGCTGTTCAACAGCGGCCCCTGCCTGACCGAGGAGCAGAAGAAAGCCATTTTCCAGCCCTACAACTCGGCGGGGCTGCCCAACGGCGGCATCGGACTGGCGTTGGTGAAGAGTATCGCCCGGCTGTTCGATATCCGCCTGTCGGTGGAGTCGCTGCCGCAGCGGGGCAACCTCTTCCGGATGGAGATGGCCGTCGGGCAGGATGACGGGGCCGAGCCCGAACGGCCCGACGCCGCGACGGGCATCGTCGGGAGGATCGTCGATAACACGAGCTATTTCGAGGATGTCTCCCAGCCCCGGTTCCTCGATGCCGAGGGGCACCGCAAATTCCGCATCCTGCTCGTCGAGAACGACGCCGATTCGAAACGGGTGCTGGAAAAACGGCTGCAAAAACACTTCCACGTGTCGAGCGCCGCGACGGGCGACGAAGCCCTGCTGCTGCTCAAATCCCAGAGCATCGACGTGGTTATCTGCGACATGCAGCTTGCCGACACGAACGGATTCGACCTGTGCGGGATGATCAAGAACTCGAACCGCACGCGCCATATCCCGGTGATCCTGGAGAGTTTCGAGCTCTCGGGCGAGAACCGCATCCGGGCGCTGCAATGCGGCGCCGACGCCATGTTCCAGAAGCCGATCAACTTGCAGGAACTGTTCCTGCGGCTGAATAACCTGCTGCGGACGAAAGACGTGCTGCGCGACTATTACATGGCGGCGGGCAGTGTCGGGATCACGACCCCCGGACTGAACAACACCGACGAACGGTTCATCCTCTCGGTGACGGATTATATCCACGCCCACCTCGACGATCCGGGACTGTCGGTCAACGAACTGGCGCGTTTTGCGAATATCAGCCGCACGCAACTCTATCTCAGCATCAAGCGGCTGACCGACCGGACGCCTTCGGACTTCATCCTGCAAATTAAGATGCGCGAGGCGGCCGGGTGGCTGCAAACGACGGCGATGACCGCATCGGAGATCTCCTATAAACTGGGTTACTGCAATCCGAACCATTTCAGCCGCCAGTTCAAGGAGTATTACGGCGCTTCGCCCGGCGAATACCGCCGCCGGCACGCGAAGCCCGGGGCGTGAAACGCTCGTCGGTGAAATCAGCCCCGTCGTCGGGGTGATCGGGGCGAACGTCTATTTCATTTGTACGCACGGAAGGCAGCCGGTAAATTTGCGTCAAATGAAAATGCCATGAAACGAAGAGTGTGGATAGCGTGCGTCGCGTTGCTCGGCTGGCAGTTTGCGGCGGCGCAGGACTCGCTGAAGGTCTGGACGCTCGGGGAGTGTCTCGACTATGCGTTGGAGAACAACATCCAGCTGCGGCAGAGCCGCAACGACTATCTTTCGGGGATCGAGGACACCGAGGAGGCCAAAGCCGCGCTGTTCCCGTCGCTGACGGCTTCGGTGACGCAGGGCTTCACGAACTACCCCTCGTCGAACGCCACGGACCGCAACAGTTACACCGGGACATACGGGCTGAACGCCGGCATGACGCTCTACGAGGGCGGCAAACTGCGGACGGCCGTGAAGCGGCAGCAGGTGCAGAACCGCATCGACGCCCTTTCGGTCGAGGAGAGCGCCAACGACATCCGCATCGCCATCGTCCAAGCTTACATGCAGTGTCTCTACGCTGCCGAGGCCGTCACGGTGAACCGCTCCACGGCCGACGCCTCGAAGGCCCGGCGCGACCGCACGGAGGCGATGTGGCAGGCCGGGTCGATCAGCAAGGTCGATTTCGCACAGCTGGAGAGCCAGTACGCGAGCGACGAATACCAGGTCGTCGTGGCTTCTGCGTCGCTCGACAACTACAAGTTGCAGCTCAAGCAGCTGCTCGAACTCGACATAACGGAGGAGATGAATCTTGCGGCGCCCGCCATCCAGGAGAGTGAGGTGTTGTCAGCCCTTCCCGCCAAAGCCGAAATCTATGCCACGGCGCTGGACGCCATGCCCGAGATCAAACGCGGGGAACTGGCCGTCGAATCGGCGGAGTTGGGCATCAGGCAGGCGCGCGCAGGATTCTTTCCCTCCGTTTCCCTCTCCGCGGGCATCGGCACCGGGCACATGTCGGGCGGCTCGTTCGAAAGCGGTTCGCAGGTCTGGAACCGCTTCAATGAGAACGTCGGGCTCTCGGTGAGCATCCCGATCTTCTCCAACCGCAAGAACCGCACGGCGGTCAACAAGGCGCGCATCGCCGTCTCGAACAGCCTTCTGGAGCGGCAGAGCCTCGAAAAGGAGCTGCTCCGGGAGGTGGAGTCGGCCTATCTCGACGCCGTGTCGGCCCAGTCGCAGTACGTCGCCGCCTGCGAAAAACAGCGCTATGCCCAGCAGAGTTGCGACCTCACCGACGAGCAGTTCCGTGTGGGGATGAAGAACACCGTGGAGCTGATCACGGCGCAGAACGAACTGACGGCTGCCCGGCAGGAGGTCCTGCAAGCGAAGTACATGGCGCTGCTCAACATCGAACTGCTCGACATCTACCAGGGAAAATAAATCAAACACCATAATCACGATGAAAAAACGCAACATCCTGATCGGGGCCTGTGTCCTCGTCGCCGCCGCCGGCCTCTGGATCGCGCTGCGGCCGTCGGAAAAGAGCGGCATCACGCTGGAAACCGCCCCGACCGAGCGCATCACCATCCGCAACTCCGTGACGGCGACCGGCACGGTGGAACCCGTCACCGAGGTCGAGGTCGGCACGCAGGTGTCGGGCATCATCGACAAGCTCTACGCCGACTACAACGACGTGGTGAAGGCCGGGCAGCTGATCGCCGAGATGGACAAGGTGACCTTGCAGGCCGAGCTGGAGTCGTCGCAGGCCGAGCTGGCGAGCTGCAAGACCGAGTACGAATACCAGCTGAAGACCTACACCCGCACGAAGACGCTCCACGAAAAGGAGCTGGTGAGCGACGCCGAGTACGACCAGGCGTACTATCTCTACGAAAAGGCCCGCAACGCCTACGAGCAGGCCAAGGCGGACATCGTCAAGGTCCGCCGCAACCTGGGGTATGCGACCATCACGTCGCCGATCGACGGTGTGGTGATCAGTCGCGCCGTGGAGGAGGGGCAGACCGTGGCCGCGGGGTTCGAGACGCCGACGCTCTTCACCATCGCCGCCGACCTGACGCAGATGCAGGTGGTGGCCGATGTCGATGAGGCGGACATCGGGCAGGTGGCCGACGGACAGCGTGTGCAGTTCACCGTCGATGCCTATCCCGACGACACGTTCGAGGGCGCGGTCGAGCAGGTCCGTCTCGAAGCGACGACCGAGTCGAGCGTGGTGACCTACGAAGTGGTCATCACGGCCTACAACCCCGATCTGAAGCTCAAACCGGGGTTGACGGCCAACGTCACGATCTTCACGCTGGAGAAGGACGACGCGCTGGCCGTTCCGACCAAGGCGCTGCGCTTCGTGCCCGATGCGGAACTGCTCGGGGAACTGGGCCTGACGGTCGAACAGCCTGCGGAGCAGACGGTTGCGGGCCGGCGCGAAATCTGGGTGAAGGAGGGGCAGACGCTTTCGGCACGGTTCGTCGTGACGGGCGCGGCGAGCGGCGACCGGACCGAGATCGTCGAAGGGCTCTCCGACGGCGATGTGGTGGCCGTGGGGCTGACGGCCGCCAGCGCCGCTCCGGCAGCCGCCGTCGAACGCAGTCCCTTCATGCCCTCGGGCCCCGGGGGAAACAAAAAGAAATAGCCATGAAAGAGGTCATCCGGCTGGAAAATATCCGGCGCGACTTCCGGGTCGGCGACGAGACGGTGCACGCCCTGCGCGGGGGGTCGTTCACCATCGAAGAAGGCGAGTTCGTCACCGTCATGGGCACGTCGGGATCGGGGAAATCGACGCTTCTCAACACGCTGGGATGTCTCGACACCCCGACCTCGGGCGAGTACTTCCTCGACGGCGTTCCGGTGCGTTCGATGGACAAGAACGAGCGGGCCGTGCTGCGCAACCGCAAGATCGGATTCGTTTTCCAGAACTACAACCTGCTGCCGAAGAGCACGGCCATCGAGAACGTCGAACTGCCGCTGATGTACAACTCCCGCTATTCGGCGGCGCAGCGGCGCGAACGGGCCGTCGCGGCGCTTATGGCCGTGGGGCTCGGCGACCGCTTGCTGCACAGGAGCAACCAGATGTCGGGCGGGCAGATGCAGCGCGTGGCCATCGCCCGGGCGCTGGCGAACGATCCGGCGGTGATCCTCGCCGACGAGGCCACGGGCAACCTTGACACCCGCACGAGTTTCGAGGTGCTGGTGCTCTTTCAGGAGCTCCACGCTGCGGGCCGCACGATCATCTTCGTCACGCACAACCCCGAGATCGCCCAGTACAGCAGCCGCAACATCACGCTGCGCGACGGGCGCATTACGAGCGACATCCGCAACGGGAATATCTTACGCGCAGCCGACGCCCTGGCGCAGCTGCCCAAACAGGAGGAGTAAACGATGAATTTCACCAATCTGTTCCGAATAGCCGTCAAGGCGCTGAGCAACAATAAGCTGCGCGGATTCCTCACGATGCTCGGCATCATCATCGGCGTGGCGTCGGTCATCACGATGCTGGCCATCGGCCAGGGGTCGAAGCGCAGCATCCAGGCCGAGATCAGCGAGATGGGGTCGAATATGATCATGGTCCACCCGGGCGGCGACCGGCGCGGAGGCGTGCAGCTGAGCGCCGACGACATGCAGTCGCTGAAGATCAAGGATTTCGAAGACATACGGGCCGACACGCGCTATGTGACCTACGTTTCGCCGGCGGTCAACAGCTCCGGGCAGGCGGTTTACGGGGCGAACAACACCCCGACGACGGTCTACGGCGTGAACCTCGACTACCTCGACATCCGCCGCTACAAGGTGGCCGACGGCGACGTGTTCACCGAGCACGACATCAAGACTGCCGCCAAGGTGTGCCTCATCGGCCAGACGGTCGTCGATGAGCTCTTCACCAACGGGGAGAATCCCGTCGGGAAGGTCATTCGCTTCGGGACCATTCCGTTCCGCATCGTCGGGGTGCTCGAAAGCAAGGGCTACAACAGCATGGGCATGGACCAGGACGACCTGATCATCGCGCCCTACACCACCGTTCAGAAGCGCATCCTCGCCATCACTCACTTGCAGGAGATCGTCTGCTCGGCGCTGAGCGAGGTCTACACGGACGACGCGATCGGGGAGATCACCGACATCCTGCGCACCAACCACCGTCTCAAAGCCGATGACGACGACGATTTCTCGATCCGCTCGCAACAGGAGCTGTCGTCGATGCTCACCTCGACGACCGACATGATGACCGTGCTGCTGGCCGCCGTGGCCGGAATCTCGCTGCTCGTGGGAGGCATCGGCATCATGAACATCATGTATGTCTCCGTCACGGAGCGCACGCGGGAGATTGGCTTGCGGATGTCGATCGGAGCCAAGAGCCGCGACATCCTCGCGCAGTTCCTCATCGAGTCGATCCTTATCAGCGTCACGGGAGGTCTGATCGGCGTGGTGTTCGGCGTGGGGGCCGCCGTCGTGGTCAATGTCGCCGCGGCGTTCCCCATCTACATTCAGCCGTGGAGCGTCTTCCTCTCGTTCGCCGTCTGCACCCTTACGGGGGTCTTCTTCGGGTGGTATCCGGCCCGGAAGGCCGCCATGCTCGATCCCATCGAAGCCATCCGTTATGAGTAAATTTTTTTTCGTACATTTGTCAATATGACTGCTTCGCAATCGAAATACAGAGCCTGGCTCGTGCACTTCACGGCCTGGGCCGTGATCTTCGGCATGCCGCTCTTCGTCACGGGACCCGACCGTCCGCTGCTGAGCGGCGGGGAATACCTGCGGTTCCTGCTGATCCCGCTGTCGTTCATGGTGGTGTTCTATACGAATTACCTCGGGCTGATCGACCGCTATCTCACCACGCGGCGGTTCGGACGCTTCGCGGGGTACAACGTCCTGCTGATCGGAGCCGTGATGATCGGCGTGCACCTGCTGTTCCGCTACGTCCTGCCCGACACGGGGCACCGTCCGCCGATGGAGCGGACGTGGCAGGACGCCCTGCGGTTTTTCGCCGGAAACGCCGTCCTCTACCTGCTGGTCGTCGGCGCCGGCGTGGCCATCCGGATGACGGGAGGCTGGTACCGTGCCGAGGCGGCCCGGCAGGAGCTGGAGCACAGCCGTACCGAAGCCGAATTGCAGAATCTCAAAAGCCAGCTCAATCCCCATTTCCTGTTCAACACGCTCAACAACATCTATTCGCTCATTCAGATCGACGTGGACCGGGCCCAGCGGTCGGTCCACGAACTGAGCAGCCTGCTGCGCTATGTCCTCTACGAGAGCAGCCGGCCGACGGTGCCGCTGAAAGCCGAGGTCGAGTTTCTGCGCGACTACATCGAGCTGATGCGCATCCGCCAGCCCCGCCACGTGCGGGTCTTCGTCTCGCTGCCCGAGGAGCCGAGCCCGACGCCCGTCGCGCCGCTGCTGTTCATTTCGCTGGTCGAGAACGCCTTCAAGCACGGGGTGAGCAACGAGAAGCCCTCCTACGTGACGATCGACATCCACGAGGAGGGGCGGCGGCTCGTCTGCCGGATCAGGAACAGCTGTTTCCCCAAGTCGGGCGATTCGGACCGCAGCGGTTCGGGAATCGGGCTGACGAACCTTTCGAAACGGCTGGAGATGATCTACCCGGGACGCTATACTTTCGAATACGGACAAGCCGGCGACGCTTATCAGGCGCTGCTGTGCATCGAACTGCCGGATGAATGAAACTGAGCTGCGCGATAATCGACGACGAGCCGCTGGCCGTGGAACTGATGGAGTCGTACGTCCGGAAGACCCCCTTTCTGGAGTTGCAGGGTTCGTTCGGCAGCGGCGTCGCGGCCTTCGGCATGCTGCGCGACCGTCCGGTCGATCTGCTTTTCTGCGATATTCAGATGCCGGGGCTGAACGGCGTGGAGTTCTCGCGGATGCTCCCCGCCGACACGCGCGTGATCTTCACCACGGCTTTCAGCCGCTATGCCGTCGAAGGATTCCGGGTCAATGCCGTGGATTACCTGCTCAAACCGATCAGCTACGCCGACTTTCTGGCCGCGGCGCAGAAGGCCCTCGAATGGTTCGAACTGAAACGCCGTGCCGGAGCGCCCGCCGACGACCTGCGGAGCATCTTCGTCAAGACCGAATACCGGCTGCGGCAGATCGAGCTGGAGCGGATTCTCTATATCGAGGGGCTGAAAGACTACGTGAAGATCCACGTCGAGGACGAACCGCATCCCGTCTTGTCGCTCATGAGCCTGAAATCGCTGGAGGAGCAGCTTCCCGCCGACCGTTTTATCCGCGTCCACCGCTCCTACATCGTGCAGCCCGCGAAGATCCGCACCATCGAGCGCAACAGCATCGTTTTCGGCCGGGAGCGCATCCCGATCTCCGAAAACTACCGGCAGGCTTTTTTCGACTTTCTGTCCGACCGTTCCCTGCTGCTCTGAGACGGGGCCGTTAAAAAATCGGCGGGATTGCCGCGCTCCCCGGATTATTTGTCTATATTTGCAAGGCACGGATACTGACTTTGACAGGGAAGAGACGGATGGTTATGATGAAAAATCAGCTCATAAAGGCGTTTCAGCGAGGCGAGGAGTGGGCCTTCCGGAAGGTTTACGAGCAGTTTTTCAGTCCGCTGTGCATCTATGCCGTCAAGTATGTGCGGGATGCGAGCGAGGCCCAGGACATCGTGCAGGACGTTTTTGCCGCTCTCTGGCTTCAGCACGACAACTTCAACAATTATTACACGATCCGTTCGTTTCTTTATATATCCGTCCGCAACAGGTCGCTCAACCTGCTTAAAAAGAACTCGCTGACCACCGAAAAGATGATCCGCGTGCAGCAGAACTCGCTTTCCGAAGCCCAGGAGTCGGAGATGGTCATCGAAACCGAAGTGGAACGGCGGCTGATGGCGGCCGTCGAGGCGCTGCCGACCGAGTGCCGGCGGGTGCTGATCCTCTCCATGGAGGGCAAGTCCTACCAGGAGATCGGCGAACTGCTTCATATAGCCATCAACACGGTGAAGAACCACCGCATACGGGCTGTGAAGAAGCTGCGTGAAAAGATGTTGTGAACCCTGAAAAGACCAACCGCGAAAACCGATTATAGCATGACTGATGAATTGATGATCTCCGATCTGATCTACAAGGAGCTGATCGAAGAGATAACGCCCGAAGAGAGCCGTGTCCTGAAAAAGTGGCTCGAAGAACCGGCGAACCGGGCCTTGTACGACCGGATCAGGCAGAAAAACGGCTTGGGCAGGCGGCTGTGCGAATATGTGGATGTCGATTCGCAGAAAGACTTTCGCAGCACGCTGCCCGCGCCTGCGCCCGTCGCTCCCCGCCGGGGATTGCGCTATGCCCTGTATGCCGCGGCGATCGTGCCGCTGCTGGTCGCGGTGACCTTCTTCGGCGCGAGGTTCGGCGGGAGCGGCCGGACCGATGTGCGCCATCCCGAAATCATGCACAACAGCGAGGGGGCCCGGCTGATCCTCTCCTCCGGGCAGGTCGTGGACCTGGCGGACGACGAGGGGCGTCCCGTCGTTCTGGCCGAGGCGAATGCCGTCGTCGATGCCCGCGACGGCGAGCGCACGCTCTCCTACAAAAAGCCCGAAGCGGCGGCTCCGGCCGCGGAAGCTCCGGCCGTCGCGGCGGCTCCCGCCCTGCATACGCTGGTCGTGCCGCGC
>ERZ857969.3658-NODE-3658-length-14830-cov-3.667547_pt1 | contig 14830 bp, 9 predicted proteins | sample MGYA00519864_ERZ857969 | MGnify/ENA primary metagenome ERZ857969 (study PRJEB31778, sample SAMEA3449382) | human gut metagenome | biome: human gut; feature: human-associated habitat; material: faeces | place: United Kingdom | collected 2010/2012 ... | reverse complement strand
TCATCCGGGCAAAATCTCCCACAAATTGTGACGCACATCTTGCAGAAAGCCTTTTCCAAACACGCTCTAGAGCGTGTCTGAAAAAGTATTCCCGCAATCTGTCGCGCCACTCTGGTTTTTTTATTTTGCTGGGATAGTTATTTCATAAAATTTTCACATGAATTATTTATGATTTCCCAATAAATCTTCTGCTTTTTCACTTCTAAAACCCAAAATATTATACCTTTTTTCAAATGATCAAACCTTTTTTTTCCAGCTTAGACAGTTTGCCAAATCGAAAAACATAGAAAAAGGTGTAATATTTTTCACAAAATCATAAGAAAACAAACTTTCTAAATGAGAAATCATAAAATATCACCCCTTTTCCTGCCTGAAATTCATTATAATATAAATTTGTCTGTATTTCACTATGAAAACCAACAAATTTGTATTGTTTGAACTGACGAAACAACCAAAAGACGGGAAAACAATATTGAAATTTATGTTGATTTTCGCTAAATTATAGACATCAAGAAGAACACGGATTCAAAGAACGGACGGAAAGCTAAGACAGCAAACGGATCAGTGTTGAACGAGAAACCAATGGCAGGCGCGACCTGCAAAAGTATTTTTTCTAAAAGAAAGAGAGGAATAATCACTATGAAAAAGAAATTAGCAGTTATGGCACTCGCAGCAGCAACACTCAGCATGATGGCTATGCCGGTTTACGCTGACGATCTGGTAACAGTTGGATACGCACAGGTTGGACACGAATCAGACTGGCGTACAGCAAACACCCAGAACTATCAGGATGTTTTCTCAGAAGATGCCGGATACAGCCTTGATCTTGTAGACTGCGACAATGACAATGCTGCACAGCTTGAAGCAGTTCGTACATTCATTAGTAAAGATATGGATTACATCGTAATCGCTCCGATCCAGTCCGCTGGCTGGGACACCGTTCTTCAGGAAGCACAGGATGCTGGAATCCCTGTAATCATCGCAGACCGTGAGATCGAAGCAAGCGACGACTTATATGATGCATGGGTTGGAACAAACACAACAAACGAAGGTATCACAGCTGGTAACTGGTTAGCTGAGTACCTTGGCGATAAAGACGCTAACATTCTTGTAATCGAAGGTTCCGTAGGAGCTTCCGCAGCACTTGGACGTACAGAAGGATTCAATCAGGTAGCTGGCGAGCATGATAACTGGAAGATTCTTGATTCTCAGTCCGGTGACTTTACACAGGCTGGTGGCCAGGAAGTTATGGAGTCCTTCATCAAATCCTACGAGGGACAGTTCAATGTAGTGGTATGCCAGAACGATAACGAGGCATTTGGTGCGATGGATGCCATGAAGGCAGCAGGTATCTCCTATGGTGTGGACGGAGACGTGATCCTGATTTCCTTCGATGCCTGCACCGCAGGTCTTGAGTATGTAATGTCCGGCGACATCAATGCAGACTTCGAGTGCAACCCGCTTGCAGCTCCGTTTGTAGAGGATGTTATCAAGCAGTTAGAGTCCGGCAGCACACCTGACAAGGAAGTATACATGGTTGAGCACTGGTATGTAAATGAGGACATCCTTTCATCCATCACGGTAAACGGCGAGGAGCAGGAGCTTACCGTGGTTACACAGGAGATCGTTGACGCACAGTATTAAGACGGTCTGGCAACAGGACAAACATTATAGCAGGGACAGAGAAGAAGCTGCTTCACAGACAGGGAATTTGTAATGGGGGAGGCCCGTTGGTCTCTCCCAATTTTAAGGAAAGGGTGGAGTAAAATGGAGCATAATGTGGTACTGACCATGCGGGGGATTACCATGACATTTCCGGGCGTAAAGGCACTGGACAATGTGGATCTTACACTGCGGAAGGGCGAGATCATGGCACTGATGGGAGAAAATGGTGCCGGGAAATCTACACTGATCAAGTGTCTGACCGGAATCAACGCGTTCGATGCGGGAGAAATACGCGTTGACGGGATCGATGGACCGGTGGTCAATCATTCGACCCTGGATGCACAGAAAAAGGGCATATCCACGGTGTATCAGGAAGTCAATCTTTGCCCGAATTTGAGTGTGGCAGAAAATTTATTTATCGGCAGGGAGCCGAAGACAAAGCTTGGAACCATCGACTGGAAGACGATGACAGCAAAATCCAACAGGATTATTAAGAGCCTGGATCTTGATATTGACGTAACCAAAAATCTGGAAGAGTATTCACTGGCGCTCCAGCAGATGATTGCGATTGCAAGAGCGGTGGATATGGATTGTAAGGTACTGATTTTAGACGAGCCGACATCCTCCCTGGATGACCATGAGGTTGAAAAGCTGTTCGTTCTTATGCGGCAGCTGAAGGAAAAGGGTGTGGCGATTGTGTTTGTGACACACTTTCTGGAGCAGGTATACGCAGTCTGTGACCGGATCACAGTGCTCCGGAACGGCATACTGGTCGGAGAATATCCGATTGAGGAGCTGCCAAGGGTAAAGCTGGTCGCAGCGATGATGGGCAAGGATTTTGATGACCTTGCAGCTGTAAAATCAGAAGAGAAGAAGGATTTCACCAATGTGCCGGTGGTTATCGATGCGCAGGGCATGAGCCACAAGGGAAAGATCAAGCCGTTTGATTTACAGATACATAAGGGTGAGGTCGTGGGACTGACAGGTCTGCTTGGCTCGGGACGCAGTGAGCTGGCGCGTGTCATCTATGGAGCGGATAAAAACCAGACAGGTAAGCTGTTTGTCAACGGAAAAGAGGCAAAGATCAATGCGCCGATTGATGCGATGAATCTTGGAATGGGACTTCTTCCGGACGACAGAAAGGCAGAGGGCATTATCGCAGACTTATCTGTACGAGAAAATATAATTCTGGCAATGCAGGCAAAGCGCGGAATGTTTAAGCTGCTTCCAATGAGCAGACAGAACGAGATCGCAGACAAGTATATCGAGCTGCTGCAGATCAAGACGGCGAGCAGGGAGACCCTGATCGGGCAGCTCTCCGGCGGAAACCAGCAGAAGGTGATTCTGGCACGCTGGCTTGCCACAGATCCGGAATTCCTTATTCTGGATGAGCCGACCAGAGGTATCGATGTCGGGACAAAGACTGAGATCCAGAAGCTTGTGATCGAGCTTGCGGATCAGGGAAAGAGTCTGATCTTCATCTCTTCCGAGATTGAGGAGATGCTCAGAACATGCTCCAAGCTGGTGGTATTAAGGGATGGTCAGGAAGTGGGAGAGATCACTGAGGAACTGACCCAGGGGCATGTAATGCAGTCCATAGCAGGAGGTGGCAGGAATGAGTAAGTTTAAGAAGCTGGTCAGCCAGCCGTTGTTTTTACCGATTTTCTGTATGATACTGGTGATGGCGGTAAATATCATCTATGATGTGATGGCAGGAAATTTTGCATTTAACTTTTTTACCATCTCCATCCGCAACGGGGTATTGTACGGACGCATCATTGATATTTTAAACCGCGGCAGTGAGATTGCCGTTCTTGCCATCGGCATGACGCTGGTTGTGTCCTGCTCGGCAGGAACGGATATTTCCGTCGGCTCGGTCATGTCACTGGCGGCATCGTTCTGCTGCATGCTTCTGGCAGGCTACGGCGTGTCCTCCACCAACAGCCTTGCAGCGCCGCTGATCGTCGGTGTGCTTGGCGGCATCCTGATGGGATGTGCCTGCGGTGCGTTTAACGGTTTTCTGGTATCGTATCTGAATGTGCAGCCGATGGTGGCAACGCTGATCCTGTTTTCGGCGGCGAGGGCAATCGGACTTCTGCTCTGCAACAACATGATCGTATACGTCCGGGATGATTCCTTCAAAATCTTCGGCGGCTATCTCGGATTTATGCCGACACCGATCGTGGTTGCCATCGTGTGCATCCTGATCACATCGCTGGTGCTCCGCAAGACCGCACTGGGCTTATATATCCAGAGCGTCGGCATCAATAAGAAGGCTTCCCGCATCGCGGGCATCAATTCCGAGCGCATCATTTTCCTGTGCTATGTTGTCTGCGGATTGTGTGCAGGAATTGCCGGTATTGTTGCTTCCTCCCGGATCAGCTCTGCGGATTCCAACAACATCGGACTGAACTTCGAGCTGGATGCGATTCTGGCAGTTGCACTCGGCGGCAACAGCCTCGGCGGCGGAAAGTTCCGGCTGGCAGGCTCTATTATCGGTGCGTACACCATCCAGGCGATCACCACCACCCTGTATGCGCTCGGCATCTCGACCGAGCAGGCACCGGTGTACAAGGCGGTCATTGTTATCATTATTGTGGCAATCCAGGCACCTCCGTTTAAGGCATTTATGAAAAAAATGTCTGTAAGGAGACAGCTTGCCAAAGGAGGTGCTGCATAATGAAAGCGAAAAAATTAAATGGAAATACGGTTCTTCTGATAATTACCATCGCGTTATTTTTTGTGATGTATGCCGTGGGCTGTGTGATTTATTCCAATAAGGGCTTCACACATCTGCAGACGTTTTTGAACATCCTTATCAATAATGCGGGCCTGCTCTGCATCACCTGTGGAATGACCTGCGTGATGCTGACCGGCGGCATCGATATTTCCGTTGGCTCGCTGGTTGCCATGGACTGCATGATTCTTGCCGTCGGTATGGAGCGCTGGAACATGAATGCGGTTCTGCTCTGCATACTTGTGCTTGCCATCGGGATTGTGTTCGGCGTGGTGCAGGGCTTCTGTGTCGGCTATCTGAATATCCAGCCGTTCATTGTGACAATGGCGGGAATGTTCTTCGCCAGAGGCATGACAGCCGTGATCAGCACGGAACAGATCTCCATCAGCAGCAATGCATTTTTTGTAAAGCTTGCCAATACGAAGATCAGCCTTCCGTTTGGCTCCTATACCAACAACAAGGGCGTGGTGCAGGTTCCGTTTATCCGTGTATCGGTAATCGTGGCGCTGCTCGTGCTGATAGCCGTATTTTTCATGCTCCGCTATACCAAGTTCGGCAGAAGCCTTTACGCAGTCGGAGGAAGTGAGCAGTCGGCGACCATGATGGGACTGGACGTGAAGAAGACGAAGCTGAAGGCGTATGTGCTTTCCTCATTCCTCTGCTCGATCGGCGGCATCTGCTACTGCCTGAACACGATGTCGGGAAATGTGCAGCAGGCACTCGGACTTGAGATGGATGCCATTGCTTCCTCCGTTATCGGCGGTACATTATTGACAGGCGGTGTGGGAAATGTCATCGGCTCCTTCTTTGGTGTACTTATCAACGGAACGATTTCCACACTGGTGAAGACGAACGGCAAGCTGCTCAGCTCGTGGTCCAACATTGCGGTGGCTGCGCTGCTCTGCTTTTTCATCGTATTACAGAGTATCTTTGCAAAGATCAAAGAGAAGAGCAAATAAAAACAAGGCTGTCCAGGGGCTGTCCGCTTCATGCGGCAGCCTTTTGGCTCCTCTATGGGAAAATACCGTGCTGCGTTAAAAAAGCACCCCGGGCAGGAGGTGCAGCCGGCAGGAGAAAAGGCGGGAGGAATATGAACATATTTCAGAAGAGGACTGTGGGGAAAAAAGGAATCGCGGCGGCGCTGCTTGCCAGCCAGCTGCTCTTTACAGCCGGCTGTGGGAGTGGGGAGCAGAGAGAGACTGCGGGACAGCTGGATACGGAGCAGACGATGCAGCAGGACGGCTATATTGTGGTCGGATATGTGCAGGTCGGCTCGGAATCCGACTGGAGAACCACCAACACACAGTCCTTTAAGGATGTGTTCACGCAGGAAAACGGCTACTATCTGATCTTCGAGGACGGACAGCAGAAGCAGGAGAACCAGGTGAAGGCAATCCGCAATCTGATCCTGCAGGAGGTGGATTATATCGTGCTCGACCCGATCGTGGAGACAGGCTGGGAATCCGTTCTGGAGGAGGCGAAGGAAGCCGGAATCCCGGTGATTCTGTCTGACCGCAGGGCGGAGATGGAGGACGACAGCCTGTATACATGCTGGGTGGGCAGTGACTTCGCGGAGGAGGGCAGGAACGCCGGGCACTGGCTGGAGAATTATCTGGAAAAGCAGGGGCGGAGCGGGGAGACAGTTCATATCGTATCTCTCCAGGGGACGCTGGGCTCCTCTGCACAGATCGGGCGGACAGACGGATTCGCAGAGGTTCTCCAGCAGAATGAAAACTGGGTGATGCTGGAGCGCCAGTCGGGGGATTTCACGCAGGCAAAGGGGCAGGAGGTTATGAAGGAATTTCTCGAAAAATACGAGGATATTGATGTTGTAATCAGCGAGAATGACAATATGACCTTTGGCGCTATCGAGGCGATCCGGGAGGCGGGCAGGACGATTGGCAGTGACGGGGACATTATTATCCTGTCCTTTGATGCGGTAAGGGATGCCCTCAAGGCAATCCAGACCGGGGACATCGCGGCTGATTTTGAATGCAATCCGCTGACAGCCCCGCTTGTGGAGGAGACGATCCGCCGCCTGGAGGCGGGGGAAAGCGTGGAGAAGATCCAGTATGTGGAGGAGACATATTTTGACTGTGAGATGGATCTCTCGGAGCTGTTGGAGAGCAGACCATATTAGGCAGGAAGTCCCTGCTTCTGCTGGCGGTAAAATTATCTGAAAAAATTAGCACTCACCTCTTGACAGTGCTAACAACTGGTGCTATAACATAATTGTAACAGGGAGAACAAAGCAGGCGGCGCATAGATATGTGCCGCCTGTATATCATAGGAAGAGAAAGAGAGGTACGCTTATGAACATTCAGAAATTTACACAAAAGTCAGTGGAAGCCATTAACGATTGCGAGAAGCTTGCCTATGAATATGGAAATCAGGAGATCGAGCAGGAGCATCTTCTGGTTGCACTCATGCGGCAGGAGGATGGACTGATTCCGAAGCTGATTGAGAAGATGGAGATTCAGAAGGAGCACTTCATGGATAACGCCGAGCGGCATCTGGCAGCGCGTGTCAAGGTGTCCGGCGGTCAGGTCTATGTCGGACAGGATTTAAATAAGGTGCTCATTCATGCCGAGGATGAGGCGAAGCAGATGGGGGACGAGTATGTTTCTGTCGAGCATCTGTTCCTGGCGCTGATCAAGTATCCGAATAAGGCATTGAAGGAGATCTTTAAGGAGTACGGCATTACCAGAGAACGGTTTTTGCAGGCGCTCTCGACAGTCCGCGGCAATCAGCGCGTGACATCGGACAATCCGGAAGCAACCTACGACACGCTGGAGAAGTACGGGTATGATATGGTAGCCCGTGCGAGAGACCAGAAGCTGGATCCGGTCATCGGACGTGATGATGAGATCCGGAATGTCGTGCGGATTCTGTCCCGTAAGACGAAAAACAACCCGGTGCTGATCGGTGAGCCGGGTGTCGGCAAGACGGCTGTTGTCGAGGGGCTTGCCCAGCGAATTGTAAAAGGCGATGTGCCGGAGGGCTTAAAGGACAAGAAATTGTTTGCACTGGATATGGGTGCGCTGATCGCCGGTGCAAAATATCGCGGTGAATTCGAGGAGCGGTTAAAGGCAGTGCTTGATGAGGTGAAAAGTTCCGAGGGACAGATTATCCTGTTCATTGATGAGCTTCACACGATCGTGGGTGCGGGCAAGACGGATGGTGCGATGGATGCCGGACAGCTGTTAAAGCCGATGCTTGCGCGTGGTGAACTGCATTGTATCGGTGCGACGACCCTGGATGAGTACCGCGAATACATTGAAAAAGATGCGGCGCTCGAGCGTCGTTTCCAGCCGGTAATGGTGGATGAGCCGACGGTCGAGGATACCATCTCCATTCTGCGTGGATTGAAGGAACGCTACGAGGTTTTCCATGGAGTTAAGATTACAGATTCTGCGCTGGTATCGGCAGCAGTGCTCTCCAACCGTTATATTTCGGATCGTTTTCTTCCGGATAAAGCGATCGATCTGGTCGATGAGGCGTGCGCGCTGATCAAGACCGAGCTGGATTCCATGCCGACGGAACTGGACGAGTTGAACCGCCGTGTCATGCAGATGGAGATTGAGGAGACAGCGCTGAAAAAGGAGACCGACCGTCTGAGCCAGGAGCGTCTGGCAAATCTGCAGAAAGAACTGGCAGAGCTGCGCGATGAATTCAACACGAAGAAAGCGCAGTGGGAGAATGAGAAAAAGTCGGTAGAAAAAGTACAGAAGCTGCGTGAGGAGATCGAAGCGGTCAAGAATGAGATCAAGATGGCACAGCAGAAGTACGATCTGGAGAAGGCAGCCGAATTGCAGTACGGCAAGCTGCCACAGCTACAGAAGCAGTTGGAGATCGAGGAGGAAGCCGTGAAGAAACGCGACCTTTCCCTGGTGCATGAAAACGTCAGTGAGGAAGAGATTGCGCGGATCATCTCCAGATGGACAGGAATTCCGGTGGCAAAGCTGACGGAGAGCGAGCGTAACAAGACGCTGCATCTCGACGAGGAACTGCACAAACGTGTCATCGGCCAGGATGAGGGCGTCACGAAAGTGACGGAAGCAATCATCCGTTCCAAAGCAGGTATCAAAGACCCGAGTAAGCCGATCGGATCATTCCTGTTCTTAGGACCGACCGGTGTTGGTAAGACAGAGCTTGCAAAGGCGCTTGCAGCAAGTCTCTTCGATGATGAGTCGAATATGGTGCGTCTTGATATGAGTGAGTATATGGAGAAATATTCCGTCTCCCGTCTGATCGGAGCGCCTCCAGGATATGTCGGATACGATGAGGGTGGACAGCTGACCGAGGCAGTGCGCAGAAAGCCGTATTCGGTGGTATTGTTTGATGAGGTGGAGAAGGCACATCCGGATGTGTTCAACGTTCTGTTGCAGGTACTGGACGATGGACGAATCACAGATTCACAGGGACGTACCGTCGATTTTAAGAATACAATCATCATCATGACATCGAACCTTGGATCAGCACATCTGCTTGAGGGCATCGATGCAAACGGGGATATCAATCCGGAGTGCGAAGCGGCAGTTATGGACGAACTGCGCGGACATTTCCGTCCGGAGTTTTTGAACCGTCTGGATGAGATTATTATGTTTAAGCCGCTGACGAAGGACAACATCGGTAACATCATCAACCTTCTGGTTGCAGATCTCAACAAACGTCTGGCAGACCGTGAGATCACGGTGGAGCTGACCGATGCGGCAAAGCAGTATATCGTGGAAAACGGATATGATCCGATCTACGGTGCAAGACCGTTAAAGCGGTTCTTACAGAAGCATGTGGAGACACTTTCCGCAAAGCTGATTCTTGCGGATAAAGTCAGGGAGGGAGATACGATTCTGATTGATGTCTCCGGAAATGAACTGACGGCAGCAGTGAAAGCGTGAGGGTTGATCTAAAACAGGAACAGAGAAGAGGGACGGAGGCAGAAAGCCTCCGCCCCTTTTTTTGTGTAATAGGGAACTTCGTTCCTATTACACAAAAACGCTCCGCGAGGATGCGCACCTCGCGGTGAGGTAAATAATGCTTTGCATACCGCGAGGGCGCGCAAGTGTGCGGCAAGCGCACACGTTGTTCTTGAGTGAAACGAAAGATTGAAAAATGCCTGTGAAGTCATTAAAATAAAACAGATACTACATATTTTAAAAGGATAGATACCGATGTATTTTTCAAAAGTGGGACAGGAGCGATGAAAAACAGGAAGATCATGATAGCAGGAATGCTTATCTGTGCGATAACTGCCGGGTGCGGGACGGCTTTACCGCACGCAGACGGGATGGGAGAGACGGAGCGAGAGACGAAGGAAGCTCAGTTAAATTCCTCAGATGAGACAGAGAAGATACAAAGTATTGCACAGGCGGAAGAGCAGACAGAAAATTCCGATGTGGAGGATGCGGACGATCAGCTTGCCGTCATTGCGCGGACAAGGAATCAGTGGGTGAATGATCCAGATTACGCAGATGAGATGTATCAGTTTGCGATAGCAGATCTTGATCACGATGGCAGACTGGAGCTGATTGTATCGAACTGTGGGGGAACCGGAATCTATACGTACAGCAGGTTTTACAGGGTGGAGGAGAATGGCACGTTAAAGGAACTGAAGACGTCTTTTGTAGAGGGGGATTCCCAACCGGATTTGATTGCGGATGAGCTTACCGTGTATCGGAAAGAAACGAAAGAAACTTTGCAGGAATATTATATTGTGTATGATGATTTGAGGGTTTCGCCAGCGGAGCATCTCTATGCGACAGACGCCATGTCTGTTTTGGAGGATGAGATTAAGGTGGAGACTCTGGCAACCATGTCATGGCTGTATGTGGCGGGGAACAGCGGTGATGAAGGGGAGGCGCAGATTGTCTGTAAGGATGCGGACGGAAACCCGCTGACAGAGGAGGCGTATCAACAGTATGCCCAAACTTATTTTAAGAAGCAGGGCTATACGGAAGATACACTTCTGCTCCGCTGGACGGATATAGGGGAATTCATGGAAAAAACACAGGAGGGGGCAGAGGCATTTTTAAAGAAAACCTATGAGTGACCCTGCGCCTTTAAAAACTCCTGCAGGGCAGCGCGTTTTGCTTCATAATCAGATACTCCAAGATCATAAAGCTTCTGCTCTAGGGCAGCGTCCCTGGAGAAAGTGCCAAGCGGCAGATGGCGGCTCGGCGCAAAGATTAAGGCACGTCCCTCTTTTTCCAGCCGGTTGGAAAGATCAATCGAAGCCTGATAATTGATATGGCGGTGGTCGATCCCTTCGATGGTCTTGGGATATCTGCGCAGCATGCGCTTGTAGATCGGCCGGTGTGCCTCCGGCTGCTTCACGAAATCGCGCGGATTTGACAGGATGATGACAACCTTGTCGCAGCCGTGTTCTAAGGCATGGTGTACCGGGATAGAATCGGCAACACCGCCGTCGTAGTAGAAATGTCCGTTCACATTGACCGGGCGGCAGAACGCAGGAAGCGCGCAGGTCGCCATGATGGTGCGGTAGTCGTCGCGCACGATGTCGAACTTGGAAAAATAGGCTGCCTTTCCTGTGAGGGCATCCGTTGCCGGCATATAAAATTCAGCCGGATTTTTCAGGATGGCATCGTAGTCAATCGGGTCGGCACCGTCTGAGTTGGTCAGCGTTCCGTAGATATATTCGAGCCCGAAGAGATTCCCGGTCCGAAGCAGGCTGCGGACGGAAAGATAGCGCGGATCGTCAAGGTGTACGGTATAGAAGCGCAGATTTCTGCCGCGCTGGCCGGCAAGGTAGGAGAGGGTGTTGGCAGCTCCGGCAGAGACGCCGATACAATAGTCGAATGTGATTTTATCATCTAAAAACCTGTCGAGAATGCCGGCACTGTAAGCGCATTTCATGCCGCCGCCCTCAACAATCAGTCCTGTTTTTCCCATAATGGATCAGATCCTTTCTGCTAATTCACGGAACGAATTATAGCATAAATAAAAAAGAAATGCATCTGTGTGAAAACGCAGACATTACAATTCGTGATTTCGCCTAATAGACATTTGACGGAAGAATGATTTATAATAATTTTTGTAGACAGGCACTTCCCACAGAGGAGGTACTTGTATATGGGAGAACATAACACCTGAACTACTGCATCTGTTTGCGTATTTAAAGCAGAGCACTGAGGAAGTTGCAGAGATGCATCCGGATGAAAAAATCCGTAATATTCATGAGAGAGTCAAATATCTAAAACGTGATCGAAAATTGGAGGCAGGCTATATGACGATGGAAGAGTATATCCGTGAGGAAGCGGAGCGGAGGGCAAAGCTGATGGCACCTTCGATAGCGGAATCAATGGCGGAAACGCTTGCGAAGCCGATGGCAGAGACGCTTGCGAAGCCGATGGCAGAGACGCTTGCGAAGCCGATGGCGGAGTCACTTGCAGCGTCAAAAGTAGCACAGAGTATATTGTCATTAGCAGCCGAGCTTGGAACTATTCCGGCAGAAGAGCAGCAGCGCATTGCAGGGGAACAGGATGATGAGACACTGGAAAAGTGGCTGAAACTTGCTGCACGCTCAACAACTGTGGAAGAGTTCCTGTCTGGAATGTAGAGACGAGTCTGTCTCGTTCTTAAGCGGCGAGTCTGCCGCTGTCATCAACCAAACAATTTCGGGACGTGTCTGTCTATCTATTTCTGCTATGGAAAGCACGGGAATGATCCGTGAAAAGATTTGAATAATTCCGTTGTTCATAATATAATGAAAAAACGGAGGATTTATTATGTCATTTGCACATTTACACGTCCATACAGAGTACAGTCTGCTGGACGGTTCCAATAAAATCAAGGAATATGTAAAACGAATCAAAGAACTCGGCATGACAGCGGGAGCCATCACGGATCACGGTGTAATGTTTGGCGTGATTGATTTTTATAAAGAAGCGAAGGCGGCAGGGATCAATCCTGTTTTGGGCTGCGAGGTCTATGTGGCGCCGAATTCCAGATTTGACCGCGAGATGTCCCATGGGGAGGACCGCTACTATCATCTGGTGCTGCTGGCGGAGAATAACCAGGGGTATCAGAATCTCATGAAGATCGTGTCGAAAGGATTTGTGGAGGGATACTACTACAAACCGCGTGTCGATATGGAACTTTTAGAACAGTATCATGAGGGGCTGATTGCGTTGAGCGCCTGTCTGGCAGGCGAGGTGCAGCGCTACCTGGTCAGAGGTCTTTATGACGAGGCGAAGAAGACGGCGCAGCGCTATGAGGCATGCTTCGGCAAGGGCAATTATTTTCTAGAACTCCAAGATCACGGAATCCCGGATCAGAAGACGGTGAATGCCGGCCTGATGCGGCTTAGCCAGGAGCTTGGCATTGAGCTTGTCGCCACCAACGACGTGCACTATACCTATGCGGAGGACTGGGAGGCGCATGATATCCTGCTGTGTCTCCAGACAGGGAAAAAGCTGTCCGATGAGAACCGTATGCGCTATGAGGGCGGACAGTATTATGTCAAATCCGAGGAGGAGATGCGCGCACTTTTCCCTTACGCCGCGCAGGCGATTGAGAATACCCAGAAGATTGCCGACCGGTGCCATGTGGAGATTGAATTCGGTGTGACGAAGCTGCCGCACTTTACGGTGCCGGACGGGTATGATTCCTGGACGTATCTGAACAAATTGTGTCATGAGGGACTGATCCAGCGTTATCCGGACCGCCATGACGAGCTGCTGCCGCAGCTTGATTATGAGCTTTCCGTTATCCAGAAGATGGGATATGTCGATTACTTTCTGATCGTGTGGGATTTTATCAATTATGCCAGAACGCATGGCATCCCGGTCGGACCGGGGCGTGGAAGCGCGGCGGGAAGTCTTGTCTCCTACACGACCGGTATCACCAATATTGATCCGATCCGGTATAATCTTCTGTTTGAGCGTTTTTTAAATCCGGAGCGTGTCACGATGCCGGATATTGATATTGATTTCTGCTATGAGAGACGAAGTGAGGTCATTGACTATGTAATCGGGAAATACGGCAAGGACTGCGTGACGCAGATCGTTACATTCGGTACGCTGGCTGCGCGCGGAGTCATCCGCGATGTGGGGCGTGTGATGGATCTGCCGTACAATTTCTGTGATACGATTGCGAAGAACATTCCAAACGAACTGAACATCACCATCGATAAGGCGCTTACCATGAATCCGGAGCTGCGCACCATGTACGAGACGGATGACACGGTGCATACACTCATCGATATGGCAAAACGTCTGGAAGGACTGCCGCGCCATACGTCCATGCATGCGGCGGGTGTCGTGATTTCACAGAAGGCGATGGATGAGTATGTACCGCTTTCCAGAGCTTCAGACGGCACGATTACCACGCAGTTCGTCATGACAACGATCGAGGAACTCGGTCTGTTAAAAATGGACTTCCTCGGACTTCGGACGCTTACCGTAATCAAAGATGCCGTTGCCCTTGTGGAGAAGAATCACGGTGTGCGGATCGACGTCGATCACATCGATTATAATGACAACAGCGATCCGGATGCGATCCAGATTGATTACGGCGACAAGAAGGTGCTGGATGCGATTGGAACCGGAAAATGCGAGGGCGTCTTCCAGCTTGAAAGTGCCGGGATGAAGAACTTCATGAAGGAGTTAAAACCGCAGAGTCTGGAGGATGTTATCGCCGGAATCTCTCTGTACCGTCCGGGACCGATGGATTTCATTCCAAAGTACATTAAGGGAAAAAACGAGCCGGAGAGCATCACATACACCTGCAAGGAACTGGAACCGATCCTGGAGCCGACGTACGGATGTATCGTCTATCAGGAGCAGGTCATGCAGATCGTGCAGAATCTTGCCGGCTATTCCATGGGACAGGCGGATAACATCCGCCGTGCGATGAGTAAGAAAAAGCAGTATGTCATTGATGCGGAGCGCCACAATTTCGTTTACGGAAATGAGGAGCAGGGGATCAAAGGCTGTATTGCAAACGGTATCAGTGAGAAGGCGGCGAATGAGATCTACGATTCCATGGTGGATTTTGCGAAGTACGCATTCATGCGGCGGCATACGCGGCGGTCGCATATCAGACGGCGTATCTGAAATATTATTATCCGGTGGAATTTATGGCGGCGCTGATGACCTCCGTGATTGATAACCCGCGGAAGGTGGCGGAGTATATCTATACCTGCAGACAGATGGGAATCAAAGTGCTGGCCCCGGATATCAATGAGGGCGAGGGACGTTTTTCGGCGACGAAAGACGGCATCCGCTACGGACTGTATGCGATCAAGAGTATCGGGCGTTCGGTGGTGGATGCGATCATAGCGGAGCGGAATCAGAACGGTCCCTACCGTACCCTGCAGAATTTTATTGAGCGGGTGGCGGACTCTGAGGTAAACAAGCGCACCGTCGAAAATCTCATCAAATCCGGTGCCTGCGATACCTTAGACGGCAA
>ERZ857969.3656-NODE-3656-length-14836-cov-2.709627_pt1 | contig 14836 bp, 9 predicted proteins | sample MGYA00519864_ERZ857969 | MGnify/ENA primary metagenome ERZ857969 (study PRJEB31778, sample SAMEA3449382) | human gut metagenome | biome: human gut; feature: human-associated habitat; material: faeces | place: United Kingdom | collected 2010/2012 ... | reverse complement strand
TCGCCCCTCCTACCGTTATGGTCAGTACGACTTACTTCGGGGCGAATGCCGAGACCATGCAGAAGAGTGTCGTAGCCCCTTTGGAAGAGGCGATCAACGGCGTGGAAGATATGACCTACATGACCTCCACGGCTACCAACTCCGGTACCGCCACGATCACGATCTATTTCCAACAAGGAACCGATCCGGACATGGCCGCCGTAAACGTACAGAACCGTGTATCGAAAGCGACCGGGCAATTGCCGGCCGAGGTTACCCAAGTGGGTGTCACGACTTCCAAGCGCCAGACCAGTATGTTACAGATCTTCTCGCTCTATAGCCCGGACGGTTCTTATGACGAGAACTTCCTCAGTAATTACATCAGCATCAACCTAAAACCAGAGATACTCCGTATCTCCGGAGTCGGCGAGTTGATGGTTATGGGTGGCGATTACAGTATGCGTATCTGGATGAAGCCCGACGTTATGGCCCAATACAAATTGATCCCCTCGGACGTGACCTCCGTGTTGGCCGAGCAAAATATTGAGTCCGCCACGGGTTCTTTAGGCGAGAACTCGGACGAGACGTATCAGTACACCATGAAATATAGCGGACGCCTGCTTACTCCGGAGGAATTCGGCGATATCGTGATCCGCTCCACCGAGGATGGAGAGGTATTGAAGCTAAAAGAGATAGCAGACATTGAGTTAGGAAAGGAGAGTTATGCCTATATCGGACAAACAAACGGTAAGCCGGGTATCTCCTGTATGGTTTTCCAGACAGCCGGATCGAATGCCACGGAGGTGAATAATAAGATCGACGCTTTTCTTGAGGAAGCCTCGAAAGACTTCCCGAAAGGTATCGAGGTCGTAAAATTGATGAGTACGAATGATTTCTTGTACGCCTCGATCCATGAGGTTGTAAAAACCTTGATAGAGGCCATTATCCTCGTTATCCTTGTGGTATATGTCTTCTTGCAGGATATCCGTTCTACGCTGATTCCGTTGGTAGCGATCGTAGTTTCCTTGATCGGTACGTTCGCCTTTATGACGGTCGCCGGATTTAGCATCAACTTGATCACTTTATTCGCTTTGGTATTGGTGATCGGTACGGTGGTGGATGATGCGATCGTTGTTGTAGAGGCAGTCCAAGCTCGGTTCGACGTTGGATATAAGTCCTCTTATATGGCTAGTATGGACGCGATGAAAGGATTGACATCCGCCATCGTCTCTACTTCATTGGTATTTATGGGCGTGTTTATTCCGGTATCCTTCATGAGCGGTACATCCGGTACGTTCTATACGCAGTTCGGCTTGACGATGGCAGCGGCCGTAGGTATCTCTACCGTTAACGCATTAACGTTAAGTCCGGCACTTTGCGCTATCTTATTGAAGCCTTACATCAACGAGGACGGTACCCAAAAGAATAACTTCGCCGCACGTTTCCGTAAGGCGTTCAACGCCGCATTCGATTCGGTCATCAAGAAATATAAGCACGGGGTATTGTTCTTTATCAAGCGGAAATGGCTGGCTTGGTCTTTATTGGCATGCTCCATCGTATTACTTATCGTCTTGATGAACACGACAAAATCCAGCTTGGTGCCCGATGAGGATCAAGGTACGGTCTTTGTCAACGTAAGTACGGCCTCCGGAAGCTCCTTGGCTACGACTAACAAGATCATGACGAATATCGAGCAACGGATCAACCAGATTCCACAGCTTCAATCTTATTCCAAGGTTTCCGGTTATGGTTTGCTGGCCGGACAAGGTAGCTCTTTCGGTATGTTCATCTTGAAACTAAAACATTGGGATGAGCGCCCGGACAAGGAAGATAACGTACAAGCCGTGATCGGACAGGTATATGGCCGTACAGCAGATATCAAGGACGCTACGATTTTCGCCATCGCCCCCGCCATGATCCCCGGATATGGTATGGGTAACGCATTGGAAATGCATACGCAAGACAAGGCCGGTGGAGACTTAACGACCTTCTTTAACACGACCCAGCAATATCTCGCGGCCTTGCGTGAACGGCCCGAGATCGCTACGGCTTACTCTACCTTCGATATCAAGTACCCGCAATGGCGCATGGATGTGGACGCGGCGAAATGCAAACGGGCCGGAATCACTCCGGATGCTGTTCTATCAACCCTTTCCGGTTATTACGGAGGGCAATATGTGTCGAATATCAACCGTTTCTCGAAGGTGTATAAGGTGATGATACAGTCTGATCCTAAATATCGTCTGGATGAGGCCTCCTTGAATAATACGTTCGTACGCATGTCGAACGGCGAGATGGCACCGCTTAGTCAGTTTATCACATTGACCAAAGTCTATGGGGCTGAGTCTTTAGCTCGTTTCAATATGTATAATTCGATCGCCGTCAATGCCGTACCGGCCAATGGATATAGCTCCGGGGATGCTATCAAGGCGGTAAAAGAGACAGCGGCCACCTCACTCCCGAAAGGATACGGGTATGACTTCGGTAGTATCACCCGTGAGGAGAACCAGCAGAGTAATACGACCATTATCATCTTCGGTATCTGTATCTTGATGATTTATTTGATCCTAAGTGCCTTGTACGAGAGTTTCCTTGTTCCTTTCGCCGTGATTCTTTCCGTGCCGATGGGTTTGATGGGTAGTTTCTTGTTCGCCAAGTTCATGGGATTGGAGAATAACATTTATCTGCAAACCGGTCTGATCATGTTGATCGGGTTGTTGGCGAAGACCGCCATCTTATTGACGGAGTACGCTACCCAGCGCCGCTTGTCCGGCATGAGCCTGACCTCGGCCGCTCTTAGCGCAGCGAAGGTTCGTCTGCGCCCGATCTTGATGACCGCTCTTACGATGATATTCGGTTTGCTGCCATTGATCGTTTCCAACGGCGTAGGCGCTAATGGAAACCGCTCGTTGGGAACCGGTGCCGTTGGCGGTATGTTGATCGGTACATTGGCTTTGTTATTTATCGTGCCTTGCTTATTCATCACGTTCCAATACCTGCAAGAGAAACTACGCCCGATCCAATTCGAGCGTTCCCTTGATTGGCAGGTGCAAGAAGAGGTAAAAGAGGCCGCCGAAGAAAGAAAAGAATATTTAGATAGCAAGAAATAATCTATCCAGTTGTATATATATAATGTATATGAAGAATAACATCATACTCTTTGCCGTAGCGACGCTAGCGTTGAATAGCTGCGGCATTTACAAGAAATACGAGCCTGTCGCCACCCTCCCGGAGAATCTATATCGGGAGGAGATAGCCCCGGCAGATACCTTCTCCATCGGGAATATCAGTTGGCGGGACCTATTCACCGATCCGGCCTTGCAATCCTTGATCGAACGGGGATTAGCCAATAATACAGATCTGCGGATTGCCCATCTAAAGGTGCAAGAAGCCGAGGCGGCGTTAATGACCTCCCGCCTCTCCTACCTCCCGTCGCTCTCCCTAGATCCGCAGGGCACGACAAGTAGTTTCAATAAGGCAAAAGCGTCGTGGACATACAACGTCCCGGTATCGGCCAGTTGGGAGATCGATATCTTCGGCCGGCTGACAAACGCCAAACGCCTTGTCGCAAAGCCAAGCGTATAGCCAAGCCGTACAAACACAACTGATCGCCAACATCGCCAATTTATATTATACCCTATTGATGCTGGATCGGCAATACGAGATCACGACGGAAACCGCCGTGAGATGGCAAGAGAGCCTTCGTGCCACCCAAGCGTTAATGGCAGCCGGCATGACTACCGAGGCGGCCGTATCGCAAACCGAGGCTACTTGCTACTCCATCGAGACCTCTGTTAAGGATCTGGAACAGACCATCCGGGAGACCGAGAATACGCTTGCCGTCTTATTAGGAGAAACACCTCAAGATATCGAGCGAGGAAGATTGGAAGAGCAGTCCTTGACCCCGGATCTGGCGATCGGCATCCCGGTGCAGCTGCTATCGAACCGTCCGGATGTACGTAGCGCCGAGTACGCATTGGCGCAAGCGTTCTACGGGACAGCCTCCGCACGCTCCAATTTTTATCCCTCGCTACGTCTTAGCGGCAGCGCAGGGTGGACAAACAGCGCAGGCAGTTACATCGTAAATCCGGGTAAACTATTACTATCGGCGGTCGGCTCCCTCACGCAACCGCTATTTAACAAAGGAGCGAATATCGCCCAATTGAAAATAGCGAAAGCGCAGCAAGAGGAGGCCAAGCTCACTTTCCAACAAACCGTGCTCAACGCCGGAAAAGAGGTGAACGACGCACTTACCCAAGCCCAGACCGCAAAGGGAAAGATCGACTTGCGTACACACCAAATCGAATCGCTTGAAGATGCCGTGCGTAGCACCCAATTGCTGATGACGCATGGAAACACTACTTATTTGGAAGTGCTCACGGCACAGCAAACCCTGCTCAGCGCCCAGCTCTCCCAAGTAACGGATCGTTTTGACGAGCTTCAAGCCACCGTAAACCTCTACCAAGCCTTAGGAGGAGGCAGACATTAAAGAGAGTCCTTTCAGACTTGTATATAATTATGATTGTAACCTCCTTTTGTGCGTGACGCATAGAAGGAGGTAAAAAAATACCCGGTTTATGGTATATGCCGTAAACAATCCATCCACTATCTTTGTCATATAAATAAAAGAATCCAGAAACAACAAAATTCATTTGTATATGGCAAGAATAGCAAGACAACTGACCGACCTTGTCGGCAACACTCCCCTGTTGGAGTTCTCTAATTTCAACGCGAGCAAGGGCCTTAAAGCCCAAGTAATCGGCAAGCTGGAATATTTCAACCCGGCAGGTAGCGTAAAAGACCGCATCGCCTTGGCGATGATCGAGGACGCCGAGGCTAAAGGCTTGTTGAAACCCGGCGCTACCATTATCGAACCGACCAGCGGTAATACCGGAGTCGGACTCGCTTTTGTCTCCGCCTCGAAAGGCTACAAATTAATCCTGACCATGCCGGATACCATGAGTGCCGAGCGTCGTAACTTATTGAAAGCGTTAGGTGCCCGGCTCGTCCTCACCCCCGGGGCGGAAGGCATGAAAGGAGCCATCGCCAAAGCGGAGGAACTGCGTGACGCGACTCCCGGTTGCATCATCCTACAACAATTCGAGAATCCCGCCAACCCGGCCATGCATATCCGCACGACCGCCGAGGAGATCTGGCGTGATACGGATGGTAAAGTAGACCTGTTCGTAGCCGGCGTAGGAACCGGAGGCACGGTCAGCGGTGTCGGTGCCGGATTGAAAGCTCACAACCCGAACGTACAAATCGTAGCGGTAGAGCCTAGCGATTCACCGGTACTTTCCGGGGGTAAGCCCGGCCCGCACAAGATACAGGGCATCGGAGCCGGATTTATCCCCAAGACCTACAACGGGGAGGTAGTTGACAATATCCTGCAAGTAACGAACGATGACGCTATCCGTACCAGCCGCGAACTGGCCGGGAAGGAAGGGTTGCTGGTAGGAATATCTTCCGGCGCCGCTGTATACGCCGCCGTGGAACTAGCTAAACTTCCGGAGAATGAGGGAAAAACGATCGTGGCGTTGCTTCCGGACACAGGAGAAAGGTATCTCTCCACGGTTCTATATGCTTTCGAGGAATATCCTCTATAGGCTTTTATCGGTTTATCTGATGTCATAGAATCTGAGTCGAAAACACTATAGTGTTTGTGGATAAACACAATAGTATTCAGACTAAAACACTACTGTATTCGTGCACAAATACAGTAGTGTTTTTTACAGATTACAAGAGCCCTTTCGTACTCGGTAGCTCAAACCGATAAATATCTCGTCGGATCGCCATCTTGATCGAGCGGGCCAAAGCCTTGAAGATACCTTCTATCTTATGATGCTCGTTCGTACCCTCGGCACGGATATTCAAATTCATGCGGGCAGCGTCGCTCAAGCTCTTGAAGAAATGGAGGAACATCTCCGTAGGCATATCTCCCACTTTCTCACGGTGGAACTCAGCGTCCCAAACCAACCAAGGACGGCCACCGAAATCCAGCGCCACACTACACAAGCAATCGTCCATCGGAAGGCAATAGCCATAACGCTCGATCCCTCGCTTATCACCCAGCGCTTTCAGCATCGCCTCGCCAAGGGCAATCGCCGTATCCTCTATCGTATGATGCTCGTCGACCTCCAGGTCGCCTTTTACCCGTACCGTCAGATCCGTACCGGAATGCTTACCGATCTGATCCAACATATGATCGAAGAAACCAAGCCCGGTAGAGATCGATGTCTTTCCGGTTCCATCCAGATTCCAGTCCACATAGATGTCCGTCTCCTTCGTGGCACGCCGTACGACCGCACGACGCTCGCCGGCAAACAGATACTCGGTGATCTTATCCCAATCATCCGTGATATAGGCGGGAGACAATGAGGTAGCGTAAGCCGCCAACTCACTCTCCGCTCCCTCCTCCGGGCGCAACCAGATACCTTTAGCGCCCAGATTATGGGCCAACTCCATATCCGTAAGGCGGTCCCCGATCACGAAACTATTCTCCAGATCGTATTCACCGGTCATATATTTCGTGAGCATTCCCGTACGAGGCTTACGATTCGGAGAATTATCCTCGGGAAAGGAAGGATCGATCAATATATCATCAAACACGATCCCCTCGCCTTCCAGTGTTTTTAGGATCAAGTTATGGGCAGGCCAGAAAGTCTCCTCCGGGAAAGAGGGCGTACCCAGCCCATCTTGGTTGGAGACCATCACGAACTCGAAATCCAACCGCTCGCGAATGAAATAGAGGTTACGCATCACCTTCGGGACAAACTCTAGTTTCTCCAAGCTATCCAATTGATAATCTACGGGCGGCTCTTTTACAAGCGTGCCGTCCCGGTCGATAAACAACGCTCTTTTCCTCGTGCTCATAATTTCATGTTTTTCATCGCGTTCAATAAGCTATCATTCTCTTTCGGCGTACCGATCGTAATACGAAGGCAACCCCGGCATTTCTGCACGTTACTACGGTTACGCACTACGATCCCTTTCTTCACGAGCCCATTATACATGGCATCCGCCTTGGCGACATTCACCAACAAGAAATTAGCGTCCGAAGGATATACTTGATAGGAGAAAGGAGGCTCGGACAGGATCTTCTCCAGCCGGTTACGCTCCGTGAGGATCTCGTTCACTTGGTGCTTCATGGTCGCCTCGTCGTTCAAGAGCTCCAAAGCTTTCTCCTGTGTAAGCTGGTTGACGTTATACGGATATTTGATCTTATTCAAGACACCGATAATCTCCGGAGAGGCGAATGCCATACCCAAACGAATACCCGCCGCTCCCCACGCTTTCGACAAGGTTTGAAGAACGATCAGATTCGGGAACCCGGATAATTCCTTCAAGAAAGAGGGATAAGCGGAGAAGTCGATATAAGCCTCATCGATCACCACGATTCCTTCATAATTCTTCAAGATCTTATAGATCGAGCCACGATCCAGACTGTTGCCACTAGGGTTATTCGGAGAACATAGGAAGATCACTTTTGTCCACTCGTCCGCCGATTCCAATACGGCTTCCGCATCCAAATCAAAGTTTTCGTCCAAAGAAACCTTGCGGCATTCCACGTTATTTACATTCGCTGCCACCTCATACATGCCATACGACGGCGAGATCGTCACTACACTATCCAACCCCGGCTCGCAAAAAGCACGGATCACCAGATCGATGGCCTCGTCGCTGCCATTGCCCAAGAAGATCGAGCTACGGTCCACGCCTTTCAACACGGCCAGACGATCCTTCAATTTCCACTGCAAGGGATCGGGATAACGGTTATACGGCATATTCCACGGATTCTCATTCGCGTCCAGAAAAACGGAGGCATCCCCATGAAACTCATCACGTGCGGATGAATACGGTTTCAAATTCCAGACATTCGGTCTTACTAAATCTTTCAGTTCTTTCATATCGTGTTCAATCTAATTGTTACTGCGTTGCGGTGAGCATCCAGCTGCTCGTTGGCCGCCATGGTTTGGATCGTACTACCCAAGGCACGGATACCATCGGAAGTGATCTCTTGGAAAGTGATCTTCTTGATGAAACTATCCAAGTTCACGCCGCTATATGCCTTGGCATAGCCGTTGGTCGGCAAGGTATGATTCGTGCCGGAAGCATAATCGCCTGCGCTTTCCGGAGTATATGGACCCATAAAGACACTGCCGGCGTTCTCGATTCGCTCCGCGATAGCGGTGTAATCCGCCGTCTGGATAATCAAGTGTTCGGGAGCGTATTGGTTCGTGAAGTCTACGACTTCCTGCGAATCTTTCAATACGATGATACGGCTGTGCGCTAATGATTTCTCGGTAATTTCCTTTCGAGGCAAACGATCGAGTTGCTCTTGGATGGCACGGGCCACGGGTTCCACGATCGTTTCCGAAGCGGTTACGAGGATCGCTTGGCTATCCACTCCATGCTCGGCCTGCGAGAGGAAATCGGCGGCGATAAAATCGGGATTCGCCGTCTCGTCCGCGATCACCTCTACCTCGGATGGTCCGGCGGGCATATCAATGGCGACCTCTTTCAGGCTTACTAATTGCTTTGCCGCCGTCACGTATTGATTACCGGGGCCAAAGATCTTATACACCTTGGGGACCGATTCCGTCCCATAGGCCATCGCCGCTATCGCTTGGATTCCTCCAGCCTTGAATATCTTACTTACACCTGCGACCTCTGCGGCGAACAGGATAGCGGGATGTACTTTCCCTTCCCGGTTCGGTGGCGTACATAATACGATCTCCTTGCAGCCGGCGATACGTGCGGGCACTGCCAACATCAATACCGTGGAAAACAAAGGCGCCGTTCCGCCCGGAATATATAAACCGACTTTCTCGATCGCTACCACTTTCTGCCAACAAGTGACTCCCGGGGTAGTCTCCACTTTCTTTCCCTCGAAACGCTGTGAGGCATGGAACTTCTCGATATTCGCCTTTGCCGTACGGATCGCCTGTTTCAAGTCCTCAGCGACCAAGGCATCCGCTTCCCGCATCTCCTCTTCCGAGACTTGAAGGGAAGAAAGGAGCACCTTATCAAACTTTTCCTCATACGCTTTTACGGCGATGTCACCCTGCTCACGTACCTCGTCCAATACCGTACGGACCGTATCGAACAAGGTGGTTACATCCAATGCGGGACGTTTGATTAGTGAGCTCCATTCCTCACGTCCGGGATATTTTATAATCTCCATATTATACAATCATTTTCTCGATCGGAAGCACTAAGATACCTTCAGCCCCCAATGATTTTAGTTTACCAATAATTTCCCAGAAATGCTTCTCGGCGATCACGGATTGAACAGAGACCCATTCATCGTTTGCCAAAGGCGTTATGGTCGGGCTCTTCATACCGGGAAGCACCTCGATAATCTCATCCAGCTTTTCTTTCGGAGCGTTCAGCAACACGTACTTCTTGCCCTCGGCGACTTGAATCGCTTCAAAGCGGAATAGAAGCTCATCCAAGATCTCCAGTTTCTCTTTGGACAGATTATTGTTGGCGATCAATAAAGCCTCACAAGGAAGGACTACCTCCACTTCTCTCAATTGATTGCTTACCAAAGTACTACCGGAGCTTACGATATCAAAGATAGCGTCCGCCAAGCCAATGCCCGGGGCGATTTCCACGGAGCCGCTGATTACATGAATATCCGCCTTCACGCCTCTCTCCTCCAAGAAAGACCGTAGGATCGCAGGATAGGAAGTAGCGATCGTTTTTCCCTCAAACCACTCAGCCCCCTTATATTCCTCATCTTTGGGGATCGCTAGGGATAGACGGCACTTACTAAAGCCCAGACGCTTGATCAATTTCGCCTCTTGCCCTTTCTCTACGTACTCGTTCTCTCCGACAATACCAATATCCGCCACACCGTTAGCTACAGACTGAGGAATATCATCATCACGAAGGAATAATACCTCTACCGGAAAACCTTTTGCCGATAATAACAGGATGCGTTTGCCCCTGTTTAGTTTAATACCTGCTTCTTCAAGCAACATCATGGTCTCGTCGTACAGACGGCCTTTCGATTGTACCGCAATTCTCAACATAACTATATCTTATTTTTATATTATAAATATCAACAAAAAAAGGCTTACCGCAAAACGGCAAGCCTTTATCTTTTTATCATGAGTACATACATACCATTCAGCCCACCGAACTATTGCCCGCTGTAATGATGATGGTGATATAATGTAGTCGTTATTTTCATTTCTTTTGTTATTTACGTCGCAAAGTTACAATAATAATTGAAAGAACAAATATTTCTGACAAAATATTATCACAATATCGATATTACTTCAATCCGTTCTTACGAAGCAACTCTTCTATCTCTTTCAAGCTTATAGATTCACGTTCTGCTTTGTCGTAGATGTTAGAGCAAGTTGATCTCTGTCTCATCGATGCTTAACAATTCTTCGACCAAATCCATCTTTAGGCATTTTAGTTCCATTGCCGTCATACAAATACTCCTTTCTTATTAATTCGTTCTCAAGGACAAAGATAATGATTTACTTTAATACAAATGACTCGCTTGCTGCTTAATCTTATTGGAAAGCATCAAGGGGAAGTCCGGATGCGCGGTAAAAAACGCATCAACTTCTTCCCGAGCTTCCTTCGATGTATGGGCGGAAAGCAAGGAGCGAACCCAAGCGGTGGGGAAAAAGATATCGCCAGTCCGCTGTACTTCCGGCATCGCTTCCAAGGCCGGACGGATATAAGCGACCGACTCTTGTTCTCGTAGGCGATGGTTCAAATTAGCGAGAGCGGAAGAGGCCCATGGCTCCACCCTACGATTCCCGGCGATCAACAAGGAAGCGAAGACACTGTCACGTTCCGCCTTGCGGGGCGATACGGATGGGGAGATAAATTGATACTCCTTCTTCCGGTCCGGATTCTGTATGCGGGATAATTGCGTAGCGATAATCTTATCCGCTTTTTCCGGCAAATGCATCGCCAGCATATAGGATAAGCCAATATAATCACTCTCGCTCAACGTACAATCTTTCGGAGCTTTCCGTTCCTGCCATAACGTATACAAACGTTGTACCGCCTCCTCTGAATCCGCTATCGAACGATACAAACGAAACGCCTGCAAACGATGTTGGGATACGGGATTCGTTGTCACGATCTTCCACAAGACCTGTTCCAACGGACGAGAATCCGACGGGAATATCCGCTGGCAATCTCCTAAATAGCTTAAAGCCATCGAGAACAATAAAGAATTAGACTCATTCGGTAAATACGCTAACATCTCTTCACGGAACCCTTGCGGAGAAATCGTTTTCCAACGAAGATTCTCATAAAGGGTAATCAGCAAAGATCCCTTCAACACCTCATCTTCCGATGAGCGAAGCACAGACCATAGACCGGAAGACTCCCCCTCTGTTATTTTAAAGAAGCCATAACCACGCCCATTTATATTCGGAAGAATGACACAATTTCCATTCGGAAGAAAACTTAATTTCATTCGGAAGGAATCAGAGTTTCCTTCGAGAGAAACCGGGATTTCTTCCGAATCCGTTCCACAGATCACCCGATAGGTTAATTCTTGCGGCCATTTTAAACCCCGGCCCAACGGATCACGCTGCTCTACGACCAACTCGCCGTCCTTAACCGAAGCCGTAATCTCCGGCATACCCTTCTGATTCACCCACACCTCACTCCAAGCGGCCAGATCCTCTTCCGTATATTTATTCAAGATACGGATCAAGCCCTCCCACGTAGCGTTCCCATACGCATAAGTAGTCAAGTACTCACGGATTCCCTGCTGGAAAGCGTCTTCTCCCAGAACACGTACCAACATCTCCATAATCACGGGAGATTTATCATAGATGATATTTCCATATACCAAACCGGCGTTCCGCAAATTATCCAAATCTTGCTTGATCGGATTCGCACCCGCCGTACGGTCTTCCGAATAAGACGCGGGAATATAATCCCGGATAAAATTCAACCGATGATTCACGTCCGGATACAAGGGTTCTACGATACGGGAAGCGAAATAATTAGCGAAAACCTCTTTAGTCCATACATCATCAAACCATTTCATCGTTACATAATCGCCAAACCACATATGAGAGGTTTCATGTGCGATCAAGGCACTCCGGCTCAATCGCTCATTTAAGGTAGGATGCTCATCCAGAAACATCCGGCGATCCGTATATAAGGTAGCACCCGTATGTTCCATACCTCCATATTGGAAACCGGGTAAGATAATCACGTCATATTTAGCGAAAGGATAAGGAATACCAGTAAAGTCTTCCTGCCATTCCAATGCGTCGAACACCTCATTGGCAATGGCTGGGCATTGAGCGATTTTCTTCGGATCTGTCTCCCGATGATAAATAGAGATATCCCGTCCGTTCCGGGAATAAACCTCCCGAGTCAGTTCACCGGCCACGAATGAGAACAGGTAGGTACTAAGCGGTTCCGTCTCCTTGAAAGAAATACGATTCCGACCGGAGACGCCCGTACTATCCGTTTGCGTGATAGCGCCATTCGCCACGGCCTGCCAAGTGGAAGGAACTTCCAAGGTCAAGGTAAAAAGCGACTTCATATCCGGCTGGTCAAAGCAAGGGAATACCGTACGTGCCCGGTCCGGAACCAATAACGTATACAGGAACTCATCCCGCCGGTTCAAGGATTGATCCGCCGGAGTAAAAGCGATCGCTACCCGGTTCTCTCCCACCGCTACCCAATCTGAGGCAATCACGATATGCTCATCTTTCACTTCATAAGGAATATCTCCTCCGTTCAAAGTTACGGATATCACTTGCTCCGGTTCTCCGCGGAAATCAATAATAAGCGGCTGCTTCTCGTCTAATCGCAAGGATAACTCAGCGTTTCCTCGGATCGCCTCGTCACGAGATTCCGGGATCGAGAAGAAAAGATTATAACGGACATTTGAGAAATGCTCCTTCCGGAATTGAGCTAGCTCAAGGCTCACACCGGGCCGGGACAAACCGGCCTCATCTTGTTTAACAGAGCTACAAGCAACCAGACCGGACAGTACGCAAGCTCCGATAAATACCTTTAGATTCATATCTCGTAATTATTCTCTTAAGTATTCTGCTATACCCATAAAATTTCGTTCCAACAAATACATCTGGCTAGCCATAAACGTGAAAAAATCTCCCCAATGCGCTCTCCGATGCAAATCCAATCCTTCCTTTGCCACATAGATACGGGCCACTTGTCGGCCATTCTCACGGACAAAACAAATATCCCAGATCAAGCCTTCGGGAAAATCCTGTTCCAAGGTCTCTTTATACCAAGTCAGGCGCTCAAACATTTCCAGACGTAAATCCTCGCTACGGTGGTTTACCTCAAGAATAACGTAAGCCCCTTGGCGGTTCGCGTCGAATTTCAACTCAACGCCCTTTACCTTCGTATCATATAATGTCCAAATTTTCTTACGCCCCCGCAAATAGGGTTGCACCTCACAAAAAGCGGCGAAGCTTTCCCAAAACTCCAATTTGAGATTCTTCAGTTCCTCCTTACTATACATTATTTATAAATGTCTTTCCTTGTTACCTTAACGATCTGTCCGAATTTGGAGAGTTTCTCCATATCCATACTCTTTGAATTACCGACTATCGCATATATCATTAAATGATCTTGTATATTCTCCTTATAAAAACGAAGGATATCCTCCATAGTCATCCGATCAATGACCTCCAGATAATCCTTGTTCGGATCGCTCTCGTACCCTTCACGCCGGAAACCGGCAATCTTCAAGGAAAGAGAGCGACTAGTAGGATATTCATTATTCACCCAATTACGAATCGTCTGCTTCACCGACTCCACCCGTTCCGGACGTTCCGGCATATCATGCACCAGATTCTCCAACACTTCCATCGCATCGATCATCTTATCCGTCTGTGTAGCCAATTTCATCACGAAACTAGCGGGCTTCTCCGATCGATTCAAAGGAGGATGTTTCAAACGGGCATTTACTTGATAAGCGAACGAACGAAACTCACGGATCTCCTGAAACATCAAAGATGACATATCCCCTCCGAAATAAGCGCTAAACAACCGGGAAATAGGACGATCCTCCTTAGCCTTCAACGGATCGATATACATATAGGCATAGATTATGCTTTGCGTGACATCCTCCATGTCCATGAAAAAGACAGTCGGCTTATCATACGTCATAAGATCACGAATATAGGGAGAGTTCGATGGAATACTTACCTCCTCCAATGGTAAATGCTGCTTGATCTGCCGAGCGGCCTCCTCCGTAGACAATGTACCACAATAATGCAGGTTACAAGCGACCGAACGTACCTTACTGAAGGTGTCCAGCAACATCTTTCCTTTTAGTTTTTTGATTTCAGCGAACGATAATTTGGTCAAATAACGGGATTGCTCCCCAAATTTGACTTTCTCTAACAGCATATCGGCTACGTTCTCGCTGGAATTGAACAACGATTTCTCCGTTACCTTCGCCTCGTCCACAATCTGCCGTAACTTCTTGTCATCTGGCTTGGCGTGCCGCAAGAAATCGCCGACCAAAGCCATTGTTTGGGTAAAATGCCCATCAAAACCATTCACCACCACCAGAAACTCAGAATCCGTGGAATCAAAAGTCAATGTACTACCAAGTTCCTGCAATTTACCCCGAAAGACCTCAAAAGACATCGATTCCGTCGCTACGAAAGGTAGATAAGCGGACAATTTATCAAGATCACGAAGCTCCAACTGCCCCACTCCATAAGATAGTGTCAGCGAGAATATATCATTTACGGAATTATGAGTCTTATACAACGTGACAAGCGGACGCAAGGATACGACCTCGGCGTCTTTCTCAAAATCGAGAAAATGCGGTTTCAATTCTTGTACGGGTATCTTTTCCAGACGTTCCACA
>ERZ857969.3645-NODE-3645-length-14874-cov-9.513867_pt1 | contig 14874 bp, 13 predicted proteins | sample MGYA00519864_ERZ857969 | MGnify/ENA primary metagenome ERZ857969 (study PRJEB31778, sample SAMEA3449382) | human gut metagenome | biome: human gut; feature: human-associated habitat; material: faeces | place: United Kingdom | collected 2010/2012 ... | reverse complement strand
ACATCGTTTCGGTCGATTGCGGTACGTTTATGAAGGGGTTTGTTGGTGATTCGGCATATACGTTTGCCGTTGGCGAGGTTGCCGGGGAAGTTAGGCAGCTGATGGACGTCACCAAAGAGGCTCTTTATAAAGGTACGGCGCAGGCCAAAGCCGGCAACCGCGTAGGCGACGTGTCGGCAGCCGTGCAGGAGTACGCCGAAAGTTTCGGCTACGGAGTCGTGCGCGAACTGGAGGGACACGGACTGGGTCGGAAAATGCACGAAGACCCCGGTGTTCCCAATTACGGCGCACGCGGCAGAGGACCGCTCCTGAAGGAGGGCATGGTCATCTGCATCGAACCCATGATCAACATGGGGACCAAAGCGGTGGTTTTCGAACGGGATGGCTGGACGGTCCGCACGCGGGACCACAAACCGGCGGCGCACTACGAGTTCGCCGTTGCGGTCCGCAAATCGGGACCCGATGTCCTGACGGACTTCAGTATCATCGAAAAAGCAATAAACAATTAAGACTCTATGGCAAAACAAACTGCTATTGAAAGGGACGGGACGATTATCGAGGCGCTGTCCAACGCGATGTTCCGCGTCGAACTGGACAACGGCCACATTCTCACGGCCCATATCTCGGGAAAGATGCGTATGCACTACATCAAGATCCTTCCCGGAGATAAAGTAAAAGTGGAGATGACGCCCTATGACCTTACGAAGGGACGTATATCTTTCCGGTACAAATAATTAGATTGCTTGAAAATCATGAAAGTTAAAGCATCCATCAAGAAAAGAAGCGAGGATTGCAAGATTGTGAAGCGTAAAGGCAAACTTTATGTCATTTGCAAAAAGAATCCCAAGTTTAAAATGCGCCAGGGGTAATGTTTTTTAAACAAGTCAAAAAAGAAAAAGAATTTATATGGCACGTATAGTCGGTGTAGATTTACCGAAAAACAAAAGAGGCGAGATCGGCCTGACCTATATCTACGGTATCGGTCGTTCGACGGCTCGTAAGATTCTCGAGACCGCTGGCATCAGCTACGATCTCAAAGTACAGGATTGGTCGGACGACCAGATCGGTGCGATCCGTTCGACGATCGTCGACCTGGGTCTGAAAGTCGAGGGCGAATGCCGTTCGATGGTCCAGCTGAACATCAAGCGCCTGATGGACATCGGCTGCTACCGCGGCATCCGTCACCGTCTGGGTCTTCCCGTCCGCGGTCAGTCGACCAAGAACAACGCGCGTACCCGCAAGGGCCGCAAGAAGACTGTCGCAAACAAGAAAAAGGCAACGAAGTAATCTTTAGAGAATTATGGCAAAGAAAACTGGAACAGTTAAGAAAAAGGTTGTTAAGGTCGGTGCGCTGGGCAATGTCTATGTACACTCCACTTTCAACAACGTAATCATCACCATCACCAACGAGGTGGGCGATGTCATCAGCTGGTCGTCGGCCGGCAAGATGGGCTTCCGTGGTTCGAAGAAGAATACTCCGTATGCAGCACAGACCGCTTCGGCGGATTGCGCCAAGGTCGCTTACGACATGGGCCTGCGCAAGGTGAAGGTTTATGTGAAGGGTCCGGGTGCAGGTCGCGAGTCGGCCGTGCGCACGATCCACGGCGCCGGTATCGAGGTGATGGAGATCATCGACGTTACGCCGCTGCCGCACAACGGCTGCCGTGCTCCTAACCGCCGCCGCGTATAATTCAGGCACAGGTTAAGGATAATTTCAAGGTTTTAAAAAAAGACAGAACAATGGGAAAATATATAGGACCTAAATCGAAAATCGCCCGTAAATTCGGCGAAGCTATCTATGGTGCGGATAAGGTGCTCGAAAAGCGCAACTATCCTCCCGGACAGCATGGTCTGGCGCGCAAGCGCAAGAAAGTGTCGGAGTACGGCACGCAGTTGAGCGAGAAGCAGAAGGCGAAGTACACGTACGGCCTGCTGGAGAAGCAGTTCTCGCGCACCTACGAGCAGGCTGCCCGCATGGGCGGTATCACGGGTGAGAACCTGCTGAAGCTGCTGGAGTGCCGCCTGGACAACGTCGTTTACCGCTTGGGTATCGCCCCGACGCGTGCGGCTGCCCGCCAGCTCGTTTCGCACTGCCACATCTGCGTGAACGGCAGCGTCGTGAACATCCCCTCGTACTCGCTGCGCGCGGGTGACGTGGTGTCGGTTCGCGAGAAGTCGAAGAGTCTGGAAGTGATCTCGGCATCCCTGGCCGGCTCGTCGAAGAGCCGCTACGCCTGGTTGGAGTGGGACAACGCCTCGATGAGCGGCCGTTTCCTCCAGAAACCCGAGCGTGAGGAGATCCCCGAGAACATCAAGGAGCAGCTCATCGTCGAGTTGTACTCGAAGTAGTAATCAAAACAAATTCACCTATTATGGCAATATTAGCATTCCAGAAACCTGAGAAGGTTATTATGCTTGAATCCACTTCGTCGTTCGGGAAGTTCGAATTCCGACCGCTGGAGCCCGGATTCGGTATGACTGTCGGTAACGCTTTGCGTCGTATTCTGCTCTCTTCGCTGGAGGGTTACGCAATCACGACTGTCAAGGTAGCCGGTGTCGATCACGAGTTTGCCGCTATCCCCGGTGTGATGGAGGATATGTTGAACATCATCCTCAATCTGAAGCAGGTTCGTTTTATCCGCACAGTCGATAATCAGGATGCCGAAAAAGTATCCATTAACGTTGCGGGTGTTACGGAGCTGACTGCCGGATATATCTCGAATTACCTGTCGTTCTTCAAGGTCCTCAATCCCGACCTGGTGATCTGTCACCTGGCCCCGGGAACGAAGATGCAGATGACGCTCACGATCGGCAAAGGCCGCGGCTACGTGCCTGCCGAGGAGAACGCTCCCGCTGAAAGCGAGTTCGGAACGCTTCCGATCGACTCGATCTTCACGCCCATCAAGAACGTGAAGTACTCGATCGAAAACTACCGCGTCGAGCAGAAGACCGACTACGAGAAGCTGAATTTGGAAATTACCACCGACGGGTCGATTCACCCCAAAGAGGCTCTGAAAGAGGCCGCAAAAATTCTCATCCAGCACTTCATGCTCTTCTCCGACGAGAAGATCACCGTCAACATGGAAGACACGAACGGTGCCGAGGAATTCGATGAGGATGTACTCCACATGCGTCAGCTGCTGAAGACGAAGCTCTCGGATCAGGACCTTTCGGTCCGCGCCCTGAACTGCCTGAAGGCCGCCGATGTCGATACGGTGGGGGACCTCGTGAAGCTGAACCGCAACGACCTGCTGAAGTTCCGCAACTTCGGCAAGAAGTCGCTGACGGAGCTGGACGAGTTGCTGACCTCGCTCAACCTGAAGTTCGGTATGGACGTATCAATCTACAAACTTGACAAAGATTAATTATGAGACACAATAAGAATTTCAACCACCTGGGCCGTCAGGCAGGCCACCGCAAGGCCATGCTGTCGAACATGGCCACGTCGCTGATCCTGCACAAACGCATCGAAACGACGGTTGCCAAGGCCAAGGCCGTTCAGCGTTTCGTGGAGCCTCTGGTCACCAAGTCGAAGGAGGACACGACGCACTCGCGCCGTATCGTATTCTCGTACCTGAAACAGAAAGAGGCCGTTACGGAGCTGTTCCGTACGATCGCGCCGAAGATTTCGGAGCGTCCGGGCGGTTACACCCGCATCCTGAAGACCGGTTTCCGTCTGGGCGATGCTGCCGACATGTGCATCATCGAGTTCGTCGATTTCAACGAGGCTTACACGCTGGGCATCGCTCCGGCTGCCGCTTCGGAGGCGAAACCCAAGACGCGCCGTTCGCGCAAGCCCGCAGCGAAGAAAACCGACGCCGTGGAGGAGGCCACCGTCGTCGAAGGCGGCGAGGCCAAGAAGGCCGCAGCACCCAAGAAGGCTGCCGCCCCGAAGAAGCCCGCAGCCCCGAAGGCCGCTTCGGCCAAGGCTGCCGCTCCGAAGGTTGCCAAGAAGACCAACGTGGGCAAGAAAATGTAATTCGTGACAGCGGTGCATTTGCGCCGTTTCCGTTGAAATCCGCGGATGGGACTGACGCCCCATTCGCGGATTTTTCGGATTGTATCATGGCCGGAAGATCGCTTCGCTGTTTCGCAGGGGGCTTTCGCCCGTCCTTGCCGTTCTTTCCGCTTTCCGGACGGCAACGGCGAAATGAAAAAATCCCCTTTTTTAGGGATGCGTCCTGTTTTGCTATTCCGAATTAATATTATACCTTTGCACATTCTCTCCGGTGTCGGATAACCTGCCTCCGGAGCGTGCGAAAAGTCAAATGAATTCCGATCGGCCGGAGTCGCTTTTTCCCGGCAGGCGGAAATACTCCGAATCTATGAAACTGCGACTTCTGCTGCTTCTGTTGTCTGCATTGATCTCCCCCCCCCTGCTCGTTCATGCACAGAGTAGCGCTTCCAAACCCAGCCGGACGATAACCGGCAATGTCAAAAACGAGAAAGGCGAATTCATTGTCGGTGCCTCGGTTTATGTGAAATCGACGCCCCGTATCGGCACCGCGACCGACGCCAAGGGCGAATTCCGCCTGCAAGGCATTCCGTCGGGCAAGCAGACCATCGTTTTCACCTTCATAGGCATGGTCCCCTTCGAGGTGGAGTATGCCAACCAGCGCGATCTGGAAGTCGTGCTCAAAGAGGACGCCACGCAGGTCAACGAAGTGGTGGTGACGGGTATTTACAGCCGCGACAAGAATAGCTTCGCCGGTTCGGCGACGACCTACACGGGCAAGGAGTTGCGGGCCATCGGCACGAAGAATGTCTTTCAGAGTCTCAAAACGCTCGAACCGGCCTTGACGCTCGTCGAGAACCGCGCTTTCGGTTCCGACCCCAACCGGCTGCCCGATCTGGAGATTCGCGGCAAGACCAGTCTGGTGGGCGACCTCACCACCGAATACGACAATACGGCCAATCAGCCGCTCTTCATCCTCGACGGCATCGAGGTGGAGATCGCCCAGATTCAGAACCTGAGCATGGACCGTATCGCCAGTGTCACGGTGCTCAAAGATGCCGCTTCGGCGGCCATCTATGGTTCGAAGGCTTCCAACGGTGTGATCGTCGTCGAGACGGTCAAGCCCGAGCCGGGGCAGCTGCGGGTCTCCTATTCGGCCGACCTGCGCTTCGAGTTCCCCGACCTCTCCGACTACAACCTGATGAATGCCGAAGAGAAGCTCCGCTACGAGGTGCTGGCCGGACGCTATGTCGGCGAGGATCAGGATCAGTTGGATGCGCTCTACAATTCGCGGCTGGCCGAGGTGATGCGCGGCGTGGACACCTATTGGTTGTCGGTTCCCCTGCGCTCGGTGCTGAATCACACGCACAGCGTTTATATCGACGGCGGCAGCGAGGCCATGCTCTACGGCGTGGGGTTGAATTACAGCAATCAGAAGGGCATCATGAAGGGCTCCGAAAAGGGGATTACGGGCGGTAATATCAACCTCGTCTACCGCACCGACAAGCTGATCTTTTCGAACGATTTCAGTTTCGATTCCGTGAAGAGCGAGCGCGAGCCGGTCTCCTTCTCGACCTTCGCCCAGGCCAATCCCTATTACCGCAAATACAGCGAGGACGGGGAGATTCCGGAGTTTCTGGAGCCTTATTCCGTGGCGCAGGAGTTCATTTACAACCCGCTCTACCAGCTCCGCCGCGTGGTCAACACCGACGTGACGAAGGACCTCGGACTGCGTAACAATTTCACGGTCATCTGGCGTCCTGTGACCTCGTTGCAGGTCCGCGGGCGTCTCGCCCTGAATAAGAGCATCTCCGAGCGCGAGGCGTTCAAGTCGCCCGCGCACTCCGATTTCAACGGTTCGACCTCCAAGGGCTCCTACACGACGGAAAAGACCGACCTGATGAGCTACAACGGCGATGTCACCGTCACCTACGGCCGGCTTTTCGGCCATCATCAGATCAATGCCGTCGGCGGCTGGAATTTCAGTTCGCGCACGCAGAAGAACACCGGCTACGAGATCTTCGGATTCACGAGCGACCTGCACCAGAATCCCTCGTTCTCCGAAGGTTTCCAGCAGGGCGACAAGCCGAGCTACACGGACCGGATCAGCCGCAGCACGAGCTTCTATCTCAACGGCAACTACTCCTACCGCAACCGTTATCTGTTCGACGCCAGCCTGCGTATGGACGGATCGTCGGTTTTCGGTTCGGAGAACCTCTTCACGACGACGTGGGCCGTGGGCGTGGGATGGAACATCCACAACGAGGCGTGGTGCAAGGCCGAATGGCTCGATCTGCTGAAGCTGCGCTTCTCGATCGGTAACCCCGGAAACCAGAATTTCGACGCCTACACGGCTTCGGGAACCTACATCTACAACTCCACCTACCAGAATCTCTTCGGGACCAGCGCGATCCTCGAAAAGTTCGGCAACCCGAATCTCAAATGGCAGAAAACCATTGACAAGAACCTCGGTCTCGACATCGACATCTTCGACCGTGTGAAGTTCTCGGTGGATTTCTACCACAAGAACACCGACCCGCTGCTGGCCCAGATTCCCGTGCCCCCGTCGCTGGGCACGACGCGCATCTACACCAATTTCGGCGGTCAGATCTCGAAGGGCTTTTCGGGCAGTCTCAACGTGGTGGTCATGAAACGGCAGTACCTGCGCTGGAGCGTGAACGCCTCTTTCAGCCAGAACAACTCGGAGTACCGCAACATCGGCGACAAACTCGACTTCATGAACCAGAAGGGCAGCGCCACGACCTTCAAGCGTTATTACGACGGCGCCAGCCCCGACGACATCTGGGCCGTGCGGTCGCACGGCATCGACCCCTCCTCGGGACGCGAGGTCTTCATCCGCAAGGACGGCAGCTATACGTTCAAGTACGACGCCAACGACGAGGTGGTGGTGGGCTCCTCGGCTCCCGCTCTGGAGGGCATCATCGGAACCTCGATCTTCTACAAGGGCTTTTCGGCCAGCGTCAACCTGCGTTACAGCTTCGGGGCCGACGTATTCGCTTCGGCGCTCTACAACAAGGTGGAGAACATCTCCGAAACGGCGCTCTACTACAACCTCGACCGGCGCGCGTTGCACGACCGCTGGCAGAAACCCGGCGACAAGGCCCGTTTCAAGGCCATCAGCATCGACGACACTACGCCCATGTCCTCGCGCTTCGTGCTCCGGGAGAACTACATCGCCGGGGAGTCGATCTCCGTCGGTTACGAAACCTCGGCCCGCTGGCTGCATGTCGTCGGCGTCCAGGGCGCTTCGTTCCGCTTCTATATGAACGACATCTTCCGCCTGGCATCCTTCAAGGAGGAGCGCGGTACGGACTATCCTTTTTCGAAAAGTTTCTCGCTGTCGATCAGCCTGCGTTTCTGATCCGAAAACCGTATGCTTATGAAAATCACCAAACTATATTTCCTGATGGCGCTGGCACTGTTGTCGGGCGGCTGCAAGGGCTGGCTGACGATCGACTCGTCGGACCGTATCATGGAGAACACCCTGTTCGAGACCGAGGAGGGGTTCTTCACGGCGCTCAACGGCGTCTATGCCGAGTTGCCGCAGGCGAGCTTATACGGCAAGTCGCTCGCGGCCGTCACGTTCGACGTGCAGGCCCAGTATTTCGATACCACGCAGCCTTCGACCCATACCTTCAACACGCTGGGCGCCTACTCCGCGGAGGCCCGCAAGACGGTCGTCGCCGATACGTGGGACAAAGCCTATTTCGTCATCGCCAACGTCAACAAGATTCTCGAACATTGCGAGAGCGACCGCGATGTGCTCTCCGACCGCGCCTACCACATCATCCGCGGCGAGATGCTGGGCATGCGGGCGTTGCTGCACTTCGAGATGCTGCGCATCTTCGGGCCCGTCTTCGCGGAGGCTCCCGCCCGGGTTTCGATTCCCTACCGCACGAGCAGCGAACTGACCGTCACGCCGCTGCTGCCCGCGAACGAGGTGGCCGAAAAGATCGCCGGGGACTTCACCGACGCGCTCTCCGAACTCGCTGACTGGGACCCCGTGCGCACCGAGGGGCGGTTGAACGGCGAAACGACCGGTTCGGTGCGTTACCGGAGCCGTCACCTGCGGCTCAATTACTTTGCGGTGAAGGCGTTGCAGGCGCGGCTGGCCATCTATACCGGCGACCGGTCGCTGGCCGGGCGGCTGGCCGGGGAGGTGATCGACGAGGCCGGGCCGTTCTTTCCCTTCGCGTCGCGCGAGGATGTGACCGGACAGACCGCCGTCGGCGTGGCCACGCAGAACTCCGAGGACCGCATCTTCTCGTCGGAGGCGCTCTTCTCGGCGGTCAACTCGAAACGCACGAGCGACATCCACGACAAATTCTTTTCCAACAAACTCGAACAGGTCAACCTGCTCACGATGGGTGAACTGGCCGTGCACAACCTCTACGATTCGGAAAGCGACCTGCGCACCTACCAGTGGCAGACGCTCAAGAATACCGAGGGCGTGGACCAGCGTTTCTTCGTCAAATACGGGCAGGTGCAGGACATGGACCTGGGTTACGCCTCGATGGTCTCCGTCGTCCGGATGGCGGAGATGTACCTGATCGCCGCCGAGTGCGAGGACTCCAAGGCGACAGCCTACGGGTGGCTCAATGCGCTGCGCTCGGCCCGCAAGGCGACCTCGCTGCCCGCGACGGGAACGCTGAGCAACGATCTCACGGAGGAGTACATCCGCGAATTCGTCGGCGAGGGGCAGCTCTTCTGGTACTACAAGCGTCTGCGCAAGACCTCGATCCGGAAAGTGTACAGCAACAACGGCGGCTATTTGGAGTTCGACCCGGCGAATTACCTCTTCGCGCTGCCCGAGAAGGAACAGGAGCACCATAAATAGCGTTCGACATGAAAAATTACAACCGATACGGACTGATTCCGGCGCTCGCTGCCGCGGCCCTTGCGTTGGGGGCCTGCAACGAATCCATCCGGACCTACGACGGGCAGACGGGAATCTATTTCGCCATGCTGCAATCGGGCAGCGACGAGGAGAACCCGCGCTACACCGCCGATTCGAGCCTCCCGTTCGCGCTGCTGCCCAGCGGAACCGACGAACAGACCCTGCAACTGCGGGTCAAGGTCATCGGTTCGGTGGCCGACTATCCGCGCGCCTTTGCCTTCCGCACCGTCGCCGACCGGACCACGGCGCAGGAGGGACACGACTACGAGCTGCCCGAGGGTGACTGCGTCGTCGCGGCGGGCGAGGTTTACGGTTACATTCCGATCCGGTTTTTCCGCCGGGCCTCGCTCGACGGGAAGGAGCTGACGCTCACGCTCGAACTGCTTCCCAACGAGCAGTTCGACCTGCCGTTGAGCGCCTGGCTCCCGGTGAACGGGACCGAGACCGTGGGTACGGACGTGCTGCGCCATACCGTCACGGTGAGCGACAAGTACGTGCGGCTCGACGGGTGGTCGGACCAGTTCTACGGACCCTATTCGGACAAGAAGATCAAACTCATGTGCAGCGTCTTCGACCTGACGCTCGCCGATTTCCAGCCGGACGCCCTGTCGTACGTCGAACGCAAGGTGCTGGGACAGAATTTCCGCCGCTACCTCGACGAGGAGGAGCGCGCCGGGCGGACCGTCTATGAGGACTATCTCGACGGGGAGGGCAATCCCGTCAAAATGGAATCCGGACCGGATTCGGCCGAATAATGATTCAGAGCCTATGAAAAAGAGCTGTTTGTTCGCGGTTTCCGCACTCCTTCTGCTGCTGGGCGGCTGCTACGGCGACAAGGGGAATTACGATTACCGCGAGATCAACGAAATCGTCATCGGGGCCCGGGGCTTCGAGGGCGTGGAATACAAATTGCGTTCGGGCATCGACGAACTGAAAATCAGCCCCTACATCACCGCGTCGCAGGACCCCGGGCTGACCGGGAGTTACGAATACGAATGGGTGGTCGTCGGTCAGGTCCGCAATCCGGGCGAGCGCGCCACGATCGCCCGGACGCGCGATCTGGACTATGCCGTGAACCTGCCCAGCGACGACTATTCGCTGCTGCTGCGCATCACCGACCCCGCGACAGGGCTGATGTTCAGCCGCAGCACTACGATCTCGGTCAGCACGGCCTATACGCGCGGCTGGCTGGTCGCCGCCGAGGACGAGGAGGGCGCCGCCGTCGTGGACATGGTGTCGATCAGCCGCGACACGCTGCTTCAACGCGACGTGGTCAGGGACGACACCCGCCACCGCAATCCCCTGCGCATCTGGTGCGACAACAACGAGTACACTTCGCTGGTGCACGGGCGCATCTACCTTTCGACCGGAGAGGGGAGTTTCCTCTACGACCGCGAATCTTTCGGGACGGACGACTATACCGTCATGCGCAACTACTTCGCTAATCCGCAGTACCTGAAGAAGACCGCCGCTTCGGACATGATCCAGATCGACGACAAGTTCCGCATCTTTCTGGTGGACGGTTACGCGTACGTATACAGTATTTCTTCGGTCAACACGGGCTATTTCGGCAATCCGGTCAACCGTTATGCCGAGAGCTACGACTACGTGCGCATCGGCGACCGGATCGCCTACAACCTGAGCGGCGGAAGCGGCGCTGGGTCCATCACCACCGTCATGCTCTACAACGACGACGACAAGCGCTTCTGCTACCTGATGCGCAACGACGAAACCCTGCGGAATGCCGCCGACACCGAATCGGACCTCGCCCTGTTTCCCTGGCGGACGGGGCTGGATTATGTGACGACCGTCAATTCGCGCTTCCTTTCGGGGCAGTCGGCTACGATCCTGCACGACGCCCCGGCGGGGAAATACTGGATCTACACCTACGCCTGCCTGCGGTCGGGGCCCAGCAAGGGGGCGCGTTACGAGATCGACGCTTCGGTTCCCGTGGCGGAGGCCGCGAACTGGTGCATGACCTCGCAGCACGGCTATATGCTCTACTCGGTGGGCGGCGTGCTCTACGGCTACGATTTCCGCAATGGCCGGAAGCCTGTGCAGCTGCTGGATTTCTCGCCCGCGGAGATCACGCAGATCCACGGCGACATCCACACCGAGGCCGAAGGCAACAGCGATTGCGTTTATGTCTGCACCTACGAGGCGGGCACTCCGGACAGCGGCCGCATCCGCAAGTATGCGGTGGCGGACACCGCCGACCGGATCGAACTCCAGGCCGACGAAAATACCGATTGGACGGGATTCCAGCGCATCCGTTCGCTGTGGTTCAAGGAACTGTAACACACACAACATCCGATGAATATGAATAAACAACTGATTCTGGCTGCAACCGCCGTGCTCTTGGCTTGCAGCCCGTTGCACGCGGAGCAGATGTGGCCCTTCTCCAGTAAGAAAAAGAAGGCCGCGAAGGTCGAGAAGACGGACTCCGTGAAGAAAGAGGACAAATTCGACAAGGCCGTCAAGGGCGCCCGGAAAGGCAGCGGCCTGTTCGACTACTATCTGACGAAGACGGGCGAACTGCTGCTGGCCGTCACGCCCCGCAACCTCAAAGCCAGCTATCTGCTGGCCAACCGGATTTCGGAGATCAGCCAGAATTCCAATTTCGTGGCCGGGCAGATGCTGGGCGATCCGTTCATGATCCGCTTCTCGGCCGATACCTCCAACGTCTATCTCCACAAGGTCAACCACTGGGAGCGCGTGGCGCCGAACGACCCCATCGAGAAGTCGTTCCGCCGCAACGTGCAGGACCCCATCACCCGGACCTTCAAGATCAAGGCTTCGCGCAACGACACGCTGCTGATCGACGTGACCTCGTTCTTCGTGTCGAACGACAAGCTGCTCACGCCGATCCGCCAGAGCCCGCTGGTTCCGGGCGAGATGAGTGCGACGTACGATGCCGCCGGATCGAAGCTCAAGGAGGTCAAGGTCTTCGAAAAGAACCTCGAAATCACCAGCATCCTCAATTACAACTCCGAGCCGGACGGCTACACGGTGACCGTGCGGCGGTCGATTCTCGAACTGCCCGAGGAGCCGATGAAGGTCCGCTGGCAGGACAACCGCGTGGGTTATTTCAGCTCGAAATATTACACCTACACCTCGTCGAAGGACAAGCTGCTGACGCATGAGATGATCCACCGCTGGCGCATCGAGCCGAAGGAGGGCGAATGGGAGAAATACTTCCGCGGCGAACTGGTCGAGCCCGAGCGCAAAATCGTCTTCTACGTTGACGACGCTTTCCCCGACAAGTGGCGCGAGGTGGTGAAGCTGGGCATCGAGGACTGGAACAAGGCTTTCGAGGCCGCCGGTTTCAAGAACGTGATGGAGGCCCGCGACTATCCCGACGATCCGTCGTTCGACCCCGACGACATCCGCTACAACTGCATCCGCTACGCCGTTACCGATGTGGCCAACGCCATGGGCCCGAGCTACACCGACCCCCGCACGGGCGAGATTCTGGTGGCCGACGTCATCTGGTACCACAATGTCATTTCGCTGGTGCACAACTGGCGTTTCGCCCAGACGGGAGCCGTCGATCCGCGCGTGCGCAAGCAGGTCTTCGACGACGACGTGATGCGTGAGTCGCTGCGCTACGTGGCCGCTCACGAGGTGGGCCACACGCTGGGACTGATGCACAACATGGGTGCGAGCTACTCCTTCCCGGTGGATTCGCTGCGCAGCCCGTCGTTCACGCAGAAATACGGTACGACTCCTTCGATCATGGATTACGCGCGCAACAACTATATCGCCCAGCGCGGCGATTTCGAGCGCGGCGTGCGGATGGTGCCGCCCCTGGTCGGCGTCTACGACATCCACGCCATCAACTGGGGATACCGCATCTTCGAGAAGACGCGCGACGCCGAGGAGGAGCTGCCGCTGCTCAACGAGCTGCTGGCCGCCAAGCGCGACGACCCCATGTACGAGTTCGGCGCACAGCAGATTTTCCTGACGCTCGATCCCACCGACCAGTCGGAGGACCTGGGCAACGACCATATCAAGGCGGGCAATTACGGTATCGAGAACTGCAAGTACATGATCGCCAACCTCTGCGACTGGTTCGCCGAGGAGAACCGCGACTATAAGAATATCCAGTCGATGTATGCCGCCGTGATCGGCCAGTACACGCGTTATCTGATGCACGTGATGCCCTATCTGGGCGGCGTGGAGTACAAGGATCTCGTGCAGGACGGACGCCCGCTGCGCGCCCTGAGCTACATTCCCGCCGAACGGCAGAAGCAGGCTATGAAATGGCTGGTCGATCAGGTGCTTACGGCGCGTGCGTGGCTGCTGCCCCAGGAGCTGATGGACAAACTGGGCCAGCCCTCCACGATCCTCGACAACGCGGCTTCGGGTGTCGCCGGCAAGATTTTCAGCCCTGCGACCCTGGGCAGCATCTATCAGGGCGAGCGTTCGGGCCAGAAGGGGATCTACCGCGTGGACACCTATCTGAACGACGCCTACAATACGGTCTTCGCTTCGGCCGTCAGGGGCGGTTCGCTGACTGTCGAGGAGATGAATTTGCAAGGTGCCGCCGTGGCCGCGCTGCTCAAAAACAGCGGATTGACAGGCCCTTCGGGTACGGCGCTCCAACTGGGCAAGGGACTGGCCGACGACGGAAGCGCCCTGCTGGCGCAGCTGGCCGACGAGGCGCTGCCTCCGTTCGTCTGCAACCATCCCGAATGCCGCCACGACCACGCCTCGGCCGGGGAGATCTCCTATTATCGTCACGACATGAAAGGTCCGTCGCTTTCGGCGCAGGTGGGACAGCCGCTCTACGCGGCGACGCTTCGCCGGGTGCTGAGCCTCTACAAACAGCGCCGGGGTTCGGGCGACGCCCGCACGCGGGATTTCTACGAATTCCAGATCCTGAAGATCGAATCGGCGTTCAAGAATGCAAAATTATAGTCCAATTTTAATATTCGTTAGGTTATGAAAAAGATGAAATTTCTGATTCCGGCGTTCGCTTTGGTTGCGTTGACATTCGCCGGGTGTTCCGACGACGGCGACGATCAGCCCGTCGTGACCAAACTCGCGCTGGCCGATCCGGCGCAGGCTGCGCTGACGTTCGTGGCGACCTCTCCCGAGGCGCAGGTCATTGCGCTCGACACCGATGCTTCGACGGTCACGGTCGAGCAGGTGTTGGCCGAAGGCGAGGAGAAAGCCGAGTGGTGCGTGGTGACGGTCCAGAGCGCCACTCAGATCAAGGTGGCTCCTGCAAGCAACCTGACCACCGAGGAGCGTACGGCCAAATACCGTATTTCGGCCGGAACGGTAACTCCCGTGGAGTTCACCGTGACGCAGGACTTCCCCGAGCCGGTAGATGCGACCCTGTCGATTGATCTGGAGGGAGAATACGGTTATTTCTTCACGGCGCCTGCATCGGGCGGGGAGATTAGCGTTACCACGGTGACCACCAATGCGCACCTTTGGACTGCCGAACTCGATCCCGGTTTTGGCGACGAGCCCTATTGCTCGCTCAAGACCGCGTCGGGGGCCAGCGGCGACGCCCTGATAGTCACGTTCCAGCCCAATACGCAGGGCATGATGCAGAGCGGCGCTTCCCTGACGATCTCGGCCGGCAATGCGGAGCCTATTACGATCTACCTCAATCAAAACGTGCCTATGGCGACATCGGCTACGGTCTATGACGCAGACTGGGAGAATGAGTTGACATCGCCTTATGCAGTCAGCTTTGCCAAGGATAAGTTCGGTGCCGCAAATAAGCAGGAGTTCGGTGTCGATGCGAACGGAGAGTGCTCGGTGAAGGTGGTTGCCGCAGAAACTGAGACCGAGGTGACAGACGCCTGGATAGAATCTTACTATGGTACGGGATCATGGGTGATCTATGCTACCTCGGAGAACACTACCGGCGCAGAACGCAAATTGGATGTAATCCTGGTGGGAGAGAACAATAAGGTGCTCTTCCGCATGAAAGTAACGCAGGCCGGGGCGTAAGCGGTTCGGTCCTGAAAACAGCGGGGCGGTC
>ERZ857969.3643-NODE-3643-length-14882-cov-3.623592_pt1 | contig 14882 bp, 13 predicted proteins | sample MGYA00519864_ERZ857969 | MGnify/ENA primary metagenome ERZ857969 (study PRJEB31778, sample SAMEA3449382) | human gut metagenome | biome: human gut; feature: human-associated habitat; material: faeces | place: United Kingdom | collected 2010/2012 ... | reverse complement strand
TTTTATGCATTAGGTACCCCATCAAATAAATTCTCTGCTATTTCTGATATATTATCAATATTATCATTTAAGAATTTATCAAAGTTTTCTTTTGACCATATTTCAATACGATCATTTACGCCAATTACAACGCATTCTTTAGTTAAAGATGCATAATCAGCAAGTGGAGTTGGTATGTTGATTCTACCTTGTTTATCAAATTCAGATAGTGTTGCTGCAGATAAGAAAAACCTTTGAAATGATCTTACATCCTTTTTAGTGAAAGATAATTCATTAAGTTTACTTGTAAGTTTATTCCAAGTTTCCTTAGGATATACAAATAGACATGAATCAATGCCTCTTGTAACTATAAAGTTTTCACCAAGATCATATCTAAATTTTGAAGGCATTATTAAACGGCCTTTTTCATCAATATTATGATGATACTCACCCATAAACATAAATATCCCCCACTTTCTACCACAATCATCCACTGTCTACCAATATAATACTATTAATTTATTTTAGGGTCAATAGAAAAAAATAAGAAAAATAATTTTCTTATTCGACTTTACACATATTTTGCACTTTTTTTAACAAAAGTATTGCTTTTTTAATAATTAACTGATTTCATAAGAAAAAGTGTCAATTATGGCACTTTTAAAAGTGTAATTTATCTGTTATTTTAGCGGACAGTCTACTAGAGTCACATTAGATGGATACATGTATGTTGCATCATTAGTAATTGGATTATTAGCAAAAGTATAGCATCCTATTGTTAGTGGTGTCGATGGAAACGTAATTGATGCTAATTGATTATCCAATTGCAGATTCCCATATATTTGTTATTGTATTTGGTATTACTACTGAAGTTAGCCCTAAACCTGCATAATAATATTTACCATCATTAGTTGTTATCTTTCCTGCAAATGCTTCTTTAACTTTACCTGTTACTTTAATTGTTCTTTACCTATATTATCAAATGTTATTACACAAGTTCCATAATCATTACTATTCATACTTGATACATCTGTGCATTTAATATTTGTATCTTTTCCAAGTATCTTTCTATTTGTATATTCTCTTTCAGCTCCTTCTGCAATTAGTTTTGCAGTTGATTCAATTGACCCTTTTCTAGCTGACTCTATTACACTCATTATTTGTGGTACTGCTATTACTAGTATTACTGCTAGTATTACTATTACTGCTAAGAGCTCAACTAGTGTAAATCCTTTCTTTTTCTTCATTATTTTTCTCCTCCCTTATTATTACAAAATTATTATACCACTTTGTTATATATAGTTGTCAAGTTTACATTTGTTGACAAAACAAAAAGAAAGTTAGAATTTTAACTTTCCTTTTGAACCTTTTAATCCATTATAGTTACTTAATATATTTGTATCAAATGAGAATACTTTATTTTTCTTTCTTTTATATGTTTTTATTCCTAATGATATCATTTCAGTAAGTAATTCTTTATATGGTTTTCCTCCTGCTTCCCATAAATAGAATGATAATGATCCTGGTATTGTATTTACTTCATTTAAATATATTTTATTAGTCTTTTTATCTATTAAATAGTCTATTCTAACAACACCAGATGCATTTAGTACTTTAAATGCTTTTTTAGATAATTCTTTTACTTCATTAGTCATTTTTTCATCTAATCTTGCTGGTAATATTCTATTAGTGCTTGCCATACCTTTTGAACTACCACCAGTTTTCTTTCCACCATCACCTAAATATTTATCTCTATAACTTAAAAACTCATCTACACCCATTACTTCTTCTAATTCACTAGCTTCCATACTTTGATAATTTCCAAGTACACTGCAGTTTACTTCTATTAAGTTTTCTACTACTTTTTCTACCAATATTTTTTCATCATATTTAATTGCTTCTTCTAGCGCTTCTTTTATATCTTTTTCACTTTTTACTTTACTAATTCCAACACTACTACCTAGTCTTGCTGGTTTTACCATAACAGGATATCCTAGTTTTTTTATTTTCTTTAATATTTCTTCTTCATTTTCTTTATATTCATAATCAAAGAACCAAATATAATCTGATACTGGTATATTTGATGATGAGAATATTTGTTTTTGAAATACTTTATCTTGACCAATAGCTGCTGCAAAAACATTTGAACCTACATACGGAATGCCTATCATTTCTAAGTACCCTTGTAAAGTTCCATCTTCTACATTAGTACCATGTACGATTGGTAAGATTAAATCTACATAATCAACCACTCTTTTAAATCCTTTTTTCTTAACTAATACAAAGTCATCTTTTTTATTGTATAAAACTACATTTGATGCATATTTTTTCATCAAATCTAAATCACTAAATACTTCTATATTTTTAAGTAATTTACCTGTATACCATTCTCTATCTTTCCCTATATAAATTGGAATTACTTCGTATTTTTCTTCATCTATTTGTTTCATTGCTTGAACTGCTGAAATTATACTAACTTCATGTTCAACACTAACACCACCAAATATTACACCTACTCTTAATTTCATAATATCACTCCTTTAAAATATATCTGGCAAATCATTTTCAAGCAAAACGTATGTAGTGCTTCCCTTTAGTTTATTAATAAGTGGGAATGCATCTATTACATTTTCTAATATATGTATATGTGCTTCATCATATTTTTTATTTTTTAATCCTTCTTGTATTGCATGTGTTTGTTTTTTTCCAATAAGTATTACTTCATCACATACATCTGCAATATATTCGCCAAATTTTCTATTTTCTTCATCTTCAATGCTTCCTAATTCAATCATCCCTGGTGTTACTATTATCTTTTTACCATTCATTAGGTTTAATACATCAAGTGCCATTTTAGAACCTACTGGATTTGAATTATATGCATCATCTATATAGTATATATCATTATTTTGTTTTATTTCAAGTCTATGACTTACCGGTTTTACACTTTTTACAGCACTTTGTAATTCTTTTATATTAACACCTAAATAATGTGCTAATGCGATACTTGAAAGTATGTTATATATATTTGCATACCCTAATAATTTTGTTTCAAATTTATATTTACTTTTATCTTTATTAATTATTAAATCAAAAGTTGTTCCTGAGTTTGAAACTTTTATATTAGTAGCATTATAATCAGCCTCGTTATCAATTCCTATCCATAATATTTTAACTTTATTTTTTAAGTTATAATTTACTTGCATAGGATCATCTTTATTAAGTATTGCTACACCATCTTCTGGTAATGATTCAATAAGTTCAAATTTACCCTTTTGAATATTTTCTTCTGAACCAAAAAGTTCTAAATGTGCTTTACCAATTCTTGTTAGTATTCCATACTTAGGATGTACTAAATCACATAATTCTTTTATTTCACCAACTTTATATGCTCCCATTTCTGCAATAAATATCTCATCAAATTTATCTAAATTATTATTTATTGTCATAATTAAACCATACGGAGTATTTAAATTTTTTGGCGTTTTTAAAGTATTATATTTAACACTTAATATTTCATTTAATATATTTTTACTACTGGTTTTACCATAACTTCCTGTAATACCTATTACTTCTAAATTAGGCATACTTTTTAATTTCTTCATTGCTTTGTTTTTAAAACTTAGAAATACACATTTTTCAACTGGAATATTAATAACTTTTGCAATAAGTACTATAAAGAATTCTAAATATGCAAGTATAGTTAATACTAAATAATAATTAACATTACATTTTACACATAATAAATATATTACAAGTGAATGTATTATTAATAATGTTATTAATAATCTTTTAATTCTTGCTGTAATAACTAATGGTTTTTTTATAATTTCTTTATGGCTAATTCCAAAACTATATATAAATAAAAGTGAATATATTATTCCAAACATAACTGGTATAATTACACCTTTTTTTACAAAAAGTATAAAAAATATTAAAAATACTTGTGATAAATGGAATGATAACATAACTTTATTAAAGTTATTTTTAATCCATTTTATGTATCTAAAATCATCATCATATAGATTTTGCTGTAACATATGTAATGCTTTTTTTGTTCTATAAAACATATACATAAGCCATATTATTGTAAGTATAACTATCATTATTTACCCCCTAAAAAATTATTAAGTATATTTATTGTTTGATCTATTCTCTCTAAATATGCATAATGTGTGCAACCTTCATATACAATAAGTCCAGCATCAGTCATAATAGATTCAGCATACTTCGCATCTTCTAGTGGTACAGCTGTATCCATACTACCCCATATTAATAAAGTAGGAGCATCTATTTGCTTTAAATACTCAGTTAAATCTTCATTTACTGTATTTACAAGTATAGTTCTCATCATAGGACTTGCATTTCTATAATCTGCTGACCCAATTTTTGTTTTCATATAGCTTTCTAATTCTTTAACTACTGGAACTTTCTTTAAAAATTTAAGTAGTTTTACTTTAAATGTACTTTTTTTAGTACTTCTTCTAAATGGAGATGCTAATAAGATTAGTTTTTCTACTTTCTTTTTAGCTGCATATATAATTGATATTCTTCCACCAAAAGAATGCCCTATCATAATTGGATTTTTAATATTTAGTTTAGTTAATAATTCGTCAACTACTTCATAATAATCATACACAGTATAACCATAAGTTGGTTCACTACTACTTCCAAAACCAGGTAAATCTATATTAGTTATATAATAATCTTTCATCAACCCTTTACCTATTGGATCCATCATTTTAATATTTTGACCCCAACCATGTAAAAGAACTACATTTTTACCTTTTTTATTCCCATACTGAACATAATTAACATTTACATCCTTTATCTTCATAAAATCACCTACTTTTATTTTATCACTAATAGTATATGCTTTTCAAGAAATTAGGCGAATGCATTTAAAAAAATACAGAAAGTTATCTGTATTTTTTAAAATAAGCACCCGATAAAAATCTTCCTTGCTTTTCTTCATGTCCATGTCTATAAGCATAATTAGAATATAATGTATTATCTGATATAGTATCTTTTTTACTAAATCTTACATCTAATACTTTATTATCTATCAATTGCATCATTATTGCATATTTCATGTTTATATGATATCCATCTTTTTCTTCTTTTATTGCATTTTTATATGCATCACCTAAAAAATAAGGATATTTTTCATATATATAAGTCTTACTTGATGCACATGGACTAACACTTACTTTTACCTCTTCATTATTTTTAGAAACACTTCTTACTGCATCTATAACCATTGATGGAAGGTATCTATTGATTTCTCTTAAACCACAATGTGCAAGTGCTAAAACATTATTTGTACTTGCAACAATTACTGGACAATCTGCAACAGGATATGCAAGCGCAACACCTTCTAGTTTTGATCTAATTAACATAATATCACAGGGTACATCAAAATTCCATAAATCAACGTCTTTATTTTCACTCATTATATATTCTATAGAATCTGTCATATCTTCATAATGTCCACTTTTATGTTTAGTCAAATCTTGATAAGGTACAATTATTTTAGTACCATCAATACCGATCTTCTCGCCTAAAATACGTCTTCTTTTTAATAATTCTTCTTTTATTTCACTTATACTTTTATCTTTATATAAAGTTTTCATGCCACTCATAACGCCATCACTCATATCACTATTAAATGTGTATACCATAATGCCACCTCTTTTGTTGCATTATAGTATCATTTGCGGTATTTTTTGTCAAATTAACCTTTTTTTACATATACTTTAGTCGCATCAATAAAGCTTTCAAATAGTTTTACACTATCTTCATCATGTAAATTTGCCTCAGGATGCCACTGTACTCCTAAATTAAATAAACTATCCGTATTTTCCATACCTTCTATATATCCATCACTACTTCTTGCATTTACCATAAAATGAGTAGTAGATGGAACATGATAATTGTGAAAACTTCTTACTACAATCTTATCTTTACCAATTATTTTATAAAGTAAAGAATTTTTTTCTATATCAACTTCATGAAATGTATTAGTATGATAAATATCACTATTATTTCTTTCCATTTTAGATTTATCTATACATCTTGACATAAGCTGAAGTCCATTACATATTCCTAAATATGGGATATTGTATCTAAGAGAATATTTATATATTTCTTCTTGATAAGGAAAAAAGAAATAACTACCCGGTTTAATTATTCCATCACACATTCTTAAAACATTTTTTAATTTTTCTAACTCTTCTATAGTAGGGTTTTTTAAATTACTTTTATCACTCTTATGAAATTCATCTACATTTGTAGGCAATATTGATATGGGTGTTGCACCTACGCTATTTACAAAATTAACTACATTAGCACTTACTTGTGCTACTTCTGACTTATCATAATCAAAATATGGATTTGAAATTATTCCAATTATAGGCATTATACCCCTCCTTATAAAAGTATTATATTAAGTAAAAAAAAGAAAAATGTCTTTTATTGACATTGATCTATAAAATATTTAATTAATTTAAAAGCGTTATCATCATAATCTATCATTGATTCAGGATGCCACTGTACTCCTAGATTAAATTTGTTTTTATCATATTCAATTGCTTCTATAACTCCATCACTACTTACCGCACTTACTTTATATAAAGATGTATCTTTTACACATTCATTATGTCTACTATTTACCCTTATAGTTTTTCTTACTATATTACTTAATAATGTATTATCTTTTATATATACATCATGTACATATTTATTCTTACTATTATGATTTAAAACTTTCTTTAAATCTTCATTCTTATTATAACAACTCATTATTTGCATTCCTAAGCATATACCTAGTATAGGAATATCTTTTTTTATTGCATACTTACATACATTTTTATCAAATGTAGTTATATCATTTCCACCAGGCATTATAATTCCATCACATAAATCTAAAACTGTATTTATATTATCTACTTCTAATATACATAAAGGTATTCCACCACACTTTTTAATTGCATTTATAATCTCACTATTACATTTTACAAAAGATACTCCATCCTTACTATCATATCTTCCTATTATACCAATAATTTTACTCATAATCCTCCTAGTTAAAAAGATTGATTTCTCAATCTTTTAGCATATAATTGATCCTAGAATTATTGCTAGTAATATGTAAAGTACTATTACTACAACAAATCCTGTATTTCCGCAAGTGTTTCCGCAAGAATTTCCACAAGACATTCTTACACCTCCTTATACTTACTTATTTAAATGTAGGCACCTATTACGATTATTAATATTATAAATAGTACAAGTACGATAGCAGCTCCACTGCCATAACCATGACCCATAATCGATTCCTCCTTTTCATCTATTCACATTATTGTATGGCAAAATAGTTAATAGTGTGATTACTTATAATGAAATTATTGTATTTTTATTTGTTTTTTGTTATCATATTAAATGTAATCACAAGGAGGATAGAAAATGAAATCATTAAAAAAAGGAATTATAGCATCCCTTGCATTATTAATGCTTACAGGTTGTGGAAAAATACCAAAATTAAAAGATGGAACTGAACTTGTAGTTGAAATGGATAATAAATTACAAATAACTACTGAAGAGTTTTATCAAGAATTAAAGGATACTTATGGAACATATGCGATTATTAATTCAATAGATAAACTATTATTAAATAAAGTATATGAAACAACTTCTGATATGAAAACAAAAATAGAAGCTCAAATTACTAAACTAAAAAGTCAATTTGGTTCAGATTTTGAAAGTGCTATAAACTATTATTATGGTGTAAGCACTGAAAAACAATTATATGATTATATTGAAATGGCTTACAAAAGAGAACTTGCTGTAAAAGAATATGCAAATACTTTAATTAAAGATGAAGATATTAATAAGTATTATGAGGAAAAAGCTATAGGAGATATTAAAGCAAGTCATATATTAATTAAATCAGATGCATCTAGCAGTGCTACTGATGATGAAAAGAAAAAAGCTGAAGAAAAAGCATTAGAAAAAGCTAAAGAAATAATTAAAAAGCTAGATGATGGAGAAAAATTTGAAGATTTAGCTAAAAAATATTCAGAAGATTCAAGTGCAAGTGATGGTGGTAATTTAGGTTACTTTAATAGAGGTGAAATGGCAGCTGAATTTGAAGATGCCGCAGTTAATCTTAAAGTTGGAGAATATACTAAAGAACCTGTAAAGACCAAATTTGGTTATCATATAATACTTAAAACAGATCAAAAAGAAAAACCAAAATTAGAAAGTATTAAAAGTAATATAAAAAATACATTAGTAAATGAATTAATTAATAATACTTCAAATATATCTACATTTGCAATGGAATGGTTAAGAGAGAAAAACAATCTTAAGATATATGATGCAGAATTAAAAATTAAATATGATCACTATATGAATAGTCAAAAATCAAATTCTAAAGAAGAAAAAAAATAGACCAAAATTTTGGTCTTTTTTTATTCATCAATTACCTTATTTATCTCATCAATTGTATACCCTTTTTGATATAGTTTTCCCTTTAAATATGATCTTAATTTATATGAATCATATTTATCTTTATATTTAGAATATAACTTATCATAATCTTTTTTTATATCACTATTACTACATATATTTATATTGCTTAATATTTCATTAATACTATCAATTTTATATCCTAAATTAATACATCTATTAATTATTTTATTCTTAAGTTTAATAATAGGTAGTTTAGAATTTAATTTTATCTCTTTATCTATTATTTTACATAATTTATCATTCAATAATTTATTATCTATTTCTTTTAACAAAGTATCTATAATACTTTCTTCTACCCCAAGTTTAATTAATTCACACTTTATTTTATCTGGTCCATTATTAGTTAAATATAATTTATCGTTTATATAACTTTTTGCGAAATTGGTATCATTTAATAACCCATTTGATAAAAGCATTTCTATAGTATTATCAATATCTTTTAAACTAAATCCTTTTTTTAATAAATATTCATTTACTTCTTTTTCCGAACGCATCCTTACACCTATATATTTAAGTGCACTATCGTAAATAGATGCTTTATAATTATCCATATTTATTTTTTCTAGTAAAGTATCATCTATTTCTTTTTTATAAAGTAAATTATATTTTAATATTACATCTTCATATATAGTTAATACACCATTATCAGAGTATATTTTATATTTATTCAAACCAACTTTTTTAAATTTATTTATTTTCATAGTACCTCCTTAACAAAAAAACTTAATACTATCTTATATGTATTAAGCCTTCTGCAACTTCCTCCAATGCTCTTCCTATGTTTTTCTTAGATTTATAGTCTTTTTCTTTCATTTGATAAAAACTATTTTCATACATTTGTCTTGCTCTTCTTGATGCCACATGCACAAGAGCATATTTAGAGTCAACTACATTAAGTAATTTATCTATTGAAGGATATATCATATAATATCACTCTCCTAAAATAAGAATAATACAATCAAAAACTTATTGCAACTAAAATGACAAAACTTTACATTTATTTATTTACAATTTTTCTAATTTTATCTAAAATTACAACCATTGCCCACGTATCTTGTTTGCAATATTCTAATAAAGCATTATACATACTTTTAAATTCTACACTATCCATATGCTTAAATCTTGCATATGTAACAAGTGCTTCTGTACCATTTTTTACATCCATATCATCATATTTTAAATCACTAAATACAGGAAGTGTTTTTTTTATTGAATAAGAGCCAGATAATCTTTCATCATAAAAATTAACTACTTTAGCACTTTTTTTATCATATCCCATACTTTCATAAAATTTAGAATTTCCTTTTACAACATAAAGCAAATCATAAGCAGTATCACATATCTTAAGTAAAGTGTTTTTATATTCTTTAAAAGTATTAGCTAATTCTTTTAATCTAGATCTTTCAAATGATACATTTTGTGCGAATAAAGTACCATCTGGTTTAATATATTCACATAATTTTTTTACAAGGTCATATCTTTCATCTTTATTCATATCAGTTGATAAAAATTCATAATGATCTTTTTCTTTATCACAAACTCCTGGATATCTTTCTATGTGAAGCGAAAACTGAAATGGAGATTGTGTATAACACTTTTCCCCTTTAAAACGAGGAAGTGGGCATGGAAATGTTTCAAAATCCAAGTGATATATTGGATATTTAATATTATTAAGTGCTAGCTTTATTTTTTCTTTATCAATATATGGCTTATGTGTTATTAAAGCCTCTCTTTCAATAATATGATTTTTATTTTTAATCCAAGATAAAGGTACATCAAGCATATTAATATACCCTTCGTTTATTAAATCTAATCCTTTATGAATATTACCGCATTCATCTTTAAAACCAAATCCATTATTCATATAACTTAAAGATGAATTATATTTGGGAATATGCCTCATACATATTTTTGTAAACTTGCATTTGCTTTTTCTTTTATATTCACAATATTCTCCTAAATTACATGCTGATTTGTCCATTAATGATATATATTTATTAATTACTAATTTATCATTAAGTACTTTACGTTGCAAATATTCAGTTATATTAGTTACATCAAATAAACATATTATATCATTAGTATACTTAGGTTTAGCATTTTCATACGTACCATCAAATATATACTCATGATTTAAAGTGGCAAGATAATAATTAATTTTCTTAGAAGTAAATTTATCATACTTTAAATTTCCTTCTATAATCATTCTTTGCACTGCTACATCGTATATATACTTACCACAAGGATCATATTTATCTAGTAGTTTATTTATTTTAGAGTTTTGTTCTTTTATCTTCTTTTCATCAAAATACTCATCTTTTAAATGATATATACCCATATCATCTTTATAAAACATTTCATCCCCAGCATTTAATTCTAAATATTTTTTACTAGTAGTTGCCTTAACTTCTATTATATTTACTTCATCGTTTTCATTATATATATCAACATAACATAAATACCTACATCCATTTTCATCAAATGTAAATGATTTTTGACATTTAGTATCAAGTGCATATATAGTTTTTCCACCAAATAATTCAAATACTTTTTTCCCTGCAAGTAATTCTATTTCCTTATAGTAAGGAAGCATTACTAAAAGTTCAGAATTGTCCTGATCAGTTATATCATCATCATACATCTCACTTAATAATTCGTTAAGTTCGCTAGATTCTTCTTCTTTTTTGTACTCTTCATAACTAATACACTTACTTAATTTATCTTTTTTTAACTCATCTAATGCCACATATCTTTTACATCTTGCATAATTTATAAAATTTGTTTTAGTTACTGCCATAACTCACCTATTTAGTATCATACCAGTTTTTACCACTAGATATCTCTACTTTAAGAGGAACATCTAACTTAACAGTATTTTCCATTACATCTTTAATAATCTTAGTTAATACTTCTTCTTCATCTTTTTTAACATCAAAAACAAGTTCGTCGTGTATTTGTAAAACCATTTTACTTTCTAATTTAAGTTCATTAATCTTAGCAAATAACTCAACCATTGCCTTTTTAATTATATCTGCACTTGTACCTTGTATTGGAGTATTCATTGCAATTCTCTCTCCACTTTGTCTAATTATATAATTCTTATTATCAAGTTCACTAATTATTCTTTTTCTATTCATAAGAGTTTTTACATAACCATTTTTACGTGCTTCTTCAACTACATTTTCCATGTACTTTTTAATACCAGGAAAAGTCTGTAAATACTTATTAATAAATTCTTTTGCATCTGTAAAAGACATATCCAAGTTTTCGGATAATCCATATTCACTTATTCCATATAATATTCCAAAATTAACAGCTTTAGCACATCTACGCATTTCACTATTAACCTCATTTTCACTAACTCCAAATAAATCCATTGCTGTTTTAGTATGTATATCCATATCATTATTAAATGCTAAAGTTAAATTTGGTACCTTTGAAAAATGTGCAAATACTCTAAGTTCAATTTGAGAATAATCAGAAGATATAAACATATCATAAGTAGGTACAAATGCTTTTCTTATTAATTTAGCATATTCATATCTTGTAGGTATATTCTGTAAATTTGGGTATGAAGATGATAATCTACCAGTACGTGTTAATGTTTGATTAAATATTGTATGTATTTTACCATCTTTTAAAATATTATCAGTTAATCCTGTAATATATGTGCCATTTATTTTAGAAAGCATTTTATATTCAAGTATTTTTTCTATAATTGGATACTTTTTAGAATACTTTCCTATATGTTCTTTATCAGTAGTTCTTTTCTTATTCGCAGGTACACCAAGTTTATCAAATAATACATCACCCAATTGTTTTGGAGAATTAATATTAAACTCACACCCAGCCAAATTATATATATCATGCTTTAATAAATCCATCTTAATAGATATTTCATCTTTCATATCATCAAGTACTTTAGTATCTATCTTAACACCCGTATATTCCATATCAGCAAGAACATATATTAAAGGCATTTCTATATTATTAAATAAATCTATACATTCTTCACTATTTAATTTATTTAAAAAATTATCATGAGTTTCATAAATAAACTTAGCTTTTTTTATAGCATTTACAATAACATTATCCATATCTATTTCTCTAGATTTACTTATTGATTCAAAAAAATCTATATCATAATTATATGTATTTGCAATATAACTAATATCATCATGTACATTATAATTAAGCAAATATGCTGCAACCATCGTATCAAAACTATAATTAGATGTATTAATATTTAACCTTCTTAATGCTACTAAAACCTTCTTTAAATCATACGTATATTTATTATTTTCTACTAAGAATTTAGGATTTTTTAATAGAACATCAAGTGGTATAAAAGCACTTATATTTTTATTATAAATAGCCATACCAAGAACATTTGAAGTATGATAATTAGTATTATCAAGTTCTAAATAAATAGAAACATCTCCAACTACTTCTAACTTAGATACATCATCTACAACTACAAATTCACTATTTTTACTATTAACCTTTTGTTCATTTTTCATAAAAGAATAAAACTCTAATCTATCATATATCCCTTTTAAATTCTCATTTGCACCCTTATACTTAATATCATCAAAAGTAAGCCCAGTAGGTACTTCTTTATATATAGTAGCAAGTTGTTTAGACATAAAAGCATCATCCTTATTTAAAAGTAATTTATCTTTAACAGAGCCTTTAATCTTATCTATATTTACATATATATTTTCAATACTACCATACTCTTGTAATAATTTTAAAGCAGTTTTCTCACCAATACCTTTAACACCAGGTATATTATCAGACTTATCCCCTTGTAATCCCTTTAAATCTATTATTTTATTAGGCATAATTCCATACTCACTTACAAAAGTATCATTATCCATCATTATATAATCCTTAGTTTTTAAAAGTTTTACTTTAACTTTATTATTTATAAGTTGCAATAAATCCCTATCACTACTTATAATTAAACCCTCGTAATCACTACTATTTTCTATCATTAAAGAAAATGTTCCAATAATATCATCAGCTTCATATCCATCAATTTCAAACCATTTAATTCCCATTGCATCCATTAATTCCTTAGCAACATCAAATTGTAATTTTAAATCATCAGGCATAGCAAGTCTTCCAGCTTTATAATCTTTATAACTATCATGTCTAAAAGTCTTACCTTTATCAAGTGCCACTAAAATATACTCAGGTTTTTCTTCATTTAATATCTTATTTATCATATTAGTAAACCCATAAAGAGCATTAGTAGGAAACCCTTTAGAATTTTTCATAACATTTCCAGTATATGCAGTTGCATAATAACTTCTAAATAGTAAATTATTACCATCAATTAATATAACTTTTTTCATATAATCACCTACATACATTATACCATACTTATAATTAATAAAAGAAAAAACGTTCACATTTGAACGTCTATTAACTACTTTTAACTACGAATGTTAAAGTATCTGGTTTATTACTACTTGCATTAAATCTGTCTGCATCTTCCTGCGAGCGAGCATATCCGGTTGTTGCTTTACTATATGAAAACATCTGACTCATATCTGTTACGTTGCTTGTATCAAAACTTGATAAATCTAAACTTGTTACCTTACTATCTGAAAACATAAAGCTCATATTTGTTACATTACTTGTATCAAAACTACTTAAATCTAAGCTCGTTGCTCTACTATTAGAAAACATATATCTCATATTTGTCACATTTGATGTATCAAAATTTTCTAAACCTTTTATTTCAGTTGCGGCACTATATTCAAACATAAAATCCATTCTTGTTACTTTTGATGTATCAAAACTTGATAAGTCTAATGTTGCTACGTTAGTACCTGCAAACATTTCATCCATTCTTGTTACTTTTGATGTATTAAAATTTTCTAAACTCTTTATTTCTGTTGCGGCACTATAAGCAAACATCCAATTCATATCTGTTACATTTGTTGTATCAAAACTACTTACATCTATGCTCGTTGCTTGACTAGATGTAAACATATATCTCATATTTGTCACATTTGAGGTATCAAAACTTGATAAATTTAAAGTTGTTACTTTGCTTTCTGCAAACATTTCATCCATTTTTGTTACTTTTGATGTATTAAAATTTTCTAAACCCTTTATTTCTGTTGCGGCACTATAAGCAAACATACTACGCATAGTTGTTACTTTGCTTGTATCAAAACTACTCAAATCTAAATTTGTTGCTTTACTATACATAAACATAGCACTCATATCTGTTACTTTGCTTGTATTAAAGTTTTCTAAACCTTTTATTTCGGTAGCGGCACTATATGAAAACATTCTGTCCATATCTGTTACTTTGGATGTATCAAAACTACTTAAATCTATACTTGTTGCTTTGC
>ERZ857969.3642-NODE-3642-length-14886-cov-3.290945_pt1 | contig 14886 bp, 15 predicted proteins | sample MGYA00519864_ERZ857969 | MGnify/ENA primary metagenome ERZ857969 (study PRJEB31778, sample SAMEA3449382) | human gut metagenome | biome: human gut; feature: human-associated habitat; material: faeces | place: United Kingdom | collected 2010/2012 ... | reverse complement strand
TGCCGATTCGGAGCAGCCGTCCCGTGACCGTCAGCCCGAACGCCGGGCTTCGTACAACCCGCATTTCACGGCCGACAACCGCCCGCTTTTCGAACGTCCGCACCGCGAGGAGGGCGACCGTCCCCGCCGCAATTTCGATGACAACGACCGTCCGCGCCACGCCTTCGACGGCGACAAGCCCCACCGTACGTTCGGGGACAAACCCCGCACGTTCGGCGATAAGCCCCGTTACGACACCGACCGCCCCCGCCGCGAGGAGGGGGAGCGTCCCCGCCGGACATTCGGCGAAAAACCCGCTTTCGGGGAGAAGAAATCCGGCCCCAAGAAGTTCGGGGATAAGAAATTCGGCGACAAGAAATTCGCCGGCCGCAAATTCAGCGACAAACCCTATAAGCCCGGCGGATTCCGTAAGCAGGACGACAAGCCGGCTTCGTATCCGAAATACGATCCGGTGAAACAGACGGGCGAAATGCGCCTGAACCGTTTCCTCGCCCAGTCGGGCATCTGTTCGCGCCGCGAGGCCGACGACTTCATCACGGCGGGCCTCGTGTCGGTCAACGGACAGGTCGTCACCGTGCTGGGCACCAAGGTGCTGCCCACCGACGAGGTGAAGTTCAACGACAGCCGCGTGCAGGGCGAGAAGAAAGTCTATCTGGTGCTGAACAAGCCCAAGGGTTATGTCACCTCGCTCGACGATCCCCATGCCGGAAAGACGGTGATGGAGTTGGTGAAGGGCGCCTGCACGGAGCGCATCTATCCCGTGGGGCGTCTGGACAAAAACAGCCTCGGATTGCTGCTGTTCACCAACGACGGCGACCTCACGAAGCAGCTCACGCACCCCTCGTACCGGAAGAAGAAGATCTATCAGGTGACGCTCGACAAGCCGCTAACGCGCGCTGACATGGACCGTATCGCCGAGGGCGTCACGCTCGAAGACGGCGAGATTTTCGCCGACGAGATCTCCTATGTCAAGGAGAACAAGCAGGAGATAGGCATCGAGATTCACTCGGGCCGCAACCGCATCGTGCGCCGTATCTTCGAGTTCCTGGGTTACACGGTCACGAAACTCGACCGTGTCTACTACGCGGGTCTGACGAAGAAGAATCTCAAACGCGGAGCCTGGCGGTTCCTGACGCGCGAGGAGGTCGAGCGGCTGAAATCCGGCCAATACGAATAGAGGAAAAGGCGGTTCCGGCCGGACCGCCTTTGAAAACGAAGTTCGGAAATAGCTGCGTGACGATTCGGTGACGCAGCTATTTTCTGTTGTTCGGTCCGGACGGCATGAAACCGGATTTCGCCGCCGGTAGCGGCATAGCTCCTTTCCGCCGTTACCAGACGTTCGTGTGTATTCTCTCTCCGATGTCGATTTCCTTCTGTTTGGGCCGGAATGCGTCGGCGGCGGGATAGCCCATCGTCAGCAGGCAGATGAACTCGTAGTCTTCGGGAGCACCTACGATCTCCTTGATTTTTTCCGCTTCGTCGCCCACGGGAATGTGGAACACGGTTCCCAACCCCTCGGCGGTGGCGGCCAGCAGCATGTTTTCCAAGGCGCACCATGCGGATGCGAAGTAGTTGAGCGAACTTTGCTCGACGGGTTTCAGGAGCGGGCTTTGTTTCTGGCGGAAGAAGGGCAGAATGAGCAGCCCGCTCTGCATCAGCATACGCTGTTGTTTGGACAGGGCGTCGACGAACATCGCCATTTTGTCCTTGTCGTCCGATTCATCCGCTTCATGCACCAGCTTCTTGAATGCAGCCATGTTCTTGGCGAGCGGGTCGATTATTGGGGCGATGTTTTCGCGTCCGCGCACCACGACGAACTCAAGCTGGCGCAGATGGTCGTTGGTCGGGGCTTTGAATGCCGCGCCGATCACTCTTTTCAGAATTTCATCGCTCACCTCGCGGTCGGAGTAGTCGCGGCAGGTGCGGCGTTTCTCCAGTGCTTCGTACAGTTCCATAACGTTGGGATTTAAGTCCTGTTTTTTGTTTCCGGTTGCAAAGTTACGCCGCTTTATTGTCTTGTGTTTGTTTTATTGTTTCATATATTTGTCGTATATTTGTGCTTTATCGGATTTTATGGAAGATACCGCCGTACCGTACGAACTGCCCGAAGCGGAGAATCATTCGTTTTTCTTCATCGACCAGCGGGTGGGACCGAGCCTCGAAGCCAAGCTGCACCGCCACGATGCGTGGGAGTTGTATTACGTCGTTCACGGACGGGGCCGCCGAATGGCAGGCGATACGTTGCAGCCCTTTGCGGCGGGCGACGTGGCGTTGATTCCGCCGTCGATGCTCCATCGCTGGGAGTATGCGCCCGGCAGCGCGGACAAGGACGGATGCGTGCGTTATCTGATGGTGGCTTTCAGCCACTCGCTGGTAGAACGGTGCGTGGAGGCGTTCCCCGAATTGAGGAACCGGCTGGCGGGTGTTACCTTTCCGACCGATGCCCTGAGATTCGGGCCGGAAAGTTCGCGGGCGATCCGTAAGGCATTGTCCGAAATGAACGGATCGGACGAACTGGGGCGTCTGAGCGCGATGCTCCGCCTGCTGCCCGTCATCTTTACCTCCTCCGACCGTGCGTTCGCCGGAAAGCCGATGCGCATCGAGCGGGACGTGCGGCGGATGCAGCAGATCTGCGCATACGTGATGAAGCACTACGTTCATCCCATTGCTTTGGACGACATCGCGGCGGAGGTGGGGATGAACCGTTCGGCGTTCTGCTCCTGCTTCAAGCGGTGCAAGGGGATGACCTTTTCGCAGTTCGTTACGCAATATCGGCTGAATACGGCTTGCGAGTTGCTGAAGCACTCGCAGAAAAACGTGTCGGAAATCTGCTGCATGGTCGGGTTCAGCGACCTGCCGCATTTCGTGAGGGTGTTTACCCGCACGATGGGCGTGTCGCCCTCCAGATACAGAAAGCGATTCCGGGCCGTGGCGAGTGTTTACAGATAATCTTCCCGCTGCGGCGTGAAGACATCTATCACCTCGCCGCCTTCCATGACCTCGAACGAATGCGGCGTGCCGCCCGGTATGGCATAGCTGTCGCCCGCATGGAGCAGCACGTCGATCTGCTTGTCCGGAAGCTCCGCTTTCAAGCGGTATTCGCCCGATATGACATAGCCGCACTGTTCGTGCGGATGCTGGTGCGTCGTGGCGAAATTGCCTTTCACATAATTCATCTTGGCGACCATCGACCTTTCGCCCACGGCGAGCGAATCCAGCGAAACTCCCTTGAATTCGCGTTTCAGCGCCTCTTCTTTTCTGACTACGATTTTCTGCATCCCGATCTTTTTTTTGCAGGCGTGTATGCCGCCATAATTTTTATTCAAGGGTCAATTCCATCTGAATATCGCCGCGCGCGTAGGCGGGATGATATTCGGCGAGTTCACGGAATCCCAGTTTTTTGTAGGTATGGATGGCGGGTTTGAGCAGCGTGTTGCTCTCCAGAAAGAGACTCTTCGCGCCGAGCGCCCGCGCTTTGTCCACTACGGCCTTGCAAAGCTGATAACCGATGCCCTTGCCGCGTACACCGGGGCTGACGGCGAGTTTCGCCAGCTCGTAATCGTACCGCGGGTCGTCCATCTTGCAGAGGGCACAGACGCCGACCGGCTCGCCGCGGTAGAGGGCCACGAAAATATGGCCTCCCCGGTCGATGATGCTCTCCTGCGGGTGGTCGATACATTCGATGTCGTGCTCCTCCAACTGCCAGTGCTGCGTGATCCATTGTTCGTTCAGCGAACGGAATACCGGCTGGTGGCACGGTTCGTAGGGGATGATTCGCACCTCCCGGCTTTCGCGTGCCCTGCGAACCGCTTTCACCCGTTCCAGGAGGCTTTTTTGCGCGAGTTGCTCCTCCCATTCTCCGATGGCGCGCCACAGGTCGTGGCGGGTTGCGTCCGACACTTCCCCGACGGCGGTAGCCACGTCCTCGCAAACCTCCGTCAGCATGCCGCACACTTTGCGGCCTTGCGGTGAAAGGGTGATGGTCGTCCGGCGCTTGTCCGTCTTGTCCGCCACCTCCCGGATAAGTTTTCCTGCCGCCATCTCCTTCACGATGTTGCTCACGGACGGATGCGTCTGTCCGATCTCCCGGGCGATTCCCGTAATGGTCTTCGCCCCGCCCTCCGAGAGGGCATAGAGCACGGGAAACCATTTCGGCCTGATGTCCACTCCATACAGCCGGTAAATCTCCGCCGCATCGTTCGTAATGCGGTCGGTCAGCATTCGCAAACGGCTTCCGATCGCCATTTTTCCTGTTCTGTCGAAAAAGTCCATATCCTACGGTCTGTTTATCGTTATTGAAAACGTAATTGATTACGCAAATATATGTTTTTTCTTTCATGCGACAAAACAATCAATGAAAAATAAAAGATTCAGTTCGGTTCAATGACCATTGAACCGAACTGGATATGACCGAGAACCGCGGTCGGGGTTGTGTATGATGCGGTGCAGTCTCTTTCCGACAGGAGCAGACGAAAAAGAGCGCACCGACCGGCGCGCTCCTTGCCATTGCACATGACGAAATCCCGTCGGCTTACTGGTGGAATATCTTCGCTACGATCGTCCACCTGCCGTCGATCTTCACCAGCGAATGAAAATCGGTGAACGACAGCCCGTGCCAGTTCTCCAGCACGACACGCACCGTCGCAGCCGTGCCGACCGCTTCCAGGATGTCCACTTCGGCTTTCGTCCCGGCATCGGCTCCGAGCTGTCCGATGGCGGCATAGAGATTTTCGATGCTTCCGGCCGACAGTTCGCCGTTCAGATAGCCGTACATAACGGCGTCCTTGTGAAATGCCTTTTTGGCGAGTTCCACGTCGCCCGCAGCGCAGCCGTTCACATACTGCGTGACGACCTCTCTGATTTCCCGATAATCCTTGATCATCTTTTTGTCCTCCTGACTTTAGTCGAGCCGTTATTTTTGAATCGTATTCGAATTCTGGTTGTAGGCTTTGGCCACGCAGCGCCATTCGCCGTCTATTTTCAGTAGCAATAAGTAATCCGTGAAGTCGATGCGGCCGCCCCAGCTCTCTTCCAGCACACGGACGACGGCCAGCGTCTCTTCGACCGCCACCACGTCGATACGCGCCTTGAACTTATCGCCTGCGGCGACCGAATCGACATTGCGGTAGAACTGGTCGATGGAGCCGCGCTCCAACGCACCGTCGAGAAATCCGAACAATACGGCATCCTCGGTGAATAACTCTTTCGCGTAACGGCTGTCGCCCTCGGCGACGCTTTTTACGAATTTCATGGCGGCAACTTCCACCGCCTTGTTCTCTTCGATACTTGCTCTCATAACTTTCGGTTTTCAATTCTTCTGCAAAGTTAGAGGGGAGTATCCGACTGCGCAAGTACCGAAAAATTATTCATATACCGAAAATTTATTCGGTGTACCGTTCGTGCGGAATGTTATCCGTATCTTTGCAGCCGTAGAAAGAAAACCGTTATGTACGAAAGGAAGATACCTGTCGATTTGAGCTGCCCTTTGAGGCTGACAATGAGTTTAATCGACTCCAAATGGAAATCCTGCATTTTGGACGAACTGCGCGATGCGGCCATGCGGCCGAGCGAACTGCACAAAGCATTGCCCGAGGCTACGCCGCGCGTGCTCGATCTGCAACTGAAAGAGTTGGCGGACGACGGGCTGGTCGCAAAAACCATCTATCCCGAACTGCCGCCCCGCTCGGAATACGCCATCACGGAACTGGGACGGTCGTTGCTGCCCATCCTCGACGCTATGATTGCGTGGGGAGAGGCCAACAGGGCGTTGTTCGAGAAGAAATACGGGTCCTGAATATTGCTTGTCCATGTCCGGACGGTGGCGACATTCACGCACCGGCCGGGCCGGCATCCGGGCGCGCGGAGGGCGTCTTTTATGCAACTCCTGGAAAGCGGGTCACTTCCGGTAATCCGTCGGATTGAGTCCTAAATTCTGCTGCACGTAGCGGCTGAAATAGGCCGGAGACGAGAAGCCGAACATGTCGGAAATCTGCACGAACGTCAGCGATTTGTCCCGCAGCAGACGCGTGATGTCGAGGATCGTATAGCGGTTGATCCAATAGTTGGCGGCGTATCCGCTGACCTTTTTGGAGACCTCCGAGAGGTATTTCGGCGAGACGCACAGACAGTCGGCGTAATAGGACACCTCCCGATGTTCGCGGTAGGTGCCCGCTTCCAGCATCTTCAGAAAACGGTTCATGATGGAGGCGTTCTGCGTGGAGATGTCGCTCTCGCCGTAAATGCGGGCGTGGAAATCGAAGAAATCGAGAATGGCCGCCTGCATGGCGTTGACGAGCGTCTCGCGGTAAAAGCGGTGTTCCGTATCGGCGATGCGTCGTTCGAGCAGGTCGAAATCGCGGCGGCAGACGATCTGCTGCTCGGGCGTGAGGTGCATCACGGGATTGAGAAACAGCGCCAGCGAGCCTTTCATGCCGTAGTTGCTCTGCGGCGTGCACAAATCTATGAAACCGGGTTTCGCATAGATGATCTTGCACCGGAAATCGTCCGACGGTTCTGTTTTCTCGATCAGTTTCCGCTTGCGGATGATCGACAAGTCGCCGGCGTGCAGCTCGAAATCCCGTTCGTTGAAGCGGTAGCGGCACGTGCCGCCCAGGCAGAGCAGATGGGCCAGGTATTCCACCTCGGAATCCGTCGGCACGACGCCCAGTTTGTCGATAACGATTATATCTTTTTGATAATCCATCTTGTCCGTTCGGTCTCTCGCAGGCAAAAATAGCAATAAATACGCAATAAACCCGCAGCCGTCGCCGATACGACTGCGAGTTTTTGCCGTTTTTCAACGGAATCTCAACGGCTTGCCGTCTCGGACCGGAACGCCGCCGGGTTTCCGTTCCGAAACGGAGTGCGGTTCATCCCTTTACGGGCGATCCTCCGAACACTTCGCTCATCGGCATCGCCGCGAGGGCATCGTCTACGGCCTGCACCTGTCCGGCGGTCAGGCGGATGTCGGCAGCCCCGATATTCTCCTTGAGGCGGCACAGATGGCGCGTTCCGGGAATCGGCACGATCCACGGACGTTTGTTCATCATCCACGCCAGCGCGATCTGCGACGGTGTGGCGCGGTGCTCCTCCGCCAGTCCTTCGACGAGTTCGAACAGCGTGCGGTTCCGCTCGAAACTCTCCCGGCGGAACTGGGGCATCGAGGCACGGTAGTCGGTCGCCGGATCGAACGTCGAGTCGGCCGTATAGCAGTCGGTCAGCAGCCCGTTCGCCAGCGGCGAAAAAGCCACGAAGCCCACGCCCAGCTCTTCGAGCACGGGAAACAGCGCCTCGTGCCACCGGGCCATCATCGAGTAGCGGTTCTGCACGGCCGTGACCGGACATACCGCATGGGCGCGGCGCAGATACTCCTCCGTGGCTTCCGAAATGCCCCAGTGCAGGATTTTCCCCTCGCGGATCAGGTCGGCCATTACGCCGGCCACCTCTTCGGGTGCGACCTTCGGGTCGATGCGGTGCTGGTAGTAGAGGTCTATGCGGTCTGTGCGCAGACGGCGGAGCGACCCCTCGACCGCGCGGTGGATGGTCGCCGGGCGCGAATCGGGAATCACGGCATGCGTGCCGCCCGCTTCGGGACAGTCGAACGATATGTCGAATTTGGTGGCGATGACGATCCGGTCCCGAAACCGCCGCAGGGCCTCGCCCAGCAGTTCTTCGTTGTCGTGCGGCCGGTCCGGCGTGCCGTACATCTCGGCCGTGTCGAAAAAGGTATAGCCCATCTCCACGGCGTCGGCGAGCAGTTCCGTCATTTCGCCCTTGTCGGCAGGAGCGCCGTAGGCATGGCTCATGCCCATGCAGCCCAGTCCCACGGCCGACACTCTCAATCCGCTGAGCCCCAATATTCTGTAATACATCTTTGTTTCTCTCCGTTTTTCGCCGTTACCGTATCAGCGAGTTCATCAATTCGAAAACCTCGTTCGGGGTCAGCTCCGTCCGGCACGGGATGCTATCGACCTGTTCGCGGGTGATCTTGCCGTCGAAGTACATTTCCGCTCCGAATCCGGAAAACAGTTCGATCAGTTTTCGGGACGACTCCTCGATGGACGACCCGAACCCGAACGCATCCCGACAGTATTTTTCGACCTCCGCGGCATGATGCCTTCCCATCGCGGCGAGAAACCGCGGAAAAATGGAGGTCAGGCTTCTGCGATACGTGCTGCCGAAGAGTTTCTCGGGCAGAAATTCCAGTTCGTAGATGTCGTAAGCGAAAGGCTCCTCTTTCCCGATGCCTATCCGGGACGATGTGGAGAGCGAGGCTCCCAGCATGATAATGCCCCTCGCATCGAGGTCGTTCGGATTTTTCTGCAAGGTCCGCGTCGCTTCGAGGACGTTGCGGATGTAGGAGATTCCCGCGTCGTAGGACATTTTGTTCTTGTCGCCGAGGACACAGGCCGACAGCTGAACCAGCGTTACCAGTCCGGTGTAGGCGGTCATCTCCCGATCCAGGGTCAGCGAATATCGGGGACAGAGAATCGCATAGTCGGCGGCGATGCCGTAGGCCGTTCCGAAATCTCCGGTTCTCGAATCGACGGCCACCGCACCCAGCCCGTTTTCGGAGCCGCTGGACGGATAAGTGGGAATCAGCGCCAGCGGAAGGTGTTCCAGCCCGTACGGATTTCTCCCTTTCACGTATTCCCAGAGGTTCGATTCGTGGTAGAAGCCCAAAGCCATCAGTTTGGCGCTGTCCATTACGCTGGCCCCTCCGGCGCCGATGATCATTGTCACGCCATTGGCCCTGGCCAGCCGGATTCCCTCTTCTGTTTTTTGAAACTCCCTCGAAGCGCCTCCGTATTCCACGAAGGGGATGTTGTTTTCGGTCAGGGTCCGGACGACATCGTCGCGGCAGCCGTTGCGTTCGGCGGAGCCGCCGCCGTGGACGAACATTATTTTATGGCCTTCGGCTATTTCGAGGATGGTCTCCCGGATGTCGTTGCGGAAGAGAAGTTTCGTGTCGTTTCTGAAAATGAAGTCTTTCATCTGTCGGTCGTTTTTTCAAGTTCATATTCCCTGTTTCAGGCGTTCCGCGTATGCGTCGATCCGGTGCAGTTCCTTCGGGATGTCGATCCGCTGCGGACAATGGACGCTGCACTGGTTGCAGCCGATGCACCGGTTCGCCTGCCGCAGTTTCGGCACGCTGCGGTCGTATCCCACCAGAAAGGCTTGCCGGGCTTTCCGGAAGTTCGCATCCTGCGAACTCTCCGGGACGTTGCCTTCGTTCAGACACTTGTTGTAATGGAGCAGAATGGCGGGTATGTCGAGGCCGTACGGACAGGGCATGCAGTACTTGCAGTCGTTGCAGGGGATGGTGTCGAACCGCATCATCTGCGCGGCCGTCTCTTGCAGGAACCGGAAATCGTCTTCCGTCAGCGGTTTCAGCGGAGCGTAGGTGCGCAGGTTGTCCTGCAAGTGTTCCATGCGGGTCATGCCGCTCAGCACGGTCTGCACGCCCGGCAGGCTGCCGGCGGAAACGGAACGCCCACGAGGCCACGCTCATCTCCGGCTCGCGCTGCTTGAGACGGGCGACGATGGTGCCCGGCACGTTGGAGAGCCGGCCGCCCAGCAGCGGTTCCATGATGACGGCGGGAATGTTCCGTTTGCGCAGTTCGCCGTAAAGATATTCGGCGTCGGTATTCCTCGGATTGATCCGCTTGGCGTATTTCCAGTCCAGATAGTTCAGCTGGATCTGCACGAAATCCCACTTGTATTCGTCGTGCCGCGCGAGCAGATGGTCGAACACCCGGACATCGCCGTGATACGAGAATCCGAGGTTGCGGATGCGCTCCGCCCTGCGTTCCTCCAGCAGGAAATCGAGGATGCCGTTCTTCACGTAGCGGCTCTCGAACTCCTCCATGCCGCCGCCCATGCCCACGCCGTGCAGCAGCAAATAGTCTATGTAATCCACCTGCAACTCTTTCAGCGAATTGCGGTACATGGCGACGGAGGCTTCGCGGCTCCACGTGGCCGGGGCGAAGTTGGAGAGTTTGGTGGCGATGAAGTACTTGTCGCGCGGGTGACGGCTCAGGGCGATGCCGGTGGCGTGTTCCGACTTGCCCCGGCAATAGGCGGGCGACGTGTCGAAATAGTTCACTCCGTGGGCTATGGCATAGTCCACCAGTTCGTTCACCATCTCCTGATCTATCTCCTCGTTCCCTTCACGGGCGCTGCGGCCGCCGACGGAGGGCAGACGCATCATGCCGAATCCCAGCAGCGACACTTTGTCGCCCGACGTCGGGTTGGTCCGGTATGTCATCCGGTCCGCAGGGATCTCCGCGGCGGATGCCGCCGATGCCCCGTCGTTCCCGCCTCCCGTGCAGGCCGTCAGTCCGGTCGCGGCCATGCCGGCGGCTCCTATCGTTTTCAGAAACTCCCGGCGGGACAGTACGTTCCTGTTTTTATTCTGGTCGTTCATCTCCTTGTTGCTTGAAAGTTTCTACATCACGCTGTGCATCGTGTGTCCCTCCACGTAGATGGCGCTGAACGGACGCGCCGGACACAGGTTCTCGCATGCGCCGCACCCGATGCACCGCTCGGCATTGATGGCCGGAATCCGGACGGAGTTCATGTCGCCGCCGTCGGAGGGTACCATCAGGATAGCCCCCGAGGGACAATGGCGGGCGCAGTTGCCGCACTCCACACCGTCGGTCAGCGGAATGCAGTTCTTCCTGATCCATACGGCATGACCGATGCGTGTGGAGGATTTCTCCTCGACGGTGATCGGTCGGATGGCTCCCGCGGGGCAGACCTCCGAACACCTCGTGCACTCCGGACGGCAGTAGCCTCGTTCGTAGGACATTTCGGACTGCATCAGCTTCTGCAAATCGGTCGAAGGGCGCAGCACGCCGTTGGGACAGGCCGACACGCAAAGCTGACAGGCGGTGCAATGTTGCGCGAAACTGCGTGCGCTCCACGCTCCCGGCGGTACGATCGGCGTGGCACGCACCGGGATCTTCTTGTCCTCGATGACGGCCAGTCCGCCGTCCACCTTCTTCTCCTGCGCCTTTACCGCCGATGCGACGGCGAGCACGGCCGTCGTCGAAAGGAAGCGGCGGCGGGAGGTGTCGATCCGTTCTGCCTGCTCGGGTTTCTCCGCTGCCGGACCGGTCGTTTTTTTCCGGCGGTATTGCAGATGCAGGGCGTCGTGTTTGCAGGCGTCCAGGCAGTCCATGCACGCCACGCAGCGGCTGTAATCGATGCGATGGTTCTTGTAGTCGATGCAGGCGGCCTTGCAGCTGCGCGAACAGAGGCTGCAATTCCTGCACTTCTCCGCGTCGAGCACCGGACGGAACAGCGAGAAACGGGAGAAGAATCCCAGGATCGTTCCCACGGGACAGATCGTATTGCAATAGGTGCGTCCGTTCCGCCATGCCAGCACGGCCAGCACGACCAATGTCAGCGCGGCGATAACGAACGTCGGCAGGCTCTTCATCCACACCTCCGTTTCATAAAAGGCGTAGCTGTCCGCCCGCTCGGCGAAATAGGCCAGCAGATTGTTGCCCCAGCGGTACAGCGGGGCGAAAAGGTTGGAGGCGATGCGCCCGTAGGAGCTGTACGGTGCCAGCAAGGCCATGAACGAGCCGATGCCGGCGGTCAAGGCGATGACGAACAGTCCCAGCATTCCGTAGCGCAGCCACTTTATTTCGGGCGAGTAGGAGAAGCGATACCGTTTTGTTTTCCGCCGCCCGCTTATCCACGACACGATGTCCTGCATCACGCCCAGCGGACAGATGACTGAGCAGTAGACCCTGCCCAGCAGCAGCGTCAGCAGAACCAGCGCGACGATCACGCCGACATTCAGGGCGAGCAGCGCGGGCAGGAACTGGATCTTCGCCGTCCAACCCAGCCACGCATGAACCGTCCCCGTGAAGTCGAGGAACAGGGCCGTGACCGCAACGAAAAACAATACGGCAAGTGTCAGTCTTAATTTTCTCAGCATAGCGTCTTCGGGTCGTTATGGTTTCTGATTGTTCGCCAGTTTGAGATCCATCAGCGAAATATGTTCGTTGCGGTATCTGGCATTGGGGTTCTTTTCCGTCCCGTCCGGGAAGGAGCCGTCTTCCGACTTGCGGAACTGAATGGCCCGCTGCGGACAGTTCTGGATGCAGGCGAAGCAGAATTCGCAGTCGCCGGAGATCCCGACGCCTTTCGATGTCAGTTCATAGTTGCCGCGCGGACACACGTACGTACAGATTCCGCAGTCGATGCAGGCGTCGGTCACGGTGAAGCATTTTTCGCTTTTCATCAGGAAGCCCACTTCGGGGTCGAGGCCGCTCCGCTGCATGAAACCCTGATGTTGCTGCCGTTCCTCTTCCGTCACGGGTTCGTGCCAATGCCGCCGGCCGCCGATGTCCGCCGTTATCTTCTGCAAATTCTCGGGAATGTGCTTGTCTATCTTGATCTGCTCGTTCATGTCGAAGTTGGGCAGCCAGTTGTCCACCATGACGATGGTGCCGATATAGTCGAACGCATTGCCGGCCTTTCGGGATATGCGGTCCCAGATCTCCACGGCGTCGCATTTCCGTGCGCCGTAGGTCAGCACGGCGAATCTGTATCCGGCTTTCAGCCTGGCTTTCTGGATGAACTGCCGGACCATATAGGGCGGCATGTGCCCGTAGATGGGGTAGACGATGCCGATTTCGTCCGCTTCGAATTCATACTTTCCCCGTTTCACCATCTGCGGAATGCTGAGCAGTTCCGTATCCGCTCCGGCCAGCTGGCGGGCGATGTACAGGCAGTTGCCTGTTCCGGTGAAATAGAAAATGATGCGTTTGTTCCTTTTCCCCTCGCACGATGTCAGCGAGAGCAGCCCCGAGGATGCGACCGCACCGCCGAGCACGGCGGCTCCCATGCGCTTCAAAGCATCCCGGCGGCTGATTTTATTGTCCGTACTCATATTGAATGTCTTAATATGTTGTCTTTTGCAAAGATAGAGGATGCCTCCGAGAGCGTCCTTACAGAAATTACGGGATATGATGCGATTTTTTCGGTAGGTGTCGCATATACGTTAATCCCGCATGGGCATCTTTCCCATCTGTTCCACCTGCTCGTAGGTGGCATTGAAGAAACGCTGCTCTTTGTCGAGCGCACGCATCTGCTCCATCTCCCCGTCGGTCAGCTCGAAATCGAAAATTGCGATATTCTCTTCGATGTAATCGGGATTCGAGGCTCCGGGTATGGCCGAGAACCCCTCCTGCATGTGCCAGCGCAGAATCACCTGCGCCGGGGTCTTGCCGTGTGCTTCAGCTATTTGCATGATCGTCGGGTCTTTCAGCAGCGCACCGTTCGACATCGCACCGCCCAGCGGGAACCAGCAGGTTATGTGAATGCCGTAGGGCTTCACCTTCTCGCGCATGGCCAGCCGCTGCGCATAGGGATGACATTCGATTTGAAGCACGGCAGGTTTCACGCGCGATTCCGCCATGATCTTTTCGAACACCTCGTCGTTGGCGTCGAAGTTGCTGATACCCAACGCACGCACCTTGCCCATAGCCACGGCTTTCTCCATATCGCGCCATGCACCCACGAAATCGCCCACGGGCTGGTGGACGTACAGCAGGTCGATATAATCGGTTTGCAGGCGTGCCAGCATCTTGTCGATGGCTTCCATCGTCGTGCCTTCGCCATACTCCGTCGGCCACAGTTTGCTCGTTATCCATATTTCGTTGCGCGGGATGCCGCTCTCTTTCACGGCCTCTCCGACGCCGCGTTCGTCGTTGTAGGCGTGGGCGGTGTCGATGTGCCGGTAGCCGGCGCGCAAGGCTGTGAGGCACGACTGCTCGCACACTTCGTCGGAGGGTTGGAGGAACGTCCCCAGCCCGAATTGCGGCATCAGAATGCCGTTGTTGAGCTGTACCATCGGCACGCCGGCGGCAGTATGGTAAATATCCTGTGCTGAGACGGAGACGCAGGCCATCGAGGCTGCGCAGATGAACATTGCAATAACCTTTTTCATATCTCTCGGTCCGTTTTAATGGTTTCTCGGCACAAAATTAGCGGGTCTCCTCCACAACGGACTTACAAGAAATGCGGCTTGAATTGCAATTATTCCGGTTTTTGGTACACGGGGTTGCCCCTAACCGCAAAAACAGCAATATGAACCGAAATTTGTATAACAACGCCCGGAAAGAAAGAGCGTAATTTTGCTGCCGGGAATAATCGATCATAATAGTGAGAATATGAAAACGATCAAATTGAACAACGGCGTCGAGATGCCCCAGATGGGTTACGGCGTCTACCAGGTTTCGCCCGCCGAGTGCGAGCGTTGCGTTGCGGATGCCCTGAGCGTCGGCTACCGCATGATCGACACGGCGCAGGCTTACCATAACGAAGAGGGCGTGGGCAACGCCGTGCGCCGCAGCGGCATCGACCGCGGAGAGATTTTCCTCGTGTCGAAAGTCTGGATCTCCAACTACGGTTACGAAAAGGCCAAAGCCTCCATCGACGAGAGCCTGCGCCGCTTGCAGACCGACTATATCGACCTGATGCTGCTGCACCAGCCCTTCTGCGACCGCTACGGTGCATACCGCGCATTGGAGGAGGCGTACAAGGAGGGAAAATTGCGGGCTATCGGCGTTTCGAACTTCTACCCCGACCACTTCATCGACCTGGCCAGCAATATGGAGATCGTCCCGGCGGTCAATCAGGTCGAAACGCACGTCTTCGACCAGCAGCGGGAGCCGCAGCGCATCATGGAGGAGTTCGGCACGCGCATCATGTCGTGGGGCCCGCTGGCCGAGGGCCGCAACGGATTCTTCACGAACCCGGTTCTGGCCGAAATCGGCAGCAAGTACGGCAAATCGGTGGCGCAGGTTGCCCTACGTTGGTTGATTCAGCGCGGCATAATCGTCATCCCCAAATCAACGCACATCGAAC
>ERZ857969.3615-NODE-3615-length-15023-cov-3.269041_pt1 | contig 15023 bp, 14 predicted proteins | sample MGYA00519864_ERZ857969 | MGnify/ENA primary metagenome ERZ857969 (study PRJEB31778, sample SAMEA3449382) | human gut metagenome | biome: human gut; feature: human-associated habitat; material: faeces | place: United Kingdom | collected 2010/2012 ... | reverse complement strand
TTTCCTAGGCGCTTTTCGTCCATCCCTAAAACCCCGAAAATCAAAACAAAAAGGCCGCGGATAAATCCGCGGCCTTTTGCTAGCCGGTTTAATGCCATTTGGCCCAAAGCCAAGTCAAAATTAAGCGTTAAAGCTTATTTCTTTTTACGGAAAGCTAATGCTCCGCCGCAGCCAGCCAGAGCAGCGGCAGCATAAGCTATAGCGGAGAAATCTCCGGTTTCGCCGGTATCGTCCTTATCAGGCTCTTCCGGAGTAACGTCCCCCTTGGTGGAGTAGGTAAACTCGGTGGGAACGGTATTCCATACCCAGTTGGTTCCATCGCAAGCCATCAACCAAATATAATAGGTTTTGCCCTCTTCAAAGGGATAGGAATCCGCCCCGACAGCACCCTTATTTATTGTGCGCTCGGAAATATAAGTATTATTATCTCCGCGAGCAAGCTTTAAATCATAAGGCATATCCTTCTTATCGTTGTCCGTCATGTCACGGCCGGTAATGTCAATCTCATGGTCATAAATAGCCATTTCAGTCCAAGCCACGCTGGCCATATCTGATTTATCTATGGTATAAGTTACATCTATACCGCCGTCCGCGTTAATAGCTACCTTGACATTCCAGTCTTTAGTGGTCTGCGGATAAGCTGCCAGCGATACGGCACCCATAGCCAGCACAAGCGCCAAAGCCAATAAAATAGTAACAAACTTTTTCATTGCATAAACCTCCTAAATTATTTTTTCCGGCTATCCTATTATGATTATAAGTCTTGATAGTCAAAATAGCAACAAACGATACTAATAATTTATAGTACGATTCTCACTTCAGACATATTTTTTTGCACATTTATTAAAATATGCGACATAAAACAAACTGCCCTTTATTAACCCCTGCGCGCGCAATATGCGGAACTTATTACGCATATTGCGCGTATTGCAGAAATTAATAAAGAGCAGTTTTCAAATATTTAAAAAGCGCCTGCCGAAAAATATCTATTTTTCCTTAAGCTTATACAATTCGTCCCTGTCGGGCGGGTCCAGTTTTTCCGTATGCCCATCCTTTTGAATCAGCATTCTGCCGTCCGGAGTAAATTCCCCTATGACAGCAGCCTTTATCCCCTCTTTTTCCAGCGCGGCTATAAGCCTTTTTTCATTCTTTGACGCTATAAGCATACAGCCCGAGGCTATAAGCCTGTAAGGATTAATGTCTAAATAAGCGCATATCCGCGCCGTCAGCCCGCAGAGCGGAATATCCTCCAATTTAATTTTTACGCCCAGTCCCGAGGCCTGAGCCATTTCATAGGCCGCCCCCAGCACTCCTCCCTCAGTCGCGTCGTGCATAGCGCTGGCGCCTGCCTCCGCAGCCAGGCAGCCCTCCGGAATAACGCTCAGAGCGCGCTTCATTTCTTCAAGCGTCTCCCAATCCTCAGGCTTTAAAATCGCCTCCAGCCTATCCTGATAATCATGCGCAATTATAAGAGTGCCCTCAATACCCGCGGTCTTAGTCATAATAAGCTTATCCCCCGCCGACGCTCCGCCGGTAGGAATCATGCGGTCTATAGGACAGCCTATAACGGTAGAGGAAATCACAATCCAGTTTACCGCGTCTGTAACCTCCGTATGCCCGCCTATTATATCCACACCCAATTCTCCGGCCGCCTCGCAGATATCGTCTGCTACCTCAATAATTTCCTTCCGCTCAATATCGGGCGGCAGCAGCAGGGTCACCATTAAGCCTATAGGCCTTGCCCCTGCCGAAGCAATATCGTTGCACGCCACATTAACCGCTATCCTGCCCGCTCCCTTCTCCGCCGCCGTAATTGGGTCGGAGGAGAGCACGCACAACCGGCCGTTGAGGTCCAAAGCGGCGCAGTCCTCTCCAATGTGCGGCCTAATTACTACCTCGGGCCGCGTATGCTTTATCCGGCTCAATATAAGCCCGTCCAGCTCCTCGTTTGTTAATTTGCCCAGCTTATGCATTTTCTTCTCCTTCAAGCAGCTTTAAAAATTCATGTTCCTCTATAACGCGGACATTCAGCGCGCGCGCCTTTTCCAGCTTGCTTCCGGCATTTTCACCGGCTATAACCGCGAAAGTATTCTTGCTCACAGAGCCAGCGGCTTTTCCGCCCAGGGCCTCTATCCGTCCTGCGGCCTCCCTGCGCTCCATGCTTGAAAGCGTGCCGGTAAGCACAAAGGTTTTGCCCGCAAAAAATCCCTCCGACTTTTCTGGGCTAGCCTGATATTGAGGAGAAACGCCCGCCTCAAACAGCCGGTCTACCATCTGAGCGTTTATCTCGTCTCCCAAAAATTCAATTATGCTTCCCGCTACTATATCCCCAATCTCGTCTATTTCAGTAAGGGTCTGCATATCCGCGCCTGCAAGCGCTTCAAAGCTTTTAAAGCGTTCCGCCAAATCCCGCGCCGTTCTTTTACCCACGTTAGGTATGCCCAAAGCGTATATAAAGGCGTCCAGGCGGCAGTCCTTGCTCTTTTTTACCTCGCCCAGAAACCGCTCGGCCTTTTTTTCCTTCCAGTTTTCAAGAGAAAGCAGCTGTTCCTTTGTAATATAGTAAAGGTCAGCCGCCTCGCGCGCGCCTAATACGTCGTAAAACTGCCCCGCGGATTTTTCGCTGAAGGCCTCAATGTCCATAGCGTCCCTGGACGCAAAATGCACAAGACGCCCCACCGCCTGAGGCCTGCATTCCCTTTTGTTAGGACAAAAAACAAGCATGCCCTTTTCAATAAGCGCCGCGCCGCAGGCAGGACATACCAAAGGCTCCTTAATCTCCTCTCCCCGGCCGTCCTCCTGAGCCAGGCCCATTATTTCAGGAATAACGTCGTTGGAACGGCGCACCCATACCCGGCTGCCCAATTTAACCTTTTTGCGCTGTATATCCCATTTATTATTGAGCGTAGCCCGTTTAACCGTCGCTCCTCCTATTTCAACAGGGTCAAGATGCGCCAGAGGAGTAATTTTTCCAGTACGCCCTACCTCCCAGCTCACGCTTTTGAGAGTGGTCACAACCTCCTCGGCAAAAAATTTATATGCAATAGCCCACCGCGGAAATTTATCCGTATAGCCCAAAAGCTCTCTCGCCCGGAAATCGGCAAGCTTTATAACAGCTCCGTCTATCTGAAAATCCAGGCTCTCCCTGCGTCGTTCTATATCCTTAAGCTCATTAACTACATCATCCATATTGGAATAAGCCTTAAAATATGGATTTACCGGAAGCCGCTGCTCCTTTAAAAAATCCATAGCCTCAAAGCTGTTATTAAAGCTCCTGCCCTCTATATATCCGATATTATAGGTAAAACAGTCCAAATGCCGCGAGGCAGTAACCTTAGGGTCCAGATTGCGCAAAGCGCCGGCTGCTCCGTTGCGGGGATTTTTTAAAGGCTCCTCCGCCGAAGCATTATATTTTTCAAATTCGCTTATGCGCATTATCCCCTCGCCCTGCACCTCCATTTTCCCCTTAAAGGGAATATAAACGGGAATGCTGCGTATGGTCTTGACCTGAGGCAGTATTACTTCGCCAATCTCACCGTTTCCTCTGGTGGCGGCCAGAACCAATTCGCCGTTATCATAAGTGAGATTGATTGTCAGGCCGTCATATTTATATTCAACAGTATATTCCGGGCCGTCCAAAGGCTGCTCGGCGGTTTGATTATATTCCTCCACCGCTTTTAAAACCCGCGCCTGCCAGGCATATAATTCTTCTATGCTCTGAGCCTTATTCATGCTGTAAAGACGCGCCAAATGCCTGGTCTGCTCAAAAGCGCTTATAGGCTCTCCGCCTACTAAACGGGTAGGCGAATCCTCCAGCACCCGCCCCTGGCTGCGCTCCATATCCGCCAATTCACGGTAAAGCGCGTCCCACTCGTCGTCGCTGGCAATTGGGTCGTCCAGTACATAATAATGATAATTAAGCCGGTTTATCCTGTCTACCAGCTCCCGCATTCTATCGGGCATAAATACACCTCGCCAATCAGTTATAGTATAGTCAAAGGCGCATGCTTTGCTGAAAGCTCCTTGATTCCCTTGCCTGGAAAGACAATTTTGAGAATCACATTCCTGCCGTCGTCCCTGACGTCTATTATTATACCCTGGCCGAAGCTTTTATGCGCTACCTTCATGCCCGTTTTATAAAGCCGCTCCTGCCCGCCTCCGGACGGCGCGCTTTGAGCGCCGGTCAAAGCGCCCATATTATAGCGCGGGCGCTCCTCGGCCTGTCTGCGGCGGTTAAATATACCCGAGCCTAAAATCGGCTTGCTCTGCTTTAATATAAGCTCGTCAGGTATCTCCCTGATAAAGCGGGAGGGAATGGACGAAGCCTTTTCACGGTAATTAAAGCGCGCCTCTGTACCCGTTATATATAATTTGCGCATGGCTCTCGTAATGCCCACATAGCAAAGCCGGCGTTCCTCCTCCAATTCAGAAGGCTCGTAGATTGCGCGGCTTAAGGGGAATATTCCGTCCTCAACAGCCGTAAGGAACACAGTATCAAATTCCAGGCCCTTGGCGCTGTGCAGCGTCATTAAATTGACCGCGCCCTTTCCGGTAGAAGCGTCCTGCTCCTCCAATTCGGTAACAAGGGACACATGCTCCATATAATCCTCCAGGGTGCTGCCCGGATTCTGGGCGGCATACTGCCTCGCCGCGCTTATCATTTCGTGCAGGTTATCAATTCTCGCCTGCGCCTCCTCGCTCTTATCCTTCTCATACTGCGCTATAAGCCCGGTAAGGGTAAACATATATTCAATATAATCTCCCAACGGCAGCAGCGCGCTCTGCACTATCAATTCCTGCATTAATTCCACAAACTGAGCGAATTTGCGGCGCAGCTTGGTATCCAGGCCATACTGCTCCGCCTCAAGCATTACCCCGAATATGCTGTCCTCATTTTCCCGGGCTATATTCTCCATCTCCTCCATAGTAACCGTGCCTATGCCCCTGCGCGGAACGTTTACTATACGCTTAAGCGCCACCTCGTCGTTGGGATTAAGCACCAGCTTCATATAAGCCAGCGCGTCCTTAATCTCCTTGCGGTCGTAAAAGCGCTGGCCGCCGTAAATACGGTAGGGAATCCCCTTGCCCGCAAGCGCTTCCTCAAAGTTTCGGCTGACTGAATTCAGCCGGTAAAGAATAGCGAAATCCGAATATTTAGCCCCCTGCTTCACCTGCTCGGAAATAATGCCCGAAACATAATTAGCCTCCGCCTTTTCATCATTCAATCGGGCTACGGTTATTTTTTCGCCGTCCTCCTTATCCGACCAGAGAGTTTTTTCCTTGCGGTCGACGTTATTTCTTATAACCGCGTTGGCAGCCTTAAGAATATTATTGGTGGAACGGTAATTCTGCTCCAGCTTTATAACCTTAGCGTTTTTATAATCCTTTTCAAAATTGCGTATATTGCTGATATCCGCGCCCCGCCAGCCGTATATGCTCTGGTCGTCGTCTCCCACGACGCACACGTTATGATAATAGCCGCCCAGCTTTTTAACCAGAATATACTGCGCGTAGTTAGTATCCTGATATTCATCCACCATTATATATTTAAAGCGGCGCTGATATTTCTCCAGCACGCCCGGACATTTTTCAAACAGCTCTATAGTGCGCAGAAGCAAATCGTCAAAATCCAGAGCGTTATTTTTTTTAAGCCTTTTTTCATATTCCAGATATATATCGGGCAGCAGGTCGGCAAATTCGCCATAGCCCTTATTCTTGCGTTCCAATATATATTCGTAGGGCGTCATTTTATTTTTAGCCGAGCTTATAGCCCCTTTAAAGGCCTTGGGCTTAAAATCCTCTATATTCTTTTCCTTTAGAATCTCGGATATAACCTTAATAGAATCATCCTCGTCATATATGCTGAAATTCTTATCATAGCCTATGTTATGTATATCTGTTTTGAGTATTCTTACGCACATGGAATGAAAGGTGGAAACCCACACGCCTTCCCCCTCATAGCCGCACATATCATTTATACGCTCTTTCATTTCTCCGGCAGCCTTATTGGTAAAGGTTATGGCCAGAATATTCCATGGCGGGACAGCTAAATCCCTGATAAGATGCACCACCCTATGGGTCAGAACCCTGGTTTTGCCCGAGCCCGCCCCGGCCAGTACCAGTACTCCGCCCTCAGTCGCGGCCACAGCCTCCCTTTGGGAGGGATTAAGCTTGGAACTATCTATAAACGAGTATCCTTTTACGCTCTCCATTTATTATTTTCCCTCTTCAGACAATTTTTTTAATATGTTGGAATATCCGTCCGTTCCATAATTCAGACAGCGGTTCACCCGGCTTATGGTAGCAGTACTGGCGCCCGTAAGGCTGACTATATCGGTATAGGTCTCCCCTTTATCAAGCAGCAGGGCGACCTGAAGTCTCTGCGCCATAGATTTCAATTCGTTTACCGTACATAAATCCTCAAAAAACGCATAGCATTCCTCTACGCTCTCTAAGCTGAGCATAGCCTTAAACAGTACGTCCATTTCGGCGCTCTTTAATTTATCAGGCATCTGAAAACACACCCCTTCTGCAATTATTCTATCACATTTTGTCTGAAAAGTGAAACGCTTAGACAATACAATCAAACTGCAAAGGCATTCTATCCTAAAAATCTGTCAGGCCGCGCACGCATATTTGCAAAGCCGCGCATGCACAACGGAGCACCAGAGCAGCGGCACAACAGAGCAGCGGCACAACAGAGCAGCAAAGCAGCGGCACAACAGAGCAGCAGCACAGCGAAGCATTGCCGCCCTCCCTTTCATATGCAGCGCAAACGCAGTCCAGCCTATAGCGCTGCGCCGGCGCATTTTTAAGAACGCGCCAAAAAAGACATAGCGCCCGGCCCAATTATATACCTCCGTACGACGGGAATTATCCTGCTTAATCAGGCAAGCGTCTGAAAAAAGCGTTCTGCTCTAAAGGCAGAATCTACGGATAAATGCGCAATGGCGCGAATTTAAGATAATCGCCCGACGTAAGAATATATTTTACTCCGTTTACTTCAAAAGGCTCCCAGCCGCCTCGGGCAGAATGAATATGCCCGAAAACAACCTGGCACACCTCATATTTTTCAAACAGCGCGCTCATAGCCGTAGGCCTTTTGTCAGGATAAACAGGAGGATAATGGGTCATGGCAATCAAAACATCTCCCCCTTTTTGTAATTTTCGGCCGGCCGCCAGGCTCATCTCCATCCGAATAAGCTCGCGGTCGTATATTTTGCGGTCGTCAGCCGAAAAACCCTCCGCATTTGGATTAAGCCAGCCCCTGCTCCCGCATATTACAGCCTTATCCAGCCTAAGCGCGTCGTTCTGCAAAAAGCACATTCCGGGCGCCGATTCGCGCACCCGGCTTATAGAGCCCCACCAGTAATCATGGTTGCCCCGAATAAATATCTTCTTGCCCGGCAATTCCCCTATTGCATTTAAATCGGATAAAGCGTCGTTAAGATTCATGGCCCAGGAAATATCCCCAGCAATTAATACCGCGTCCTCCCGGCCTACGGCAGCCCGCCAATTCAGGCATAATTTTTCCCAATGTCCCTCCCAATCAGGACCGAACATATCCATAGGCTTAGGAGAGGCAAAGGAAAGATGCGTATCGGCCAAGGCATATATTTTCATTTTAAAGCGCTCCTTTAAAAACATTCATATTTCATGCCGCGGCCTACTATAATTAAATAAAAGGCCAAGCTTAAAATTATTCCGGCAATCCCGGCCCTTGTCCGCCGAAAGCCGTAATTCAAATATCGCAGCCGCGGGAAAAAAGCAGAATATCCAGCCCGCGGAGAAACGGAGGAATAATGTACGAACACATACTGCGGGACGGCAAAACTCTTTACAGGCTGTTCCTGGACCAAAACGACAAGCTGCTTAAGCTTTCCCAGGCAGAGCAGGGAAAAATAGCCTCCGCCTGTAATTTAAGCGAACAGCCGGCAGAATGCTTCAGCGCCGATATAAATTCCGAGGGCCTGCATATTCTAGCCTATACCTCCCGAAAGCTGCTGGTATATATAAACTATCAGCCTGACGGGCACCTTTCAAGCGCTAACCTGGCCCGTATAAATTCATCTGAGCAGAGCATAAGCCACCCGCTTATCTATTCGGACAAAACCCAACTGAAAATATATTACGTTGTAAGCGAGCCCGAAGCATATTCGCTGGTAGAATATAAAAAAGACGCTTCCTCCTGGAAAGGACGCAGGCTGTTTAAATCATCATACCCATTATCCGTACTGGGCGTAGATAAACGCACGGGAAAGGTGTATTTTGAAGAGGAAAGCGCTCCCTGCTGCCTGTACGAATGCGCTCCCGCCGTAAAGCGCCTGCTGACCTCAGTCAATTTTAACTGTCTTCAGTTTCTTAACGGCGCGCCCTTTTACGAAAGCGAAAGCAAAATATATTTAAACGGAGAATATCTCTTTGACGGCGAATGTCCCTGCCTTTATTATAACGGAGGCCAAGGCTATACCTTATATTTTCTGAACGAAGGGCAGCCCTGCCGTTCGGAATACGCTTCCGGCTTTTCCACGCCCGCGCCTAAAACCTCCATAAACCAATGGCGCATATATAAATATACAGACGCCATTCAAAACTGCTTCCTGCTTTCCACGCCCTTTCCAAAAATAAGCCTGCCCCTTGCCGAATCGCCCCAGCAAGCCGCTCAAGGGCCAAGCGCCGAGCTTTTAAGCAGACTGCGCCAGCTTGAAGAAGAGGTATATCTGTACAAGCGGGCGATATTTAATCTTGAAGCCGAGGTAAGAGCGCTGAAAAACGCCCAGAAGCGCTGAAGCTTTTTTATCAGAGCCTTAAATTAAGCTGTTTATGCAGCCGGCAGGCGGAACCGCGCGAAGACCCGTTAATATCCGCCGTCCGATATAAGCCCCTCCGCGATTTTAACGGCCGTACCCGTGCCTATGCGCTCGGCGCCCGCCTCTATGAATTTTTCGCATTCCTCAATAGAACGAATGCCCCCGGCAGCCTTAACCTTGAGCGCGTCCCCTACCGTTTTTTTCATAAGGCGCACATCCTCTATTGTCGCGCCTCCGCCCGCAAGGCCAGTACTGGTTTTAACAAAGGACGCCCCCGCCCGCTTTGCGGCCAGACAGGCCTGAATTTTCTCCTGTTCAGTCAGATAGCAGGTCTCGATAATAACCTTTACAATCCGTCCGCCGGCGGCCTTGACCACTCCGCGGATATCCTCCTCCGCCTTCAAATAATCGCCGTCCCGCACGGCCCCTATATTTATAACCATATCCAATTCGTCCGCGCCTCTTTTTACAGCGTCGGCCGCCTCGTAAGCCTTTACCTCGGGAGCGTTTGCGCCCATTGGAAAGCCGACTACCGTCGCCACAGGCAATTCTCCCTTAAGCAGGGATTTGCATAATTCCACATGGCAGGGATGCACGCAAACCGCCGCAAAGCGGTATTTTTTCGCGTCCTCGCATAATTTTACTATATCCTCTTTTTTGGCGTCCGCCTTTAGCAGCGTGCTGTCCAGCATGGAAAGAATTTTTTGTTTATCCATAAAAATAAGCCTCTTTTCCTATTCTATAATATCGTAAACAACGGGCGGAATTAAAGCTTCCGGTCCTATTTGCAAAGCCTGGTCAAGATAAGCCTCCGCCTGGCTCAAATCAGATTTTTTAGTGTAAAGCCTGGCTATGACTTCTCCCTTTTGAACCTCGTCGCCCAGAGTTTTATCTAAATATACGCCTGCGCCGTAATCTATTCCGTCGCCCTTTTTCTCCCGGCCGGCTCCCAGGCTCAAGGCCGCCGTACCCAGAGCCTGCGCGTCAATCCGGCTAATATACCCGCTTTCCTTAGCCTTATATTCATATTCCTGAGATACAGGCAGCAGCTTAAAATCATGCAGCGCCTCGGCCTCTCCTCCCTGGGCCGACACCATTTTTTCAAAGCGCTCCAAAGCCTTAAGGGAACGCAGGCTTTCCTCCAATTTTTTCTCCGCCTCATTGCCGTTTTGCGCAAGCCCCGCCATAACAAGCAAACGCGAGCCCAATAAAAGCGCGACGTCCAATAAAGGCCCCTTCTCCTCGCATTTGAGTATGCGGACAGCCTCCATAATTTCCAAGGAATTGCCTATGGCTCGTCCAAGCGGCCTGTTCATATCCGTTATAGCCGCCTGAACCCTCTTGCCTGCCCTTTTTCCTATCCATACCATAAGCCGCGCAAGCTCCCTGGCCCTGTCCAGCTCCTTCATAAAGGCGCCGCTCCCGCACTTAACATCCAGCATTATGCAGTCCGCGCCCGCGGCCAGCTTTTTGCTCATAATGCTGGAAGCTATAAGAGGTATGCTTTCGACCGTAGCCGTAACGTCCCTCAGGGCGTATAATATTTTATCCGCCGGCGCCATATTCTCCGACTGGCCGGTAACGCAAATCCGGTTTTCCCGAAGAAGCCGCTTAAAGCGCTCCTCGGGTATATCAAGGCGCATATGCGGAATACTCTCCAATTTATCTACCGTACCTCCGGTATGCCCTAAGCCGCGGCCCGACATTTTGGATACCACTCCGCCGCACGCGGCCAGCATGGGCGCCAGGATTAAAGTAACGCCGTCCGAAACTCCGCCTGAGGAATGCTTGTCCAATTTTACTCCGGCCACATCCGAAAGGTCGCATACATCCCCCGAATACGCCATGGCCCGAGTCAGCTCAAAGGTTTCCTCGTCCGTCATACCGTTAAGATATATAGCCATAAGCATGGCTGATATCTGATAATCCGCCCATTCTCCCGAAAGGCAGCCTGAAATAAATTCCTCTATTTCGCCGCCAGTCAGCGCAAGGCCGTCCCGTTTCCTGCGTATCAGCTCAGTATTCAAGCGTCCGCCTCCTCAAACTTAAAGATAACCCTATCCTCATATATCTTCATTTCCGCCTCCTCCAGCACGCTGTTAAGATATATATCGGCATGGGAAGCGGCTATGCCCAAATCAATAAGCTGCATTTTGGGCGCAAGCACCCCCCTGGGCTCAAGATAAATCCCCAGAAAATCCCGTCCCCCTTCAAATCTCCAGGGCTGCCTGTTTAAGGAAGAAGGAGCAAGACGCGCATATTCCATAGCTTTAATCACAAATTCAGGCAATGCGTTCAGATTATCGCCGCCGTAAAGCTCATTTAATGCCATCCTGCGGCGTTCAGGCTGAATTTTATCCGAATAGCCTATAGCGCAAACCGCCAGCAGCTCCTCCGAATGCCCTGTGGAAAAAAGCCTCCTGGCCTCTGATTTATTGTATGTTCCGCCCACCCAGCATGTCTTAAGGCCGCAGTCCGTACATTCAAGTATAAAGCGCTCGCCCGCCATGCCTGCCAGCTGCCGCCTAATCTCGCAGTCCTTCTGAACTATAAACGCCGCCATGCCGCGCGCGCCGCTGATACCCGAAACAATTCTGCTCAGGCCCGAAAAGGCCCGGTCATTTTCAAGAGGAGCGTATTCTATGCGCACCTCCTCAAACATTGCGCTTATAAGCGCGCAGCATTCCATAATAACGCATTCGTCCGCCGAAGAAATGGGAATACCATTATAATTTCGCTCCGAATACCTTTTAGGAATGGCCTCCAGCCATCTACTTCGATACTCTCCGTCCATTCGCTTAATTTACTCTCCTATGATTTTTATCAAAACGCGCTTCTGGCGTTTTCCGTCAAATTCACCGTAAAAAATCTGCTCCCATGTGCCGAAATCCAGCCTGCCGCCAGTAATTGCGCAGACTACCTCCCGGCCCATAACCGAACGCTTTAAATGCGCGTCGGCATTATCCTCATAGCCGTTATGGCGGTACTGCTCATACGGCTTTTCAGGCGCGAGTCTTTCCAGCCACTCTTCCATATCCCAATGCAGGCCGCTCTCATCGTCATTTATAAAGACGCTGGCAGTAATATTCATGGCGTTTACCAATACCAGGCCCTCGGTAACGCCGCTTGCCCTAACGGCCTCCTCCACCTGCGGAGTAATATTTATAAATCCGCGGCGTGCAGGCAGATTAAAATACAATTCCTTGCGATAGCTCTTCATAAATCTTATTCCCTTTCCTGAAAAATATTAGAACAAGTATACATACAATTATAAACGGCTGTTTATATACCCGCTATATCGCTTTTTCTCCTTACAGCCCCATCAAGGCAGTATAAGGCGAATTCGCATTGTACTCTGATTGTATTCTCTAAAGTCCTCCGTAAACAATACGGCCGTTTATAACCGTCATGAGCACCCTGGTGCGCACATCCAGCGGATGTCCGTCATAAACAACTATATCTGCGTCCAGCCCCGCCTTAAGGCTGCCAATTCTATCATCCAGACCGGTTATCCTGGCAGCGTTGACAGTCAGAGCCCGCAAAGCCGCCGCCTCCGAAAGGCCGTTGCGCACTAAAAATGCCGCCGACGCGCTTAAAAGCTGGACGGGGGTCTCAGGATGGTCGGTACTGAGCGCAAATTCTATGCCTGCTTTTTCCAAAACAGCCGCGCCGCCGTAATTGAGATTTTTCATCTCTATCTTGGGCCGGCCTATCAATATAGGGCCTAATATGCATTTAGCATTATGCGCCCGCAGCGCATCAGGCATCATATATCCCTCTGTACAATGGTCCAAAGTATAATTAATATTAAATTCCTCGGCAATTCTTATGGCCGTCTGTATATCGTCCGCCCTGTGGCAATGTATTTTCAGCATAAGTCTTTTTTCCAGCACGTCCAGCAGGCATTCCATGCCCATATCCATTTCAGGCATATCTCCGGAATTCAGAGCCGCCCGCTTTTTCCGACCGTAAGCCTCGGCCTTATAAAAGGCTTCCCGCATAAGAGAGGCCGTAGCCATACGGGTCATGGGCGAAGCCTTCTTTTCGTTATAGCAGCGCTTAGGATTTTCCCCCAGCGCCGCCTTAAGGGCAATCGGCTCCTTAAGCATCATATCCTCTAAGGTATTTCCACAGGTTTTAAGCGCGCAGAACTGCCCGCCTATAACGTTAGCGCTGCCCGGCCCGGTCAGAACGGCGGTTACCCCTGATTCGCGCGCCTCGGCAAAGGACTGGTCCATAGGATTGATACCGTCCAGTCCTCGCAGGGCGGGAGTAATCGGATTGGTTATCTCATTTACGTCCTCTCCTTCAAACCCCATGCCGTTTTCACATATTCCTATGTGGCAGTGCGCGTCTATAAGCCCCGGGGTCACATATCTGCCCGCAGCGTCGAAAATTTCGCAGTTTTTATCCCCTGAAAGGCACTCTAACGTTAAATTCCTGCCCGTCTTTAAAATCTTTTGCTCGAATAATATATCCATGCCCTCGGAAAAGCTTCCGTTTTCCTCCAGCATCCTGGCATTTTTAATAAGCTTCATAAACCGTCCTCTTTAATAATCAGCATATTCCGCCGATTCAGCCCGCATGCATCATATTCCGGCCGCATATAAGCCCCTGATGATAAAACAAGCTGCGGCGCGCCGCGGAAAAATACTTTTTTTGCCTCCGCCTGCCGTATAGGCAAAAACGCTTGGCATTTCCGCATTCTGCGAAAACACAGACAGAAAAAATCAGATATCCAAACAAACCGCTCCTACCGGGCGAATAGACAATTCCGCGGCCGCTCCCTCGCCGAAGAGCCGATTCATCTGACTGATATACATCCTTCTCTTATCATTAGGCACAAAGGCCAGGATAGTGCCTCCGAACCCGCCTCCATGCACCCTCCAGGCGCCGTCCTCCTTTAAAAGCAGCTCGCTGACTGCCAGCGCTAAAGGCAGGGACTGCTTGTCCGTGCCCGGCTTATAAAGATTCTGCAGCAGCCTCCATGAGCTTTCCCCTGAAAGTATTATTTCTCTGAAAAAGTCCGAAAGCTTATCCTTTTTCAGGGCCTGCACCCCTCTGATTACCCTAGCGTTCTCCTCATAAAAATGTATAGCCCGCAAAATAGCTCTGTCAGGCACTTTTTGATGCAGCTCGTCCAGCGCTGCAAAAAACACCTTCTGTTCTACCTCGCACAGCCTTTTAACGCCGAAATGCGCGCATACCTGCGCCATTTCGTCAGTAATAGCCGCATACTCGCCCGTTAAATCAGCATGGTCCTCCCGCACATCGGTAATAATTATTGAATATCCCCTGCGCGCAAAATCATATTTAATCCCCTCCACCTCGGGCAAAAGTGAATCTTTAAAATTTATAGCGACAACTCCTCCATGCGCGCAGGCAAGCTGGTCCATAAGCCCGCAGGGCTTGCCAAAATACTCATTTTCGGAATATTGAGATATCTGCGCAATATCTGTCACGCTTACTTTCCCATCGTTATAAAGCTGCGAAAAAACCGCGCATATAAGCACCTCAATCGAAGCTGAGGAAGAAAGGCCGGAGCCGCGGAGCACATCGCTCATTACACAGGCTTGAAAGCCTCCCGCAGCCATACCCAGCGCCTTAAAGCGGGCCGCTATGCCTCGAATAAGGCCGGTGGTTGTGCCCTGCTCCGAATAAACCGGCGTCAGTTCGGATAAATCCAGAGAAAACTCCTGGTCAAAGCCCTCGGAATTAAGAATTATCCTGCCGTCCTCCCTAGGAGATACAGCCGCCGCAGTATCTAAATTAATTGAACCGGCAAGCACCATTCCGCCGTTATGGTCGGTATGGTTGCCTAATATCTCCGTTCTGCCCGGCGCGGAAAAAAAATGAAAATCTTCTCTGCCAAAACGCTCATAAAATTTTTTGGCAAGCACCTTATATCTCCAAAGCTGCTTATCCGCCCTGTCTCCGTATAAGCGCTCCAGCGCCCTCTGCGCAGCGCGCGAATCCATCCTTCTTGCAATATCCATAATAATTATCCTCTTTATATATTTAATATTAATTTAATATCCGCTTACCCTCAGTTTACAAAAAGCCATGCTCTCTAAACAGAAAAAATTTCTTCATTTTCCTTATTATCCTCAATAGGCTTAAGCCTAAGATAATATTCCTTCATCCGGTATCAAGCTCAATAAGCAGCGCAATTCTGTTCAGGTTATTAATTTCCATCATATTTTTATGACATTA
>ERZ857969.3597-NODE-3597-length-15062-cov-40.784834_pt1 | contig 15062 bp, 16 predicted proteins | sample MGYA00519864_ERZ857969 | MGnify/ENA primary metagenome ERZ857969 (study PRJEB31778, sample SAMEA3449382) | human gut metagenome | biome: human gut; feature: human-associated habitat; material: faeces | place: United Kingdom | collected 2010/2012 ... | reverse complement strand
AAATGAACTTTTCATTTTGAAACGCGCGAACATTTCGATTTGCGGATTATACTTCCGGCAATCAGCTTTCCGGAGCGGACTTATGGACAGATAAATCGGTCTATGGGAACCGGAGTAAAGTAGCCTTGACATTACCCAATCTGCCTGCTGATGTCAAGGAGCTTACTCTGTCCGTAGTACGAAAAGACTATGTGCTGAAGGGTTTTCCAATATCAGCCGACGGGCAGAAGAACTATACAAGTGTTCCGGAACGGTCATTTGCTGCAGAGTGTGAAGGGCATATTGTAACCGGCAGGCTGATGGGAGCGCCAGCTGACAATGTAAATGCACGTCTGGCATGTGTGGGCAAGGATATTCGTGTCTTTGACGGACAGCCTAAGGCTGACGCTATTTATGCTTTTTATACGACCGGAATAACGGATATGCAGGAGATTGTATTAACTGCATTACCGGAGGAGGAAAGTCCCTGCCGATTGGAGCTTATTTCTCCTTTTGTCGGGGTGTTGGCGGAAAAACTTCCTAAAGTCTGTGTGTCATTTCGGAAAGAAGACTTGATAGAGCGTGGTTTCAGCGCGCAATTACATTCTCTTTTGCCGGTAGATTCTTCGTATAGCAAGAGTATATTGCAACAACTTTATGATTTTGTTCCCGCTTCCACTTATAATCTGGATGAGTATGTTCGTTTCAGGACTGTGAGGGATGTTTTTGTGGAATTTGTCAAGGGAATACGTATCAGTCAGCTGGAAGGTAAAGATGTCATCCGGATACTGCAACCGGATATAAGGAGATTCAGTAATATGAAAACACTGGTGTTGTTAGACGGGATTCCGTTTGATGACCATGAAACCATTCTGAACTATGATGCCCGTTTGATACACTATATACATCGTTATACTGGCAAATATACTTTTGGCGGGGAGTTGTATGATGGAATTGTTTCGTTTATAACCCATCGGGGAACATTGCCTGATATACGTTTGGATAAGAATTCACAGATGTTTTCTTATGAATTTCCACAAAAGAGAATCGCATTTGTTGCTCCATCATACAATTCAGAGAAACAAGCCGGTTCCCGCTTACCGGATTTTCGACATACACTTTATTGGAATCCGGAGATAACTCCCGCTATGAGTACACTCAACTTTTATACTTCGGATATGAACGGAATATATATAATTACCCTACAAGGAATTTCGGTTGACGGTAGGGAGATAAGGATGCAAAGCGAGTTTGTAGTTGGTGCTAACCATTAGTATAGATGGATAAAAAAGAAAAAGGGGCAGGGAACTTTTCAGCTCCCTGCCCTTCATTCATTGTATTTAAAGGTGTTTTTTTACATGGTTACGAGGGACTGCTTTGCAAGCAGCTTTTGTAGTTTACCGTTCAGTGTTTGACACATTGTTCCATTACCCATTGCCTGATAGCGTTTGATTTGGTACTGTAACATAAAAATTTCATTTGCATTCTTTTTCATAATTCTCATCTTTTTGTGCTCTCCGCGTTTCGGAAAGCGGGTTTTTACATCTTTTCTTTTATCTTATAACGCTGCAAAGATACGAAATGTTTGCGAGAAATGTGTTTTATAACATAAAAAATAGCCATTCATCCTTTATTTCCTTTAGAAATACTAGATTTTGCAATCTATATATGACAAATCTGTTACGCAAGTTTCGCAAACTCTTCCTTGTTTTATACCTTTGTAAAAAGGAATATTTTAGTATGGAGAATATTGTCAGAACAATAAGAGCTTATTATCCGGTTTCAGATGAAGCATTGGCGGCATTGACACATGGTTTTGAAAAGCAAGTGTTTCCTGCCAAAACACTTATTATCCGTGCAGGACAATTTGATAGGCAAGTCCACTTCATAGAGAAGGGAATGACACGCTCGTACACCTTGCACGATGGAAAAGAAATAACGACATGGTTCTCTATGGAAGGTGATGTAGCTTGTGGCTCGTGGGATTTATATAGGAACAAAGCAGGCTTTGAATACGTGGAAACATTGGAAGAAACACTGGTCTATTCTATTTCCATTGAAACGCTTAATGAGTTGTATAAGTCAGATATAGATATTGCAAATTGGATGAGGGTGTTACAACAGGAAAATTTTCTTCGCTTACAAGATATTCATATATCTCGCCTCAACTTGTCTGCGTATGAGCGTTATGAAAAATTAATGAGTGAGTGTCCGGCCCTTTTTCATAGAGTGACTTTGGGACATATCGCTTCTTTCCTTGGCATTACACAACAATCATTGAGTCGTATCAGGGCAAAGGGGTATTTTTTAACATAGGATAAATTCCTATACATTAGAGTTTTGTATTTTTGTCCGCAAAAACAGGATGTGTATGAAAACAGAATATGAAAAGTGCATGGCTGGCGAACCTTTTATAGGAAGCAGGGATCCGAAAATAGTGGAGATGATTTTGCGTACAAAACGTCTCCTGGCACAATTCAATGCCACAGATTATGCCGATAGCAAGCGCAGGAGGGAGTTGTTGTGTGAGATGTTGGGACATGTAGGCAAGAATGTGCATGTGGATATTGACTTCCATTGTGAATGTGGCAAGCATATTTTTATGGGCGACAAGGTAATTGTCAACATGAATTGTACCTTTGTGGACAACAATCGTATTGACATAGGTAGCAACGTCTTAATAGCCTCTAATGTACAGATATATACGGCAACCCATTCTACCAAAGTAGATGAACGTATGGTGCAGGACTGTCCGGAAGAACAAGAAATCTGCCGTACGTATGCCTTACCTGTACGAATAGAGGATGGAGTATGGATTGGTGGAGGGGTTGTCATTTTGCCTGGTGTCACCATCGGGAGGAACAGCGTTATCGGGGCGGGGAGTGTGGTTACCCGTTCTATTCCTGCGAATTGTGTGGCAGTGGGAAATCCTTGTCGTGTGATAAAACAGATTGATAATATAGTATCTGTATGAGCATGTGTTGAGTAAATGTATTATCTTTGCATATATTACCATGTAAACAAGAGAGACTATATACTTATGGGGAAATTGGTGGAACTTTGGCGGAGTCCTTATCCTACGTTTTATCAACGCTGGAAGGCAATAGTGATACCTTCGGCCATTATTTTTCTGATATTATATATACTTCAGCCGTTCGGTATTTCCCGGATAAAGGGAAGTGTGTTTGGGGTGGTTGCCGGTTCTGCATTGATTGCGGCAGGTGCTTCGGGAGTTTTCACCTATTTGCTTCCGGCATTATTTCCTGCTTATTACAAGGAGCAGAACTGGACATTGGGTAAGCATGTGTTGAATTTGCTGCTGATGTTGTTGCTGATAGCAGTGGGGATTTGGGCCTATCAATCATGGTTGATGGGAATGTGGTTGGACAAGCGGTTGTTCTTTCTGGCTTTGTCTTGGGTAATGGTGCTGGCACCTTTTCCTACCATATTTTTTCTGATGTGGAACCGCAATTTGCAACTGACCCGCAATCTGAAAGAAGCTATGGAGATGAACGGTCATCTTTCAAGGAGAATATCCCCGGAAGTTGGGATAGCGAGCTTGGAAGACAAGGTGTTTTCCTCGGAAGAAGCGTTGGTGTTTGCCGGTGGCACCAAAGAAATGCTGGAAGTAAAGGCCGGAGATTTCCTTTATGCAGAGGCAAAGGGGAATTACGTAAAAGTAGGTTACCGTTCAGATTCGGATAAAGAAAAGAAAATTACATGGAGATTGTTGCGTGCCACCATGAAGCAGGCAGAGGAAGCTGTCTCTGCTTGCCCTTTTATTATCCGTTGCCATAGGGCCTTTCTTGTAAACATCCAGATGGTGGTGAAAGTAGATGGAAACTCTCAGGGATATAAGCTGAATCTGGAGGGTTGCGAAGAAGATGTTCCGGTTTCACGCGCATACGCCAAAGAGGTGAAAGCATTGATTGAAAACCGAACAAAGAGTTAGTCACTCGTCACAGAAATACGTTGTTCGTCACAAAGAGTTTGTTGGTTGTCACATATCCGGGCTGTCTGTCCCGGATATTTTTTTGTCTTATACCCTTCCTTTATGTTTGCGGCAGGAAACACAACGAATGTAAAGATATGAAACGGGAAACAGTCTTTGGGATATTGGGTGTATTACTTTATACACAGCCTTCCGTAGCGCAGAAATCAGTGACCGATACAGTACGTCTGAATTTTAATATAGACAGTGTCGCTTTGGAAGAAGTAGTGGTAAAAGGAGCCAGAACTCCTGCTGCCAACAGCCGTTGGAGCGATATGCATCCGGTGGAACTGGTCACGGTGGGCGGTGCGAACGGTGATTTATACAAGGCATTGCAGACTTTGCCCGGTACGCAAGTGCAGGGTGAAACCGGTGAATTGCTGGTACGTGGTGGAGGCAGTTACGAGACGCAGACTTTTATTGATGGAATGCATGTACTGAATCCCTATACTTCGAACGGAATAAATACCCCTGCTCGCAGCCGTTACTCTACATTTATGTTCAGTGGGGTAAACCTTGCTTCGGGAGGCGCTTCACAAGAATATGGAGAAGCGCTTTCGGCAGTCTTGCCATTGGAAACAAAAGATTACAGCAAGGTCGATAAAGTCGGAGTGAACGCTTCCGTTGTCGGTGTTGGTGGAGGGGGCACAAAGACTTTTGACAGAGGATCCTTGTCTGTTGACTTGAATTATCAGAACCTGGGTTTGTATGACAAGGTTTATTCGGGCAGGAGGGATTTCGAGAAGCCTTACCGGATGTTTTCCGGAGCTGTCCAGTTCCGTTATACTCTTGATGAAAGAGTGGTATGGAAGGTTTACGCACAATACGACCGGACGGACTTTTCCACTTACGAAGGGGATAACCGCAGATTGTTCGGGCTGGGTGAAGACAATATCTATGTAAATGCAACCTTTCGCAGGCATACTTCCGGAGAGTGGAGTTGGTTTGCAGGGGCGGCCTATTCTTACTATAACCGGAGAATCGGAGGAGCAGTTGTTTCGGGTGATAACTGGCTGGAACGTCAGCAAGAGACGCATCTGAAGGCTAAAGTTTCCAAACGGCTGTCATCGGTATTCCGCCTGGATATGGGGATAGAGAGCTATATCCGCAATTACAGGAATCATTATCTGTTGTGCGGGACGGATGACAGCAATCGCATGTCGCCTACCATTGGTGCGGGTTTCTTTTCGATGGCTTATTATCCGATGGAACAATTGAAGATGGAGTTTTCTTTTCGCACGGAATACACTTCTCCGAACCGTAAGATGAATTTCTCTCCCCGGCTGGCGGCGAACTATTATTGGGGAAACATGATGCTGTCGGGGATTGTAGGGCGATACACACAGTTGCCCGAGAACAACTGTTTGGTGCGTCGGCCGCAGTTGATGTCGGAAGTATGTATGCAGTACAATTTGGGCGTTCAGTACGACTATGAAGGGCGTTTCTGTAAAGCTGAACTTTATTATAAGGATTATGACCGTCTGGCATTGGAGGAAACGGATGCCGATACGAAAGCTGTATTCTTGACCTCCAACGGTTATGGACACAGCAAAGGCATAGACTTGTTCTTCCGTGATAGAGCGTCCTTCAAGAATCTGGAATACCAGTTATCCTATACCTATAATATAGCCAAACGTAAATATCGGGAGTATCTGGAACTGACTACTCCTCAGTATGCTACACGGCATAATGCAGCCTGGGTGGTGAAGTATTCCTTGCCTCGCCTGCGTTCCATTGTCAGCGTGACCGACCGTTTCAGTAGCGGACGTCCTTATCATAACTCCATGCTGCCGGGTCTGATGAACGATGAAGTGAAGCCTTATAACAGTCTGGATTTGGGTGTGACCTTCCTGGCAAGCAAGAAGGTAATCATCCATGCTTCCACCAGCAATATCCTTTGCCGGAAGAATGAGTTCGGTAAGGTGGATAACAAGGCTGTCCTGGCTTCCAGCGACCATTTTTTCTATGTAGGAGTATATGTGACTTTAGGCAAGAAGGCCGCCTACGATGTATCCAATTTTTAGACAATAACCCTTTTAAAATAAACAAAGATGAAAGCAATGATTATTTTTTTAGTATTTGTAATGCAAAGTGCCGCCCAGCTGCTCTTTGCCCAGAACCTGACTATTGAAGTGTGTGACATTGAAAAGGTGGAGGGGCATCTCTATGTCGCCATCTACAATTCGGAAGAAACATTCATGAAGAAACCCTTGACCGCCTTCCGGATAGATGTGAAAGATACGTCGCTCTCCATTCCTTGCCAGGGGTTACCTACGGGTACGTATGCCATTTCGTTGTTTCAAGACGAGAACGGAAACGGGAAACTGGATACTGCCGTTTTCGGCATTCCTACAGAGAAGTACGGGTTCAGCAATGATGCTCAAGGCGTTATGGGTCTGCCGTCTTATGACAAATGCAGCTTCACTTTTTCCGGAGACACGACTTTGGTGATACATCTGAAGTAGAGTGATTATGTAAGTAAAACGGGAATTAATTTTCTTTTGCGGACGATTTACACTATTTTTGTGGCTCAACCTTAATAATTGCGTTATGAAACGAGTTGCACGACTTCTGGGATTTCTCGGACTGGTATGTTTGCTTGCCTCTTGCGGCAAACGTTCTTTCATTACAGACACTTCTTACCGCCAACGTGTGGAGCAAGACTTCAATCAAAAAAAAGAAAGGTTGCCGCAGGGCGATTTGTTTGCCATATTCGATACGGACTTGACGTCGTACGAACGCGAAGCTTTGGAGTTCCTTTATGCCTATATGCCTTTGGCAGACATTGCCGATTATTCCGGAGAATTTCATCTGATGAATGTGCGAGCCTCCCAAAAGGCTGCCGATGAGATGCCTTGGGGAAAAGTTATTCCTGAGGATTTGTTTCGTCATTTTGTACTTCCGGTGCGGGTCAACAATGAGCATCTGGACAGTGCACGGGTAGTGTTTTACGAAGAACTGAAGAATCGTGTCAAGTCTCTGTCCCTCTATGATGCCATTCTGGAGGTGAACCACTGGTGCCACGAGAAGGCTATCTATACTCCCTCCGATGCCCGTACCAGTTCGCCTTTGGCAACGGTACGCACGGCATACGGGCGTTGTGGCGAGGAATCTACCTTGCTGGTTGCCGCCTTGCGTTCGGTGGGTATCCCTGCTCGTCAGGTCTACACACCCCGGTGGGCGCATACCGACGACAATCATGCATGGGTAGAAGCATGGGCGGACGGGAAATGGTATTTTCTTGGAGCCTGCGAACCCGAACCGGTACTCAACCTTGGTTGGTTCAATGCTCCGGCCAGTCGCGGTATGCTGATGCATACCAAGGTCTTCGGACGTTATGAAGGAGCGGAGGAAGTGATGTCTGTCACTCCTACTTATACGGAAATCAATGTAATCGGTAACTATGCACCGACGGCTAAGGCCACAGTTACGGTCATGGACGGACATGGAAATCCGGTGTCTGATGCTTGTGTGGAGTTCAAGCTCTATAATTATGCGGAGTTCTATACCGTAGCCCGGAAGCAGACCGATGCAGAGGGAAAGGCTTTTTTGACGGCCGGTAAGGGTGACATGCTGGTATGGGCTTCCAAAGACGGAAAATTCGGCTATGCCAAACTGTCTTTCGGTAAGGACCATGAACTGGTTGTGAAGATGGATAAGACTGCCGGCGGCGGCCATGCGGTAGATTTTGAACTTGTGCCGCCCCCCGAAAATGCGGAGTTGCCGGCGGTTACGCCCGAACAGCGTGCGGCGAATGACCTCCGCATGGTCCATGAAGATTCCATCCGCAACGCTTATGTGTCTATGTTCATGACGGATGAGACGGCGCGTTATTTTGCCCGGCGGTACAAGCTCGACGAAGATGCCGTTTCACGGATACTGGTCGCTTCCAGAGGAAACCATCGGGTCATTGCCGACTTCATGGCACGGTTGCGCTCTGAAAAGTCCAAAAGAGGAGGTCTGGACCTGCTCCAACGGATTTCGGCAAAAGACCTCCGCGACGTTACACTGGAAGTTCTGATGGACCACATGCAATCCCGTATGTGCAAGAATGCCGACCATTTCCGCAGATATGTGCGCAATCCACGCGTAAGCAACGAGATACTGACCCCCTATAAAGGATTTTTCAAGAAAGCCGTCTCAAAGGAAGATGCTGAGGCATACAAGGCAGAGCCGATGAAACTGGTGGCATGGGTGGCCCAAAATATCCGGGTAGACAATGACTGTAATTTGGGAGGGGCTCCCATTTCTCCGGAAGGGGTCTGGAAGGCCCGTGTGGCTGATGCCCATAGTCGTGACATTTTCTTCGTCTCCATGGCACGCAGCATGGCAATCCCTGCCCGTATCAACGGAGTGACCGGCAAAGTACAGTTGATAGGGGATGATGGTGCGATGGATGTGGACTTGAACCATCATCCGGAAGAGCCGGTCTTTATGGCAGAAGGAATTGCTTCGAAGGGAAAGTTGGTGGCTTCCTATAAGCCTATCCGTTCGTTGGATAACCCGAAATACTATTCTCATTTCACTCTTTCCAAACAGACCCCGCAGGGCAGTTTGCAATTGCTTTCCTATGACGAAGGCGATGCAGATATGGGCGGCGGTACTACATGGAGCAATCTTCTGAAGGAAGGAACAGCTCTGGAGGCCGGAGATTATGTTTTGGTGACCGGTACACGCCTTGCCAGCGGTGCGGTACTTTCTAAAACCACCTTTTTCAATATTCTGCCGGAGAAGACAACGGAAATTGAATTGGTGATGCGCGAGAGCGAGGATGAGGTGCAGGTTATCGGGAACTTTAATTCGGAGTCTCTCTTCACTCCGCTGCCGGACGCCGGCTCCGCAGCCCGGCAGAGTCTGCTGCAGGCTTGTGGGCGCGGTTACTTTGTCGTAGGCATTCTGGGTGTCAATCAAGAGCCAACCAATCATGCGTTGCGCGACATCGCTTCATTCAAGGCTGATTTGGAGAAGTGGGGGCGTAAGATGGTGTTGCTGTTCCCTAATGAGGCCAAAGCCGGCAAGTTCGCCCGCGAGTCATTCCCCGATTTGCCCTCTACCATTATTTATGGTATAGATACGGACGGTATCGCTGCGCAGATTGCAGAAAGCATGAAGTTGAAGCATAAAGAGAGCCTGCCGATATTCATCATAGCCGATACTTTCAATCGGGTGGTCTTTGTATCGCAAGGATACACCATCGGACTGGGAGAACAACTGATGAAGACAATAAAGGGGTTATAGGGCTTTCTGCCATGAATTGTAAATAGTAATTGTCAAATAGTAAATCATCCGATGCCTGTTATCGAAATATCATCTTTGACCCATCCCGGTGTGGAGATATTCAGTACCCTTACCGAAGCCCAGTTGCGCAACCGCTTTGAGCCGGACAAAGGGCTGTTTATAGCTGAGAGTCCTAAGGTTATCAAGGTGGCTCTGGATGTCGGCTACGAGCCTTTGGCCCTTTTGTGTGAGCACAAGCACATTTATGGGGATGCTGCTGAAATCATTGAGCGTTGTGGCGATATACCCGTCTACACAAGCGGTAGGGAATTGCTTGCCGAGCTGACTGGCTACGTTTTGACACGTGGTGTTCTTTGTGCCATGCGCCGTCCGGTTCCGAAGAGTATGGAGGACGTCTGCCGGGGAGCCCGGCGTATTGTGGTTATCGACGGGGTGGTGGATACCACCAATATTGGGGCCATCTTCCGTTCGGCGGCAGCTCTTGGCATGGATGCTGTGCTGTTGACGCGTAATTCCTGCGATCCTCTGAACCGTCGTGCGGTCCGGGTTTCAATGGGAACGGTTTTTCTTGTGCCGTGGACGTGGATGGACGGTCCTCTGGATACGCTCGGTGAGTTGGGTTTCCGCACGGCGGCCATGGCGCTTACGGACAATTCCATTTCCATAGACAATCCCGTTTTGAAGACCGAGCCCCGGTTGGCTATTGTGATGGGTACTGAGGGAGATGGTCTTTCGCACGAAGCGATTGCGGGAGCCGACTATGTGGTTCGTATCCCCATGGCGCACGGTGTAGATTCGCTGAACGTGGCGGCCGCAGCGGCTGTTGCTTTCTGGCAACTTCGCGTTTAGAAGTGATAACTCAAAAAAGCATATATTATGTTGGCATATACTTATATTGAACACGGAAAGTTCGGATTGCTTGAGAAACCGATACCGGTATTGGAAGATGCACGTGATGCTATTGTGCGGGTGACACTGGGTAGCATATGCACCAGTGACTTGCATATAAAGCATGGAAGTGTACCGCGCGCCGTACCCGGAATTACGGTAGGACACGAAATGGTGGGCATCGTAGAGCAGGTGGGTGCCGAAGTTGAGTCGGTAAAGCCCGGCGACCGTGTGACTGTGAATGTGGAGACTTTTTGTGGTAAATGTTTCTTTTGTCGTCACGGATATGTGAACAACTGTACCGACACTAATGGCGGTTGGGCTTTGGGGTGCCGTATCGATGGCGGCCAGGCGGAATATGTACGTGTGCCTTATGCCGACCAGGGACTGAACCGTATTCCCGATACGGTAAGCGACGAGCAGGCGCTCTTGGTAGGCGATGTGTTGGCCACCGGCTTCTGGGCTGCCCGTATCTCCGAAATAACCGAGGAAGACACTGTACTCATCATCGGTGCCGGGCCGACGGGTATTTGTACCCTGCTTTGTTCCATGCTGAAGAAGCCCCGTCGCATTATTGTCTGCGAGCAGTCGGCCGAAAGAATCCGTTTTGTCCGCGAGCATTATCCGGAGGTGCTGGTCATTGGGCCGGAAAACTGCAAAGACTTTGTGAGGAAGCATAGCGACCATGGTGGGGCAGATGTCGTACTTGAAGTTGCCGGCACGGAAGATACTTTCCGCTTGGCATGGGAGTGTGCCCGTCCCAATGCCATTGTCACCATTGTGGCGCTTTATGACCAGCCTCAGTTATTGCCCTTGCCGGAGATGTATGGCAAGAATCTTGTCTTCAAGACCGGTGGTGTGGATGGGTGCGATTGTGCCGAGATACTGCGCCTGATAGCGGCGGGACAGATAGATACCACACCGCTTATCACACATCGTTTCTCGTTGGAGGAAATTGACGAAGCCTACCGTATTTTTGAGAATAGGCTGGAGGGGGTGATAAAGGTGGCGATTGTGGGTAGATAGAAAAAGAGGATAGCCAATGAAGGCTATCCTCTTTTTCTATGTAATTATTTACTTGCTACTTACTTGCTCAAAGCTTGAGCCACGTCAACCGCACAAGCCACTGTACATCCTACCATCGGGTTGTTACCGATACCCAGGAATCCCATCATTTCTACGTGGGCAGGAACTGATGAAGAACCAGCGAACTGAGCGTCTGAGTGCATACGACCCATGGTGTCAGTCATACCGTAAGAAGCAGCGACACAGTATCCCTGTAACCACTTGCTAATCTGTTATAGATAGTTGTGTTACAGTTAGATATTCAAGTATATTAAAGAACTCTCCAGTTTATAAGTTACTGTTATATTATTAAATGGTCGTGAATAAGTCACAAATGACTAACTACTGACCTTTATTATTCCGTTGTTTACTCTCTCTTATAGCTCTCTGATGGTCTAAGCGTTTCTGCTGTTCAAGCACTTCTTCCCTTGTAGGGGGATGTTTCTTCCATTCTTCTATTGACTTGCGAGTACGCTCTATCCATTCTTTGTGAAAATCATTAATATATTCCACGAATCTTATGTTTATGAGTTTGAAACAAAGATAATCATTCTCCTTTAAACCGCAATAATTTGCTGCAACATTTTAGTGAATGGGGGCTATATGGGAAGTATTCTTTAGAAATGTAGTAGCTATGTAAAAGAGAAACAGCATAAGAGTTTCCTCAAATGCTGCTTCTTTTTAGATTATTATTCGTTCATATAATCAACTATTTTCCTAAACACATCACCTGCCATCAATCCACCACTTGCAGGAACTTCCTCTTTATGGATGGAAACGATAATAGAATATTGGGGAGCATTGGCAGGGAAGTAACCGCAGAACTCTACAATATAGCTTCCATCTTCAAGTTGTACTGTTCCTGTCTTACCTGCCACTTGTGCCTTGTTGGACTTGGCAGGTTGCCCCAATCCATCAGTTACCACATATTCCAATGCCTGTTTCAGGCTGTCAATATTAGCTTGGCTTGCTATTTGTGGATGGATAACCATTGTGCTGTCTTTATAAAGCTGTGCCTGTACCATCTTTCCACGATTAGCAATCGCATTATAAAAGGTTAGCATTTGTATGGGAGTAATAGTCTGGTTATATCCAATGCTGAACCATGCAAAAGCCGTGTCACTCCAGCCACTATCTTTAGGAGTGACAAAGTATGTAGGTTTCAGATTAGCTATTCCTGTAATGCTGTCTGGTTTACCATAGCTCATTTTATCCAACAGATTGAAGTATGCTTGTGCATCGTTACCAAATGCTTTCTCCATTGTCTTGTAAATGGCAATATTAGAACTTGAAGCAAAGCCTTGCTTGATGGAAATTTCACCATATCCACCTCTATGCCAATTATGGTCTTTCAACTCTCTATCATGCACTTGATATATTCCCTCTCCTGTATCAACCTTGTCAGATAGTTTCACCTCTCCTGCTTCTAATGCAGCCAATATGGATATGGGCTGTATCAATGCTGATTCATGTGCTTTGGAGAAGTTCTCACAAGGTTGGTAGTCTGCACTGTCTTTCCTTTCAAGTCCCACCATAGCCTTTATATGCCCTGTCTGAACTTCCATAATGATAGCTTGCCCAGATAAGGCATTGAGTTCAGTTAGCTTGTTCTCTAAGATAGAAGTAGCTTTGGCTTGTAAAGTACTGTCTATGGTGGAATCTGATTTACCTCTATGCTCAATAAAAATATAAACTATAAGTGTTGTTATGCTGATAAGCAGAATAATGATTTTCTTCATTTATATTTTGGTTCTATAATTAAATCTTTCATCGTTTTGCAAAACTTTGTAATAGGACAAAGGTGTTGTGTCTTCCATATCTTTTTTTGCCTGTTCCATAACTTTGTTTACACGTTCTTCTAACGTGCAAAATAAGCATAGTGGAAAATCACAATGAAATTTAATTTGCATACTGGAAATATCTTCAATAAATTCTTGAACGCTGTCATCTGTCCATTTTCTTATAATTTCTATGTTTTGCTGATTATTCGTAGATAAATTATTTTGTTCAGCATAATTAGTGGCTAAATGTTTATATAGTTCATTTTTAATCGTCTGGTACACATAATTCATATTTGGAGTGCATTTAACTTGAAATCTGTCGCTAAATCTTTTTCCAGTTATAGTTATGTCCCATCCGTTATAGTCTCTTTCAATCTTTTCCATTATCAAATAGAGTTATGATTAATTTATCCAAATAGTTTACTAAATAGCCACAGCACAAATATAATCCCTGCACCAAATATGAATATTTGGAATAGGATGTAGCCACAGCCCATTCCACCCATAATAGCACCAGAGAAAGCACCAGCACCTCTTTCTCCATCATTAGAGCTTGAGGCTCCCCATATTGCACCAATAATGATTGCAATAATAATAATCCAAATCCACATAAGCCTACTATTTAATGTTTTTATTTGTAGATACTGATAGAATGATAGCAGTTATATTCACAATATTATATAAAGCAATAAGTCCTACTGATAAAGGCATCTCTTTTATTAATATCGTTGCTATTGTTATAGCAAAAAGCCAAATAAATCCTTTAGGGTCTTCGTTCCCATTTATGTTAGGGCTATTTGAAGCTATTAAAGAAAAAAGAGCTGCTATAGCAGAATAAGTTAGACATTCATAAAATGTTATATCTCCTAAAGTCATGTCCCCTGTTATATCTATCATAGAGAAGACTATATCTTTAGCAATCCATCCACCTCCAAAATAAACAATAAGTCCTATGACTATCCAAATTAACTTTATCATATTATTGTTTCTTAAAGACTACACTCCCTAACGCACTGTCCTCTATTAGCAATCCGTTATTTAATTCTAATGTCGTTTCTTCTCCATTCAAATTGACAGTTATTGTAGAACTGTTTGTGCTCTCCCAAGTGAAACTAATTTTCTGTTTATTAGTGATTCCTTCAACTATAAACAACCCACTTCCGTCACTATTGAATTTCCAAGAGGATAGTCCATAGTCATCATTTGTATCAGCTCTGTACTCTTTCCAAGTACCAACTATGGAGTTTGAACCTTGTGATTTATTACCACAAGAACTTAATCCTACACACAATGCAGTTACTAATGCAGTTGCTAATAATCTAAATGCTTTCATATTTTATGGCTTAAAATTAATTGTCACACTTTGGTTTCCATTCTTAGTAGTCATAGTAACCAAGAATATATTGTTAGAATTTGAGCTTCTATAAGCTACTATTTTTAATTCAATATTCCCTTGACGTGCAATAGCTATATAAGTGTCTTTATTATATTGGTTAGGATATAATGTCATTTTGTCCCCTGCTATGGCTATTGACACAGAAGTCCTGTTGTCAGTAACCAACATGACAGAACAGTCAAAATGTTCTGACGTATAACTCCCTTGACTATCATTAATTGTGGCAGACGTTGGTTTAAATATTAATGCTTGGGCAAACATAAGAATGGAACAGCAAGTCTGCAATAATAGGAATAAGGCTAATCGTTTCATTATAATCACTATTTAGTTGTTGCTGAATCTTTTTTTAGCCCTATTCCTTGCATTGACCGTTTCTTCATGCAAGTTCTTTGTCTTTTTATATTCTTCCCAATCACGTGTGCTTTCGTATTCTTTAATTTCATCTTCTGACAATTTACTTGACTCAAATTCAACTCTTTCCTCAAATTCTTTGTGAATCTTTAATGCTTCCTCTTTGGTTTGAGCCGCATCCATATCCTTAACGTACTGTTCTCTAAGGTTCTCTACCTTTTTTGCTGCATTCTTTGCTTTAGAGCCACAGCCATATAATAGAATGGTTAAGAGTGACACTAATAATAATTTCTTCTTATTCATATTATTTTTAATTAGCCTTAATTCCGCAACACTATTACAAATATAACTTTTTAAGTACCTGAGCAACAAA